>Ga0066652_100000875_pt1 | contig 14946 bp, 12 predicted proteins | sample GraSoiAngelo_101_FD_71413 | JGI IMG/M metagenome (GOLD analysis project Ga0066652, IMG submission 71413) | Grasslands soil microbial communities from the Angelo Coastal Reserve, California, USA - 14_0903_02_30cm | ecosystem: Environmental > Terrestrial > Soil > Grasslands | place: USA...
TCGACGTTGCGGAGCCCCTGACCGAGGAGAGCAAGAACCTCGAGCTCACGACCGGTCAGGCCGGCAGGATTGTGCTGGGTGCGCGGCCTCGGTCCGCGGGGGATCGTTCGAACGCCGAGCGCGCGAAGGCGTTCTGCGACCAAGCTCGCCGCCGGACGGGCGCCCAGCGACTGGAAGATCGCGAGCGCGCCGCGTAGATCTTCTTCATCGTCGCTGTCGGCGAGCGCAATTGCTTGTTGGTAAGGAGACCCGATGGCTTCCCATGCCAAAGCCGCGTCGCGGTATCGACCCGCGACGTGGAGCGCATACGGCTCCGCCGCCCCTTCTGGCATTTCATCGAGCAGGCCCTCCTTCCACGCCCAAAAGCCGAGTTCGCCCCGCCACCAAGGGTCACTAACAAGCGTCACTCCGAGTGCCAGCATGGCTTCTGCTTCGGCGCGCGCACGCACATCGTCCCCTTCGAGCCAGGCGGCTTCAATCGCGCCGACCGCAATGTGCACAATTGCATGCGCTCTCCCTGCGGATCGGTCAATGCGAGCGCTTCGTCGAGCAGTGGCCAGGGATCGAGATCTCCGCGCCGCCCATGGAGTCGGCCCAGGACGGTCAACGCCTTCAGCCGGATGACCCCGGCCGTGCGAGGCTCGTCGAGGAGCACGCTCGCCAGCTCGGCTGCTTGTTGCCAGCGTCCACGCTCAAGGTCCACTTCGGCAAGCACGCTCTCGAGGCGGCGCCGGTAAATGCCGAGGTCGACGTCTTGGCTGATCAGGTACTCGATCGCATCGTCGCGATATCGATCGACAAGCTTGTAACGCCTCAGATCGCCGGCGGCCTCGACCAGATTGATGATCGCCCGCGCCGCGTCTTCTTCCAAATCCGCTGCCTTGGCGCGCCGGAAGCTCTCTTCGAGCTTCTCCCAACCACGCTCCTTTCCGACATAGATCTCGGCGATCCCGAGGGTCGCGAGCGCGTGAACCGCCACCGGCTCGTCACCAAGGCGCTCGGCGAGTTCCAAGGCTCGTTCGCTCCACGACTGAACGACCTCGTCATCGGAGATGCCGACCAGGTAACGCTGGGCGAGAGTCGCATAGGCCCGGGCTAGCTCGGGCGGCGGTGCAGAGACCGACTCGAGTAGCTCCACGGCTCGCTCTGCGATCTCGATCGCGCGCTCGGCATCACCTGCGAACCAAGTGACGAGGGACAGGGCGCGGAGACAATTCCCTTCGGCGCGGACGTCCCCCAGCCGGCGCCAATAGTCCAGGGCCTCCCGCTGCGAGGCGAGCGCGCCATCGACGTCGTCGATTAGCAGCGACTCGCGAGCGTGGCATTCGAGAAGCTCGGCCCGCGACCGCTCGTCAAGCTCAGGGGCAAAACGGAGTGCGGCCGCGTAGTGCGCGGTCGCCTCGCGATGAGCGCCAAGGCGCGCTGCGCGGTCCCCCGCTTCCGGGGACAGCTCGAGCACTGCCGCTGCATCGTCCGCTTCGACGGCATGGTGAGCGAGCCGACCGGGATCCGCCACCCCGGCTCGGCGGAGCGCCGCCAGCGCCCGGCCGTGCAGCGCCACGAGCTCCGATGGACCCAACCCTTCGCGGATCGTCCGCTGAGCGAGCTCGTGCCGGAAACGCACGAGGTCTTCGTCGACTTGCAGCATTCCGCGCTCGACGCATTCCTCAATCGCTAAGAGGTCACCATCCGCGACCTCCTGGACGAGGGTCGGCTCGCATGTGTGACCGAGCACGGACGCGGCGCGGAGAATCTGCTGTCCAGGCAAGGTCAGCCGGCCGAGACGAGCGAAGACTGCATCGCGGACAGTGACGGGTATCTCCTCTTCTCCGACCGCGACGACCTCGGTCACGAAGAACGGGTTCCCACCAGTTGCGCCGTGAAGGGCGACGGCATCGATGCCCCTGCCCTCGACGAGGACTTCGACGGCTTCGAGCGACAACGCCGGCACTTCGATCTCTACAGCGGCGGGACGAATGTCGCCGACAGCGAGTCTCAGTGGATGCTCGTTCCCCACCTCGTCGTCCCGATAGGTCCCGATAAAGAGAACGGGCAGGTCGCGAATGCGCCGCCCGACGACCCGAAGCAGGTCCAGCGTCGCGTCATCTGCCCAGTGCAGATCCTCGAACACGACCAGCGGCGGCGAGCCGCGAGGTTCCCGGAGCAGTGCCAGAAAGGCGTCGAAGACTCGATTCCGGTCGACTGCCTCGAGCGCTTCTTGCAAGGTGCCGCGGAGCGCGTCGGCAATGTCGACCAAGGGTGCAAAGGGCCGAGCCGGAACGACGACATCGCACGAACCCGACAGAACATTGGCATCACCTGCCGCGTCCGCGCAGAAGGCTTCGACGAGAGCTGTCTTGCCGATGCCGGCCTCGCCCTTGATGAGGATGAGGCGCCCTTGACCCTTGCGGCTTTCTTCCAGCAGGTCGCGCAACTGGGCAAGCAACGGTGCGCGCTCCAAGAGCGTCATTGGTAGATGGTACTTCGCGTCTCAGGTCACAAGCGCTCGGCCCCCGGTCATCGAGCTAAAAGGACGAATGCGCGCGGTGCGTTGCCAGCTCAAGGTCGGACTCTTCGACACTGGAAGGCGGAAGTGCGACCGGCTGAAGTCAAGTGCCGGCGGTGGCGGCATGTGCGCACGGGGCATTGTTGTCCCTTAAGACAAGATTCCGCGGCCCAGTCGTGGCCCAAACGTCGATTGGACGACTGGCTTAACCGTGCGGAGGCGGCGCGTGTGGAAGCCCATAAGTGTCTAGCAACTGAGGTTAACCAGATTCAATCGTGGTCGGGCGTCGTTGTGCCTGACTCGGCCTGTCACGCCGGAGGTCGCGGGTTCGAGTCCCGTCCCTCCCGTAAAATCCCTGCAAATATGCGCCCTCGGGGATCCAGCGCAACTTGTCGGTCAGGCCGCGCATGGCAATGGCGAAATTCTCTCGATCCCCGGCCCGCGGCGTCATCACCCAGACCGCGTGAGCGGCGCTCCCTGCGCATTGCACGGAACCTCGAAACTTTCGTCGGCGATCCCCTTCTCTTGCGTCAGTTGCTCAAGCGTTCGTTCCATGGCAACCGGTCGGAGCCCGCTCGCACCCTGGTGGTAGGGATGGTCGAGGAACCAGAGGAGGAGCAGGGTGGAGGTGATCACGGCCGCGACGCTGCCCATCATCGTCGCCTGCACGATCACTCGCTCGCCGCTGTCTGCGAAGAAGAGCATGAAGACGAAGATGAATCCTGCGCTCAGAAAGAGGACGATCCAGAGCGGCGTCGGGATCACGCCTTCAGCACCGTGAGTCCGGTCGGCGCGCGCGGTCTCGCGGTCGGCGCGCTGATCGAGCCACTTGCCGTAGGCGGCCTGCTCGGCCGCCGAGCGCGGCTTGACAGTCTTCAGGGTGCGGAACATGGCCAGCCCCCAAGGGTTGTGTCCGGCGCCGAGGGTGCCCGACTCCATCCGCGGCCATTCCTGGCGTACTACGGAGCGCGCGTAGCAGATGAGCTCACCCGAGAAGCGACCACGCACCGCGAGGGGCATGAGCTGGGCCGTCTCGAACTCCTCCGCGATGATCTGCGCCTCGCTCACAGCGCCGCTGCGCGAGGTGTCGAAGCTCTCGAAGGCAAGGAAGACGACGAAGCCAAGTAGCACAGCGAAGCCGGTTGCGAGGACGCCGAACACCCCGGCAGCGCGGTCGCCGTCCTCGAAGTAGCTGCCTTCGGGAGCCCGGTGGCGGACGAGCAGCATCGCTGTGATGGCGACGACGCTCACGGCCGCGACGATCAGCGCCGCCCAGTAGAGGTTCACCCTGACGGGCCGCGCGCTGCCGGTGGGTGGGTCATCGAGGCGCGCAGTGCGACGAGCGGCGCGTCAGGAACGCGGATCAGACCCCGCGTGGGGCGATCGAGGTCGAAGATGACCAGCAGGAGCACGGTCACGAGCCCGCCGGCCAGGACGACGGTGGTGGCGCCCCGGCCGTGCATGGCCGTATACAGCGCGAGCAGGCCGAAGGCGAAGGCGGCGCCCAACACCTCGAGCGCGAGCACAGCGTTGGGAATGCGGTTGTTGAGGGCAGCGATGCGCACGGTCTGCTGGTCGATCATCTCGTTCAGGGTCTCGACATAGAGCCGCGGCGCGGTGTCTCGTGGCGCGGCTAGGAGCGCGTTCCCCGCCAGCGTCCAGAGCCGGCGCTGGAGACTGTCTTCCCGGGTGACCGCGCGGCCGAACCTGGCGGTGGTCGGGACCGCGTTTGAGAGCGCCAGGCTGGCGTCCGTGTACTGCCTGAGCAGTTGGAGCGAGCGCCTTCGCATCGGCTCGGCCAGGGTCTGTGCGCGCAGGTAGGTCGTCCCGATGGTGTTGGCGTCGTCGACGACTGCGGCCCGGCGCGCGTCGTAGCGCCCGATCGCCAGCGTCAGGCCAAAGGCGAGGATCAGCCCGACTAGCGCGAAAAAAGCCCCCTGCACGATCCCGACCGGCTCGCGCAGCGTCTCGGCTTGCAGGCGCAAGACCCGGCCGGTCAGGTACCCGAGGGCAAGGAATCCGAGAACGATCCCGGCGATGATCAGCCAGAGCTCCCAGGTGCTTAAGCGGAAGAACATCGACGGAGCACCGCCTGACGGCGTGCCCTATTCGCGCTTCATCAGCGCGTGCGCTTCCTTCTCCAGGTCGACGTATTGCTCGGCGAAGACGTCGGTGATCGCCTGCTTGATCGTGCCACCGGGCGCGGCCGGCCGGACGCACGGTCGACAGCCGTGGAGTCGCGCGTGTCGAGGTTGGTCACATTGAACCTCTTGCCCATGACTTCTCCCTTGTCCGACCGCGCGCCTTCGCGGAAGGCGCTGCCGGCTCGTGGAGCCGGTCGCATCACGTTCCTTGAACGACCGCGCCGAGGCATCATCCGTTGAGGATGAAGGTGAGGCGCATGTACCTCGACTCCAGCGGCGTGCGTGCAGATCCCTTCGTTTCCAATCGGGACAACGGAGCATCCCGCGCTCATCCCGCCTCAGCCATAACCCCTAGCCTCGGGACGAGCGAGCAGTTTGAGTTCGTTGGCTGCGGACGTTCATGCCGCATCGGCGGGCGTAACGGACGCAACGGCCTGTGTGCCGGCGCTTGCCTCCGACTCGGCGGCCCCCGGTGCACGAAGCGCAACGAAGAGCGCTCCGCCGACCAACGCCACGGCGCCGGCGATGAGCGCGAGGCTGACGCCTTGGACGAAGGCCGAGTTGGCGTGCATAGCCAGGTCGCCCGAGCCGAGCCGATGACCGATCGCCTGGGCGGCGCCGAGCGAGCCGCGGGCCTTGTCGGCGAGCCGAGCCGGGAGGGCGGCGGTGTGCTCCTCCACACCCGAGCGGTAGGCAGTGTTGAGGACGCTGCCGAGCACGGCGATCCCGAGGGCGCCGCCGAGCTCGCGTGAGACGTCGTTGATGGCCGACGCCACGCCCTGCTTCTCTCGCGGAAGCGAGGCGACGATCGCAGTCGTGGCCGGCGAGCCCGCCAGGGCCATCCCGGCACCAAGGGGAAGGAGGCCCGCGAGCAGGTGCCAGTAGGACGCGTGGGTCCCGAGCGTGGAGAGCACGATGAAGCCGGTCGCCATCAACCCCAGTCCGATCGGGCCGGTGACGCGAACACCGACTCGCCCGGCGATCTTCGGCGCGAAGCGCGAGAGCGGGATGACGACGGCCGCCATCGGAAGGAGCGCCGCAGCCGCTTGGAGCGGCGAGTAGCCGAGAACCAGCTGGAGGTAGGGCAGCGCGAGGAAGAGGAACCCGAAGAAGGCGAAGAACTGCACCGTGATGGACAGCGAACCGGCTCCGAAGCCGCGCCGCAGGAAGTTCCGCGGGTCGACCATGGGCTGGTCTCGTTTCAGCTCCCAAACGACGAAGAGACCTACTGCGGCGAAGCCGCCGACGAGTGCTGCAAGGGTCATGGGATCGATCCAGCCGCGGTCCGGGCCTTCGATCGTGCCGTACACGATCGCCGCCAAGCCGAGAACGGAGATGAGGCTACCGATCGGGTCGAGTCGCGGCGGCCGCGACTCACGGGTCGCGGGAACGATCAGCAGCGTCCCCGCCAGCGCGAGCGCGGCGAGCACCACGTTGAGTGCGAAGATCGACGGCCAGGAGAAGAAGTGGAGCAGAATGCCCGACGTCAGAAGGCCGATGACGGCACCGCCGGCAGCGACTCCGACCCAGGTGCCGACGGCCTTGCCGCGCTCCTCGGGCGGGAAGATCGTCGTGATCACCGAGAGCGTGACGGGCATGATCATGGCCGCCGCCACGCCAAGGACGGCACGCAGCGCGATGAGCGTGCCCGGCGAATGGACGAACAGCGCCGCGAACGAGGCAGCGCCGAACAGCACGAGTCCCGCCGCGAGCAGCGGCTTGCGCCCGAAGCGATCGCCGATCGCGCCCGCGGGCAGGAGGAGCGCCGCGAAAACGATTGCGTAGGCATCGACGATCCACTGGAGCTCGGTCTGCGAGGCGCCCGTGTCCCGGGCGATCTCCGGCAACGCCACATTGAGGCTGGCGACGGCCGCCACGACCATCACCAGAGCGAGGCACATGACCCGCAAGACCGCTGCGCGCCGTTGTGCCTCGCTCCTGACGATTAGTCGTCGCTTCACGCGACCTATGTGGTCGGGCCCAACGCCGCCGGAGCCTCCACGCGCTCGGGCCGTTCGGCCTTTTCGACCGGTGCCTCGAGGCGCGGCAGCCACTCCAGCCAGCTCGGCAGGTACCAGTTCCAGTCGCCGAGCAACTTCATCGATGCCGGCAGGAGCACGGCGCGGATGATCGTCGCATCGATCAAGACCGCCACGGCGAGACCAATTCCCATCTCCTTCATGTCGAGGATCGGCATCAGCGCGAAGACCGCGAACACGGCCACCATCACGACCGCGGCGCTCGTGACGACGCCCGCGGTCGCACTTATCCCCCGCTCCACCGCTTCGCCGGTCGGGAGGCCGCGATCGTGGGCCTCACGGACACGGGTCAGGATGAAGACGTGGTAGTCCATCGAAAGCCCGAACAGGATCACGAACAGGAAGATCGGTAGCCAGTAGGCGATGCCGCCGTTCGAGGTGAAGTCGAACAGGCTCTCGCCCCATCCGTACTGGAAGATCGCGATCAGCACGCCGTACGCCGCTGCAACCGAGAGCAGATTGAGGATGATTGCCTTCACAGCGATCACGATCGACCGGAACGAGACGAGGAGTAGTCCGAAGGCGAAGATCAGGACGAAGCCGAACACAAACGGCGCCTTGCTCTTCAGCAGTGAGTTCTGATCGACGGACTGGGCCGTGTTACCGGTGACGGCAAAGGTTGCTTCTGGAACCCGGCCGACCGTGGCCGGCAGGATGTCGTCGCGCAGGGTGTTCAGCGCGTGGATGGACTTGTCGTCGACACCGTTGCCGACGAGCGGGATCGTCACCCGCGCGACGTCGTGCGACGCGTTGACGTCGACCTCAATCGGCTTCCGCACCTCGCCGCTTGCGAGTGACCGTGCCCTAAGCGCGGCGATCGCCTGCCTGGTGGCGGGCGAATCGGTGTTCCCCTCGATCGCCACGATCGCGGGGGAGACGTTGCCGTTAGAGAAGGCGTCCTCGACCCGCTGGATCGTGTTCACTGTCGGGGCGCTCTTCGGCAGTGCCTCCAGGCCGCTCTGCGACGTGTGCAGTTTGAACGCCGGCAGCGCTAACACGAGCAGCAGGCCGACCGCAATCGCCGCGGCCGCGAGGGGGTGCGCGAGCGTGGGCCTGAGGATCGCCTTCCACAGCCGGCTTCCGGCCGCGTCGTTCCGGAAGCGGTGCACGAACGGGATCCGTCCCTTGTCCACGCGCGGGCCAAGCTTCGACAGCAACGCCGGAAGCACGGTCAGGGAGCCGAGCATCGCGACCCCGACGACGGTCATCGTCGCGATGCCGAAAGAGAGATAGGTCTTGTCGCCGGCGAAGAACAATCCGGCCATTGCAATCAGGACCGTGAAGCCGGAGATGAGCACCGAACGGCCCGAGGTCGCGGCCGTCACTGCCAGGGCGTCGGAGGAATTGCGCCCAGCGGCACGCTCCTCGCGCCAGCGCTTGATGTAGAAGAGCGAATAGTCGACGCCGACTGCCAGGCCGATCAACAGGATCACGGCATTCACGTTCTGATCGGCCGGAACGAGGTGGCTCGTAACCGCCACCAGGCCGATCGTCCCGAGAACGCCCGACAGCGCGAGCAGGACCGGGATCCCAACCGCGACCAGACTTCCCAGGACGACCAGGAGCACCGCGATCGTGATCGGGATCGAGCGCTCTCCCGCCAGCTTGAGTTGGTCGACGAACATCTTGTCGAGCGCCTTGCTGGAGCTGACTCCGGCATGCCCTACGTAGAACCCCGGATGCTGTGTCCCCACCTTCTCGGTCGCCGCGGAGAGCGCGTCGATGTTCTTCTGGGCTCGGTCGGAGTCGCCTTTCAGCTCAAACTGGACCATCGCCGCGTGTCGGTCGTCGCTGATCAGGCTCGAGTGGCGAGGGTCGTAGGGAGAATCGAGGCTCTTGATCGCCGGGCTCGATTTGACCGAACCGATCACTGCGGCCACTGTCGCGCGGAAGGCCGGGTCGTCGACCGTTCGGGTCGTGCTCTGGACGAGCACAAGCTCCGTCTGCGGAGCCCGCTCGGGAAAGGCGTCCTTGAGAACCTGGTCGGCCTTGTGCGACTGACCGACGCCCGCATCGTTGATGTCGAGCTGCTTGAAGCCGACAACCATGTTGCCGAAGGCGAAGAGGACGATGACGCACGCGAGCCAGCCGAAGACGGCCGTCTTCCAGTGGCGCGCGCTCCAGCCGCCCATCCGGCCGGCGATGTTCATCGCACGCTGCATCTGGGCCGATGCGAGATCCTGGGACTTGTGCCGCTTCGGTGCAGGGTCGTCCTGAATGACGCGTGTCTTCATCGCTGCTCCTCTCGCTGTGCTGGAGCCCTCAACCTCCCAGGCAGGAGCACGGCGCAGAAGGCGGGAGACTTGTGCTTCTAGGGGCGGGTTTCTGGCGTCTTCAGGAGCGGAGGAACGTCAGCACCGCCAGCACACGGCGCGACTCGCTGCCGCTGGAAGGCAGGCCTAGCTTCCCGAAAATGCTCGAGACGTACTTCTCGACCGCGCGAACGGTGATTACGAGGCTGCTTGCGATCCCCTGGTTCGAGCTCCCGGCTGCCATCAACTCGAGCACTTCCCGCTCGCGAGGCGTCAGCCGGGCGAGGGGATCGTCAGGGCGCTGACGAGAGACCAGCGTCTGCACGATCATCGGGTCGAGGACGGACCCACCCGCTGCAACGCGGCGGACCGCGGCAACGAACTCCTCCACATCCCCGATTCGGTCTTTCAGGAGGTACCCGACGCCCTCCGCCGAGTCGGCGAGCAGCTTCAAGGCCAGCCCGAGCTCGACGTACTGGGACAGGACGAGCACGCTGACCGAAGGATGCTGCGAGCGGATGTCGAGCGCCGCCTGCAGTCCTTCGTCGTTGTGCGTCGGCGGCAGCCGGATGTCCACGATCGCCACGTCGGGGTGGTAGCTGCGCACCTTCAAGAGCAGGTCGTCCGCGTTGTCGCACTGCGCGACCACTTCGAAGCCGGCCTCGCCGAGCAGCCGTGCCAGCCCCTCGCGCAGCAGGACGCTGTCCTCGGCGATCGCTACGCGCATGGGATCTCGGCCTGCACTCGCGTACCCCCGCCCAGCGGAGTCCAGACGCGGAGCCGCCCGCCGAGGGCCTCGACCCGGTCGGCGAGCCCGCGAAGGCCCGAACCCTTCTCGGTGTCCGCGCCGCCGACGCCATTGTCGACGATCTCCACGACGACGCCGTCCCTCATCCTGCTCACGAGCACGCTCGCGACGCTCGCCTCCGCGTGCTTGGCGATGTTGGCCACGCTTTCGGAGACGACGTAGAACGCGGCCACTTCGACACGGTCGGGCAGCCGAGTATCCAGGTCGACGGTGAGCCGGACCGGCAGCGGGGCTCGGGCCGCAATCGACTCGAGCGCCACGGCGAGCCCGTGGCCGCTGAGAACGGCCGGGTGGATGCCGCGGGCGACGTCGCGCAGCTCCTCGAGCGTGTGGGCGATCTCTTGCCTAGCCCCGTCGAGCCGCGACTGCAGATCCGGACGGTCGCCCAGCTTCTGCTCGAGCATGCCGAGCTCGAGCGAGAGGGCGATCAGCCGCTGCTGCGCGCCGTCGTGAAGGTTGCGCTCCAGGCTCTGGCGCTCCTTGTGGCCTGCCTCGAGCAAGCGCGCCCGGGACCCTTTGAGCTCCTCGAGCCGGGCCCGAAGCTCAGCGTGGAGGCGGCCGTTCTCGAGTGAGATTCCGGCTGCGGCGCCGACGGCGTCGAGCAGCTGCGGCTCGTCGTCTAACGCTCCGTCGTGGATCAAGGCGGCGACGTGCCCATCGTTCCGCTCGATCAGGGTCGCCGTCCTCCCGTTGCCGGCCGGCAGCTCGACCTCGCGTCCGTCGAGATCGACGTAGGCCTCGAAGTCGGGCAGCCAGTACGCGAGGGTCAGCGAGGGATCGCGCAGCGCATCCGCCAGAGCCTCGCGGAGATCGGCGGGATCGGGGTCGGCTCGCAGCTCGAGCATCAGGTCACCGACGGCGGAACGCGCGAGCCGGGCGTCGAGGAGCCCGAGCAGGAACACGACGGGCGCGATCCCGATCACGGCGAGCGTCGCGCGCTGGATCGCCAGGAACCCGGGCATGGCGAAGGTTCCTGCAATGAACAGGACGGCGATCATCACCAGCCCGAGGGCGAAGAAGTCGATGAGCAGGGCCAGCGACCGACGGCGCGGCCGGCCGGCTTGCCGACGGCGACTGACGAGGAGCCCCACGCCGATCAGGCAAATCGCGCTCAGCGAGAGTAGTTGCACGTGTTGAACGACCCGGACCACGTCCGGTTGAGCCGAAAGCTCGATCAGGCTGTGCGGCCCAAGCGCGCCGAACGACATCTTGAGGAGCTGCAGCCCGAGCGCTGCGCCGTAGGCGGTGCCAACCAGAACCTTCTCGAAGCGCGACCTCAACATCCCATCCGGGAACGCGAGGCAAACGTGCAGGAACAGCGCCGCCGGCAGCACGTCGAAGGCCCCCCCGACGGTGTAGAGCCCGTCGACGTGGGTCAGCTGAAGCGCCGAGAGCCCGCTCGCGAAGCCACCTGCGAGCATCAGCGGGCCGAGCCGGCTGGCCGGCCGTCTCAGCCAAGCGACGGCGCCGGCCAGAATGTACGGAACGGTGATCCAGTCGAGCAACCCGACCGCGACCAGGTCGACGTCGTCTCCGCTCGTCGCCACGAAGATCGAGCGGAGCGGGACCGCGCACGCGAGAATCGCGAGCGTCCCAAGCACCAGCGGCTTCGGTGCGGTGGTGAGCAGCTCGCCCTCCTCTCAGTGCCCCCCCGTCACCCCACGATAGCGCCGCGCGTAGCCTGATTCCAGCGTCGGGGGGTTACCCGTACCCGCGGACGCCAGCGAGCCGCCTGTTGACGGAGCCGCCGCCGTGAGACCCTCGTCAGCATGAGCACCGCCGCAGGTGTCCTCTCCGAGCGTGGCCGCGGCCTGACCAGCCCCCTGGCCGCCGCGCGCCGCGAGGCGACGCTCGCACGTCTCGGCCTCGGGGCGATCACCCTTCACGTGCTCGACGACAGCTTCTTCCAGCCCCAACCGGGCACCTCGGCCGTCGACCATCTAGTCAGCGGCCTGATTCCCTCCGCCGCGCTGCTGCTGGTTGCGGCGACCTGGCCGCGGCTTCGCCCGGGCCTGCGAGGATCGGCCGCCCTAGGGCTCGGGCTATTCGGCATCGTGACCGGTATCGAGGCCGTGTACTACCTGAACGCAGGGGCATTCTCGGGCGACGACTACACCGGCCTCATGGCCATTGCGGCTGGGCTCCTACTGACCGGGATCGGAGTGGCCACGCTGTGGCGGTCGAGGCGCGTCGACATCGGGCTGCTCCGGCGATCAGCGCGGTGGACTCTCCTGGCTGTCGCGACCTTCCTGCTCGGCTACGTGCTCGTGCTCCCGTTTCTCCTGTCCTACGCCTTGACGCACGCGGCACGGGCCTCCGTCCCTGCCGCCAACCTCGGGTCGCCGCACGAGAACGTGGCCTTCACGACTGCCGACGGGCTCCGCCTACGCGGCTGGTACGTCCCTTCGAAGAACGGTGCCGCGGTCATTGCCTTCCCGGGCCGCAAGGGCACCCAGGGGCCGGCGCGCATCCTCGCAAGGCACGGTTACGGCGTCCTGTTGTTCGACCGCCGCGGTGAAGGCGAAAGCGACGGGGATCCGAACGCATTCGGCTGGGGAGGTCACCGGGACGTGGCCGCCGCCGTGCGCTTCCTCCGACGCCGGCCGGACGTCGAGAAGGATCGCATCGGCGGCATCGGCCTGTCGGTCGGAGGCGAGATGATGCTCGAGTCCGCGGCCAAGTCGCGAGGGCTCAGAGCGGTGGTCTCCGAGGGTGCCGGCGAACGCTCGGTCCGCGAATACCTCGACATGACGGGGAGCGACAAATGGCTGCAAATCCCCTCATCGGTTGCGCTCACCGCAGGAGTCGCGCTCTTCAGCGACGACGCGCCTCCGGAGAGCCTCAAGGACCTCGTCGGCCGCATCGCCCCCACGCCTGTGCTCTTCATCTACGGCGAGCACGGACAGGACGGGGAACGCAACCTCAACCCGACGTACTACCGCTCGGCGGGCAAGCCCAAGGCGATCTGGGAGGTGCCCGACGCCGGGCACGTCGGCGGCATCAACGCGCGACCGAAGGAATACGAGCGGCGCGTGATCGGGTTCTTCGACCGCGCTCTCCTCGGACGCGAGTCGTTGATCCGCTCGCGGTAGGAAGCGAGCGGTCACTCCAAACTGACCGGCAGCCGCTCGTCGTGCGACGACAGCACGAACTGCTCGGACGCCAGCGCGCGATAGAGGCGGAGCCGGGCGGATCCACCGACGTCGCTCGGCGCCCACTCACGTCCTCCCCGCGCGACCGATCTCGTCGAGAAGACGCCCATTCCTCGGTCGAGGTCACCCGAGGCCGCAACCTCCTCTGCGCGAGCCGCCATGTACACGGCCTGTCCGGTGCCGATCGGAACGGTGGAGTCGAAGATGACGATGGCGACCTCGGGTCGCACGGCGATGTTCAGGGAGTGCCGAGCGTCGGGCTTCGAGACCCAGAAGAATTCGCGGTACGAAACCGGCGCGTACCAGACCGGTGTCGCCCAAGGCAACCCCTCGGCGTCAGCCGTGCCGAGCGTCATATAGCTGTTGCCGTCAACGATGGCTCTCGCCATCGCCTCGCGTTGGGCTGATCCTGGATCTACCGTCTGTCGAAGACCTTGCTCGGGGAGAAGGCCTAGTCCTCCCACGCCCAGTTCGGATCAGGTTCGTCGCCGTCGCCGGGGCCGGTGTTCGGCGCGCCGACGGCGATGAACTCTGCTCCCTCGGGGCCGCCCTTGATGCCGCGCATTACGCGGGGCGGCACGCGCACTGCGCTCCAAGGCTTGAGCTCGAATGTGTCGTCGCCGACCTTCATCTGCGCCGAGCCGCTGATGAGCACGTAGATCTCTTCCTGGCGCTTGTGACGGTGACCGTGTGCCTTGACTCCCGGCCCGTAGCGGACGTAGCTGACGCCGCAGTCCTCGCACTCGAGCGGCACCCGCCCGAAGCGGATGTTGTAGTCAGCCGGGTCGAGACCGAGATTCGCCGCCTGGTCGTCGACCTCCAGAAGATTGACATGGGTGTACTCCGCCACCAGAAAAGCCTCCTCTGTTCCCGTTGCCGGCGCGAACCTACCGCGTTTGGCGATTGAGATGCCGAGCTGAGGCGGCGGAGCCGCTGTCGATCGGTGAGGATTCGTCCGGTGCGGTGCGCGTTACGGGAGGTGTGGGACGAGGATCTGGCGGTGCTGTTCGAGCAATGGGCGGATCCGGTCGCCGCGCGCATGGCGGCCTTCACGTCGCCCGATCACATGGACCGCGACGCATTCCAGCGACGCTGGAGCAGGCTACGAGCCGACGAGACGGTGATCAATAGAGCCATCGTCGTCGACGGAGAAGTCGCCGGAACGATTGGGTCGTGGGGGGCGATCCCGACGAGCGCGAGGTCACGTACTGGATCGGCCGCTCCTACTGGGGAAAGGGGATCGCGACCTGCGCCCTCGATGCTTTCTTGGCGGTTGACCCGTCGCGCCCCCTCCACGCCCGCGTCGCCCATGACAACGTCGCGTCGCGCCGCGTGTTGGAGAAGTGCGGCTTTCGCGTCGTCGCGACCGAACGAAGCTTCGCCGAAGGACGTTCCCGCAAAATCGAGGAAGACGTCCTGAGGCTCGAGTAGGCGCGTCTTCCGGTAGCTCTCACCTACGGGCGAGCTCGACCAGGGTGGTCGGGTGGGGGCCGAAGCGCCTGTTCCATACCGACGGGTTGCGCAAGCCGGTGATCACGGTTCCTCCGAGCACGCTCGCGACGAACGGGGTGAGCGGATGGGCCTCGTTCGGTCGGAGGTAGTCCGCAAGAGCGGATCTCGCGACGCGGTCGAGGTTGCCGTCAACTTTGATCGCGTAGCCCGCCAGCACGAGTTGCCTCTGCAAGCCGAGGACCTGACCGCGCTCGGCCAACGGCATTGCGGTCGGCGTCCACGCTGGTGCAGTGATTGGGGCACTCAGTGCATTTGCGCCGCTACCGGCGACAAGCCCGACGATCAGCCACGTTCCGGCGCCAACGGCGGCGACCGTTACAGCAATCACTGCAAGCGCGAGTGGGCGTCGCCGGCCGGCCCTCCTCCGCGACTGAGCGGTTGTGGGCGGTCTCCGAAACGGGACTGGTTTCACGACAGTGGTGCTCATCTCGTGCCTCCTCCGAGCTCATTGGTCGATTTCAGGGATGCGTCCCCCACGAAGCGAGGTGCGCGCCGGCGGTGGTGTGGGTGACCGCCGTGGCCTGCGTGCCGTC
>Ga0066652_100000879_pt1 | contig 14909 bp, 11 predicted proteins | sample GraSoiAngelo_101_FD_71413 | JGI IMG/M metagenome (GOLD analysis project Ga0066652, IMG submission 71413) | Grasslands soil microbial communities from the Angelo Coastal Reserve, California, USA - 14_0903_02_30cm | ecosystem: Environmental > Terrestrial > Soil > Grasslands | place: USA...
GAACAGTGTGATATTCTCAGGGCGAATTGCTCCTCATAAGGGGATTGAGAATTTGGTGAAAGCCGTTTCCCAGATACAGAGAATGCCAGATCTTATCATAACGGGCCCTGTAATCGACCACAACTACTACTCGTTCTTACGAGACTTGGTTAAGAAAGTCTCTGTCAATGCCGACTTTCCCGGGCCTATCTCCGACGATCAGCTCGTGCGTTATTATTCATCATCCATGGCACTCGTATTGCCTTCAGTGTATTTCGACATGTATGGCAAGTACCACCCACAGCCCGAACTATTCGGTCTGGTCCTTGCAGAGGCAATGGCATGTCAGTTACCGGTCATAGCAAGTAGAGTTGGCGGGATTCCTGAAATCATACGAAACGGCGTGACTGGTTTCCTAACAGAGCCCGGAAATGTGTCTGAATTAAGGGACAAATTAGAACTTCTCCTTGACGATCCGACCACGCGTGAAGCCTTAGGCCTGGCTGGGAGGCAAGAGGTTCTTGAGAAATTCACTTGGCATCACGTTGCTCGACGGTGCCTTGTTGCCTATGAGGACGCGTTATCATGACGAGTCCGTATCAGAAGGCATATCACAAGATCAAGGCTCGGAGAGAGCAGATAAAGCCTCAACCCGTTTGGGGGTCTTGGGGGCGATTTTACGATCGAATCTTTAACCTTCAGGGAAAGCGCGTACTCGATTTCGGCTCGGATGTGGATGCTCCACTCTACCAGAAGTTCCAACGAGACAACGCAGGAAAGGATGGAAAATACATGGGATACGATATCAGCGAGGATGCAATCTCATGGTTGAAAGGGCACGACTATTACTACGACTTCTACAACGATAATGCTCTACTTGGGTCGTTTGACATCATAATAGCCTCGGAGGTCTACGAGCATCTCACCGAGCCAGAGAGGCAACATTTCCTCTCCCGAGCGCATGAATTGCTCTGCAGATCCGGTAGCCTAATCATCGATATTCCGTATATTTCAAACCTAAACCTCATAGAATTCTTCAAGAGGGACAGATCACACAAACCTGTAGCACTTGAGGATGAGGCATCGTACTTCGAAACATTCGGTTTCAAGGTTCAGTTGTATATCGGAGGCCGAACCGCGCCCTACAGGCCCTTCCTCTGGAGTCTCTGGCGTTTCATGGCAAACCTAGCTTTAGGCTTCTATCCGTTTCACGTGGCGTTGTTATACGCGACAAAGATCAGTTAGGCGAGAGACAGCGCAACATCTCTGGATTACTCTCATTCGCGCTTGGCGCCGCGTCGTCCAGATTGGACCCGCGGGTCGAAAGGGTGCGCGTCATCTCTGGGATCTCATTACGCAAGCATGGAACCATTTCATCCGACCGCGACTCGTAAGTCAGAAAACGCTTATTCAACTTCTATTCCCCGGCATCGCACTAGTCGCTTCAATCGTTCTCCTTTCCCCGTTGCTAATACCGCAGGGGCTCCCTTACTACGGTGACGAAACGTACTATATTCCATGGACCCTCGGCACGCTCTCAAGCTACAATCTCCAAATCTGGACCCCCGGCAACGGACCTTCGACAGGAGTGCTATCCCTCTTTCCCACGATGCTGCTTGTTGGATTGAGGGGGATTCTGGGTCAAGAACTCGGTGTCAAGGGCTACCTTCTCCTGTTAGCTTGGCTGACCGCCATCATCCCTTATGCTGCAACCAAGCAACTCCTCAGACACTGGAAGTTCGTACTTGACCCCCTCAGACTTGAGCTTGCGTCGGGGGTGAGCGGCCTGGTTTGCCTGTTGTTTTTCAGCAATCAGGCTATCGTGGCAGGCTCGAACAGTTTCGTGTGGAACTACGCCATGTTCCCTCTCCTGGCATCATCTCTCATGATATTCATGGACACCGGGACGATACGGCAACTGCTCATCTTTGGTATATCTTCGGCGGTTGCCAGTCCCCAACCATTCTGGCCGTATCTTGTTGGAATAGTCGGGCTGATCTACCTGATTTTCTCACTGGAGCGAAGGATTTCCACTCCCCACAGGGTGAAACTGATCAAGAATTCGTTGCTGGCAGTCGCGACCGGACTCGGGTTCAACGCTTTCTGGATTGTGCCGACTGCTGCGGGTTACCTCTTTCAGGCAGGAGGCTCGACCTTTCAACTCTACGGCGCTCAGGGAGCGGTCAGCCTCGGTGATCTTAGCTTTCTCAGCTTCTGGAGCTTTCAGGACGTTCTGTTGCTAGGTGAAAGTGCACACTATTTCTTTTGGGACCATCCCCAGACTTACACACTGTTTAGCATCATTATTCCCCTAGTCGCCGTGACCTCAGTTCTCGCGTATCGCAGAAATCGCGCGGTCTTCTTTGTCGGGGCAGTTCTGATTGTAGGAGCACTTGCCACTGCTGGCGTTAATGAACCCATTGGAGTCCTCTACTACCTACTCACCAGCTACCTTCCATACGGTGCCGCGGCCATTCTGAGAAATCCTACGAAATTTGTCCCCATCGTGACGTTCGCATATGGACTACTTCTCGGCTTGGGGGTGATCGCGGTAAGTTCCTCACTATCCTCGAGAAGATTCTCCCTCCTGATCTCGAGTAGAAATCTCGTCCGGCACTCGATTGTTCTCACCCTCGTTTTCTTAATCCTCGCGCCGATAACATACGGAACCTTGCTCGACCTTCAGGGATACACCTGGCCGCGCTACAGCCCCTCGAACATTCCGGAACAATATGGACAGCTAAACAACTGGCTCACAGCGCAGCCAGGAGACTACAAAGTCATGTGGATCCCTGCTGCTGGAGCTTATGACTGGAAGCCGTACGCCATAACTGCGTTTCCAGACTTGTTGTCATCAAAACCTACCGTACCATTCACCAGTATCTACCCAAATCCGCTTGGGTCAACATACAACATTGGAAAGATTCTGGCCTTCATGGGAGTGAAGTATGTCGTATACCATGGTGATTCGATCAATTATCCCAACGACCAGATACTGCAAACCTTACTCGCACAACGAGATCTTGCAACGGTCGAATCCCTCAATGGCACTATCTCCCCAAAAGACGATTCTCATACACCCCTTCCCATTGACGCCCCGGGAACCGATTTCACGGACAGACCCTTCCACCTGTCAAACGTCACGCTACCCAGAGGTCAAGATAACCTCACTATGAGCTACACGATACCAAAAACAGTAATAGACCAAGGGTATACGAGTGGACAATTCGCCGATTACTTTAGCATCGGGCTTTATGGATTTCCTGCTGGGAGCGTCGACTTCTCGAACCAGATCTTTTTTGCCACGGTCGCCCATCAAGACATGACAAATGCGACGAGTGGGTACGTGTCCTTCAATGTGACCTCGTCTCTAAACTATCCAAGTACTTCAATCGACCTCTACGCCAACTTTTATGATGGCGGCTACAGACCTTTAACACCGATCTACTTCATCGACAGACTTACACTCGTTCCAAATCAGGTGACAAACCGCTATTTCATCTTTGAAAACACAGATTTCGATGGAACGGTTTTCTCCCAAAACGTGAATATTGCGAACAATGCGAACATGACGGAACTCCTAATCAGCAATGCCAGTATTGTGTCATCTCCTTCAGCCAATCTGACCAGTTATCAACAAACGAGTGGAGTCGAAGCTAGAGTAACTTTTCAAGCCTCAGCACCTTTCGTCATGATTCTTACCGAACCATTTGACAGACTTTGGAGAGCGTATATTGGCAGCAGTGAAATCCAGCCGACACCAATTTACGGCTTAGTCAACGGTTTCTTGGTAAACCAAACGGGAACTCTAAACATCAGAGTCTACTATCCTCTGCAAACCTACCTTTACGTTGGGATGGCGCTTTCGGCCGCAAGCCTTTCTTTGTTCCTGCTAGCCATCGTTTTGGTGTGGAGAAAGAGCAGACCAAAGACCACTGCTTCACTAGAGAAGACCTTGTCCGTGCCAGTCCCGACACAGCTGTTTGACCAGCTACAGCCGAGGGCGTTCGGGCAGTCGAAGGATCCTAATAGCTGAACGGCGACGTCAAAGACTTTGTTCGCATCCAAACTCATATCGGCAATCCACGACCCGATTTGAGGGGCTGTGCTCATTGACACGTCATAGTTTAGACGCTGGACCTGTAATCACACTCACTGTAGACGATTGTTGGAAAACACATGCACACTCATTCAATCAGGCGTTTGATTCAACGTCCCTTCGAGGCGTGTTCTATGTCATAGCAGGATTTGTGGGAAGAGAAGTTAACGGCTTTGAGTTTGTCGAATGGGATGCGCTTCGCCAGATGTCAAAACAGGGTCACGAAATAGGGTCGCATTCGTTCATGCATGGAAGATCAATGTTGGACCTTAGAACGAAAGCCGTTCAACTATTTCGCTTGGTGAGAAGCAAAGGTCTGGCACGTTCTGTGAGGCTCACCCGCGCTCTTCTAGGGTTGGCTGAAGAGTATCCAGGAACGCATTTGCGACCGGAGGAGGAAGTTGCAATGTCGAAGGGGGTAATTGAGAAGGAACTGGGGAGACCCTGTAAGAGTTACTCTTACCCGGGAGGAGAACCAACTCCGGAGCTCATGAACCTTGCGAGAGACACAGGTTACACATCGGCGAGAACGATCCGTCCAGGGTTCAATAACTCTCGTCACTTCGAACCCTACAGACTCCGATGCCAAGTGTGGGACGCATGGACGACCGCAAGAATTGCTGACAAATGGGTAGACAAGGCCATAAACCAGAATCTTTGGCTAATCGAGGTCTTTCATGCGATGAATCTGCGCCACTACCCATACAGTTGTTCTGAGTCTGCCCTAAAGGAACACCTTTCGCACATTCGTTCAAAGCAGGGAGAAATCGACAATTTGACTGTCAGCGAGACTATTGAACAGATTCAGGGAAATCTACCGAGCGGATCACCATTCAAACAGTTTCCTGAAGCGAGCGACCAGTTTAACTGAAGGTTGATGCAGGTGTTAGTGAAGGACACTTCTAATGGGACCTAGTACGCTCCTCGCTCCTACAGCTGACCAACGCTCGGATCGCGGGAGCAAGGTTGGATCACCAGGGCATCCACTCGTGTCCGTAATAATTCCAACGAAGAACTCAGAACGAACAATTCGTCCATGTCTCGAGAGCGTTTGCGCTCAAACCTATAGGAACTTCGAGATCGTGGTGGTAGACAATTTCTCTGTCGATTCGACAGTACGAATAGCCAAGGAATACGCTGACCTAGTCCTTCTGGCAGGTCCTGAGAGGACTAGCCAAGTGAAGCTGGGAGCTGCCAATAGCAAAGGCGATTTCATCTACAAGATCGATTCGGACTTCGTGCTTGAACCTTCCGTACTTGAGAGGGCTGTGAGAGTTGCCTTAGACCAGAAGGCTGTTGGAGTTGTGATTCCAAACCTATCATACCCGAAGACAAGTTTCTGGTCCGAAGTACGTTTCTTCGAGCGTCTGTCCTATGTCGGCTCAAAGCAGATTGAAGCCGCGCGCTTCATCAGACACGACGTGTACAATGCCGCGGGAGGCCACGACGGAACCCTAGTGGCTTACGAAGAGCACGATCTTCACAACAAAGTATCGAGGCTAGGCAAAATTGCCCGTATCGAAGGCGCTGTGGAGTGGCACATCGGCGAACCGAAAAAACTCGCAGAAATCGTGACAACGAGCTGGTACTACGGGAAGACCGCGATTCGGTACGTCAGGCTATATCCTCACATTGCTGCAACTCAGATTCTTCCAGTCCGCAAATCTCTTTTCAATCAAAGAATGGTGTTCCTGCATAGGCCCAAGCTATTGCTGGGCCTCATGGTCTACGAGACAGCAAAATATCTCTCCGGTTTTCTTGGGCTTCTAGCTCAACTCACCTGGCCCTTCTCCCCACCCTTCCGTCAAACCGCCCAAAGCCCAACAATCATCAACCACCCGTTGTATCCGGTATCATCGGTTCACGATGAGTTGCTTTTCAGAGAACCGCCTCACTTATTTGGAATCACGATAATCATTCCTACCTACAACTCTGGAGTGACATTGGCTCGTTGTCTGGAGTCGGTAAGAAGCCAAAGCCACGGCCCTAAGTCTGTTATTGTGGTAGATCGATTCAGCGCAGATGGTACTTCGGAGGTTGCAATGACTGAGGGCGCAAAGCTGATTGAAACGGGAGTAAACCGTAGTCTAGCCAGAAATATCGGACTGGAAAAATCATCATCGGACGGTGTCCTCTTTGTGGATTCAGATATGATATTGCCACCATCGTTGATAGAAGAGTGCGAGACTGGACTAGGCAAATATCACGCCCTCATTATCCCCGAAATATCGGTAGGAAGAGGATTCTGGGCTGAGTGCAAGGCCGCTGAAAGAAAGACGTACATTCACAACGAGATGATCGAAGCTGCCCGCTGTTTTCGGAGAGACGCCCTTCTCTCACTTGGCGGATACAATCCGCGATTAGAAGCCGGGGAGGATTGGGATCTGCAGAAACGTGCAAGAGCTGCGGGTCTAGCTGTTGGCCGAACAGTCGCTGAAATCGAACACGACGAGGGGACACCAACTCTGTTATCTTTGCTCAGGAAGAAATACTTCTATGGCAAGGTGTTTGGCATCTACTTGGCCACAAACCCCTACGAAGGAGTAAGACAGCTTAACCCGTTTCGACGCATACTCGTTCCCACACTCGCAACGCTTCCGACCGACCTTGTGCATGGCGTGGGAATACTAATCCTAAGAACGCTCGAATTCGCAGCCGCAGGCCTAGGCCATGTCAGCAGAATCTTTCGGAAAGCAAACTGAAGACGGAATGAAGAAGTATTGGCTGCCCCTGAACACATCGGCATGAATGGGGATAACGATTACTTCGTTTAGGTAGATCAAATGATCTCGGGAAAATTGTACATGGCTTTAGAAAGCCCCTGGCAGATAACGCGAAGCCTCTATTACGCGCGAAACCGATTAGCACATTAGAATGACTCTGGGGTACGGGCCGCTTCTACGGTTCGGCAGGCTTCAATTTCGCCTTGGCAGCGCAGGGAATGTGCCTGCGTTTCATGAAATCTTCTTTCAGGGAGACTACAGAAGCCTCACGATTCACCCCAATGACATCGTTCTCGATGCGGGGGCTAACGCGGGCCTCTTTTCGATTTGGGCAGCCCCGAGGTGTCGTAGCGTCATCTCCGTGGAACCAGCACCGGAAACCTTCGGTCTCCTGAATCTGAACAAGCGGATTAACAAGGCTACCAATGTATTTCCCATCAACAAGGCTCTCTCAGACCACGACGGGTATGTCACTATGCGAGGCGACGGAGCCACGTTCAAGATCGAACAGCAAGGAATTATGATACCTTCAACTACCATAGACTCTCTCTTAGCCGACCTCGACGTCTCTGTCGACGTTGTGAAGATGGACGTTGAAGGAGCTGAAAGATTGTGCTTGCCTGGCTCCTACTTGGAGCACGTTAGAGAGATCGTCGTCGAAACCCACGGCACTGAGGACAGTGTAGTCAGAATTCTCGAGAAATATGATTTTAAGACGAGCAAGATCAGTTTCAGAGTACCCCGGACAGTTGTTAACATTCTAAGGCAGCTTCCCTATTTTGTTGGTGCAGAGCTTGCGACTAACTTTATGATATCCCGCTCGACTCTGAGGGCGTTTATGAAGCACGAACATCTTCTTCTTCGGGAGAGACAGCCACAGTTCCAGATAATCTACGGGCGCAGATCCTGAGTATAGGCTAGAGCCCTTTCGAGATGAGAAAACTTTGAGATTTCTCGCGGTTACAGTAGCGCAGCGACCTGCCACTCTTAACTATGATGAGATGCCCTTCTATTGTCATACGCACGAACCGGTCTATTTTACCAGAGATAAGAAAAGGGAGAGATTCGAGAAACTGGTCCGTTGGTGGAACGATGCGCATAAACTCGCAATTGAATATTATCCCGACGCAACGCACTTCTTCGACGTTGGAACCTATTATCTAGGCCAGACGAGAAGTCTCAGACAGCTCGTTCTCAGATACGAAAGACTGCAGTGCCCAGAGATAATTCTCGCTGGAAACGTCCTGTATCGGAAAAACGTAGGCCCTTTCCAGCTACGTGGTACCTATGATACCTTGGGGTTCCCTGAACTCGTTGAACTGTTTGGCGTAGGCCTCAGATGGTCTCGGTCTGGAAACCGACTTGTCCAGTTGAGCTACGTGTCTCAGCCGTTTATCTATCCAGTCGAATGCTGGCAAAAACATCCATTTCACGTAAGAACGGGCATTGAGAAGGATGAGGATATCCCGATCTGGTACATGGACTTCTGTGACGAGTCAGGCGCGCCAATTTTTGTGGACCTCGGAATAAGATTCTACCGCGATGAAACTAACAGCGATGTAATCGTGAACCTTACTAAGAGAATACGAATATATGCGGGTCAGAAAATGAAAGCTAGCACATCTCAGAACTGAGTCGAGGCCGTCTGTCACACGCTTAGATAGCTCAATGAGTTTGGCGCTCTCGGTTCAATGTAGATGGCTGGAATATTGAGCCTTAGCTTGGGACCGTTGCCCTATCATTGCGATTCAGGAGAGTGACGATTCGGAATGAAGATTGCGATCGGGCCCTATGGGGGAGGCTCGGGAATCTCTACGTACACCTCGGAGTTGTGCAAGGCATTAGCGACGGTACGAAATGATCTTGACGTTACACTGTTGACCTGGCAGGGAATCGATTATCCGGACGCGAAATTTCCTACTATGACTCTTCCAAAGAACGCGTTTCTCGGTATGTCAGATTACACGGGCGGCCCGTTCGCGAAGGTATTCGGCGCAACAAGGGTGGTTCGTCAGAAGATGAAGGATTTCGACCTGGTTCACTTCCCAGATTCGACCTACGGGGCCTTCATCAGACATCCCAAAATAGTCTTGACCATATGGGGATACTTCAGTTGGAGACTTCTCCCAAGATGGTACGCTGAGAGATTCGGATTCCCAATCAACATACCCGGCACTATTGCGGCGATGGAGTTTATGGCGATGAACACATTAGCTCTACGGACCGCCAGAGTGAACATATCGCTCCTTCCGCTCAGGTACATACCAAAAGGGCACATTCGCGGTAACATGTTCTACATTCCCCCGCCACTCGCTCTGTCGGAAACTTCAAACTGGGGCACTGGTCTACATGAATCTGTCATAAGGACCGAGAGTGCAGATATTGTCTTCATTTTCGGATCTCGCGATCTCTCTATTAAGGGAAAAGGCGCGCAGCTCGCGATTGACGCATTCACAAAGCTCGTGCTTCGTGATAAGATCCGGGCGGTTCTCATTATGGTTGGTGGGAGGAAGGACGCACTCAATGTTTCGGAGGCTGTCAGGGACAATATCATCTTCACAGGATTTCTGGATAGACGCGATTATTTGCGGCTTTTGGGTCCAGGCCGATGCTTTCTGGCCCTCTCTCACGGAGAAGAACTTGACTATGCTTGTCTCGAAGCGATGGCAGCTGGCTGCACCGTCATAGCATCGCCTATTCCAGCTCATTACATGGTCCGAGACCACGAGACGGGAAGAGTCGTTCCGAGAAATGGCGACTCCATTCACTCAGCCATGTTGGAACTAACCGACAATGATATCCGTCTGAATCTGGGAAAGAACGCCGCAAAGGAGGTGAAACAACTCACCAACCCCACTGAGGTAGCCAAGAAGTATTCGACCGTCTATCAGAGTGTTCTCTAGCTAGATATTAAGGGACGAATTGAGAGTGTGTGTCCCCGCCGCGTCTAACTGACTCGTAAAGGTATGACTTATCTGCTGGATCGGCATATCGATCTCTATGCGGGTTTGTCCGTGAGACCTGTCGGATCGAGAACCCGCCTAATCGTGGCGGTTGGACTCGTAGCATTGGCCCTGGTAGCGATCCTGGCGACTCAGCATTTTCAGCTATCTCCCGTCTCTTCCGTATCGATATCCGGGATGAAGGCCAACTGCACCACTCTGATCGAAGATTCCACTAAAGGCCCGGTGACCGTGGGAAGCGGAACGATACTGTTCGGCTGTAATAGCAGAACAGGGTGGCCTCCGACTGGACTAGCCTGCCCTGGAGGTTGCCCAAGTGCCTATCCAGTCTTCAATGTGTCGCAGACGGGAGACTACACCCCCATCTTCAATCTTCCTCATTACTACACTGGTCTCTTTGTAGCGGGTACGGACGGCTGTTCTCCGGCCACGTTAGGGTCGCCACCGTCGCAGTTGACGAACGGGACAAGGATGCAATTGTCAGGGTCCGACTCTTCCCCTAGCTTGTACTACTATTGCGCCAGCTATGCGAGTGTCGGATCGAATGGCGCTACCTTGATCACCTTCACGATATCGTGGCGGTCGGGATCGACGCTCTTTACGCAGACCTTCCCATCGGTGAGGGTCCAGGCTCAACCTCCACCCTCAGGTTTCGGTGGATGTGGCGCGGCCTCGTTGGATTCTGTAACTCCCGCTACGCCGGTCAACGGAGTTCTAGAGTTCGAATGTGTCGATAGCGCTGGTCCTTATGCTGCTTTTTCTGTGTCGGTCGCGGGCTACTATACTCCGACTTTTACTCTGCCCCAGTATTACGCGGGGCTGTCGATCACCCCGATCGCGGACACCGTAAGTAATTGTACAATGCTAAGTTCAGGTAATCCCGCTTTTACGCCATTGACTAATAGCACACAGGCGTATCTCAACTCTAACCCTAGCGCCGGGGGATATTACTACTGCGCGAATTATGCCGATGTTCCGGGAAGTGGCGGCACCTTGCAAGGCTTCACTGTATCATGGTCATCCGGTTCGACCCTTATTCTAGCCCAGACGATTCCAACGGTGACGGTCCCCGCAAAAACGTCAGCCGTCTCAGTTGTTAGAGGAATTGACAACGGACTCTACTACTCAACCTTGGCAGGCTCCTGGAGTGGCTGGAAGTCGCTCGGTGGGACTACGGCTGGGCCGGCAGTATTCTGCTCGGGAGGGGGTGCGAGTCTATACATGTCTCTCAGGAGTTTGGATAACTCCAGCATTTACCTCAGGAGCTATTCGAATGGAGCATGGTCGGCCTGGATGAATCTGCCTGGCGGGACGACTACTGAACCGGCGTGTGCCGTGATGAACGGGACTCTTCATCTTCTAATCCGTGCGTTGGATTATGGTCTGTACTATAACAGCCTGAACCTGGGCTCAGGCATCTGGAGTGGTTGGAAACCGCTTAATGGCACTCTCTTATCGTCCCCTGCCCTGGCTGCTTCTCCCGGTCTCAACAGGCTCGACGTTGTTGTCCAGGGGGCGTCGGGGGCCATCTGGCATAGAGCCCTCATCAATGGGGTCTGGTCTCAGTCATGGGACCCGCCCCCTACGGGTGGCAGTACAGCTGATATTCCGGGCATCTCGAGTGATGGACTGAGCCTTCACTTGGTCGTGAGGGGTGCGGATAATGGTCTCTGGTACAGCGCGCTGAACTTCACATCCAGCGTCTGGTCTAGCTGGGTTTCCCTGGGAGGAACAACGGGGGTCAAGCCCAGTCTTGCAACGGACTCGGCAGGCGCTGTTCATCTATTTGTTGTGGGAGTGTACGGCCGAATATTCGACAAGACTCTAGCCCCGGGGGGAGTCTGGTCGACGAGCTGGGATGATACAGGAGGCACGACAAGCAACCCAGTCGCAGTCTCCACGCAAGGGACGAATATTGACATCATGGTAAGCGGCACGAACGGCGGGATCTGGTACAACACACTCGCAGGATCCGTATGGCAGAAGTGGACTAGTCTGGAAGGATCAACCTCCCTACCACCGGCCTTGTCTGCCATTTCATGATCATTCGCCATCCGGTTAGACGTGTTTGCCCCCGATTCGTTGCAGCTTATCTGACGAATAAACCGGCCTGTTCATCCAGTAATACTTTGGATTTGCCGGTTTGCTGTTCGGGTAGGAAAAGCTAGGACAGCTCTAGAACAAATTGCAACCTATCCTAAGACCGCTACTTCTTTTTGACTACTTGGACAGGAATCGTGATTGTGGTTGACAGGCCCCCGCTGGAGCCGGTTACTTTGACAGTGTAACTGCCGAGAGTAGTCGAGCCTTTCGAGGTTACCGTCACGAGAACGGTGGCCGGCGCACCCGGTGAAACTGTTACAGTTGTGGAACTGAGGGTCAAAGTTGGCGCCTTACTGCCGCCGGGAGCAAGACTGGCGTTGAGCGTGATGGTGCCAGTGAACCCGTTAGTACTGTTGATGGTGATGGTGGTTGTAGCGGAACCACCCTGTTTGACAGTCAGGCTCGATGGATTGGCGGACATTGAGAAATCGGGCGGCTCGTTGCTCGCGCACTGGACGCTTGTTAGCTCCGAAGTATCTGTGACGGTCGCGTTTGACGTAGCGACTGTGGCACCCGTAGTGTTAACGACCAACGACGCTGTGGTAATTGTTGCGTTAGTATCGGCAGCTGTTGAATTAGATGGTCCAGTGAATGGGCAGCCGAGCCCAATATTTCCATTGGAGTCAAGTTTCACGACCACAGCACCCATTGAGGCATAGGAGGAGGATGGGCCTGCAGCTACGAACCCGCCATCAGAAGTCTGGTGCACGGATGCTGCTGAGGATCCACCCCTCTCCCAAGCGATATTCCCGACCGCGTCTAGTTTGAAGACCCACGCTCCTCCAGGTGAACCGGTCGACCCTACTACTATGTATCCCCCATCAGAGGTCTGGTCCACAGAATTGGCATGATCTATTATCGTTCCGCCGTAAGACTTTTGCCAGATAACATTCCCCAAGGCGTCCATCTTGAAGACCCAGGCGTGGGGGCAGGGAAAAATGCAATTACCCTGCGCTCCCCAGCCGCTAGCCTCGCCTGCTACTATGAACCCACCGTCAGAGGTCAGCTGTATCGAATGTGCCTCATCAACGTCGGGTCCGCCGTAGGTTTTCTGCCATACTATACCGCCCGTGGCATTAACCTTGAAAATCAAGGCGTCCCAGTTGTCAGCGTTGCCGAAACAGCACTCCTTCACACTGCCGGCCACCAGGAACCCGCCATCAGGCGTCTGCCTTACTGAACTGGCGAAATTCGCTATTCCGATAGAGTAAACCTGCTGCCAAGTTATGTTCCCCAATGGGGTCAGCTTCACGACCCAGACTCCGGTAGGCGGGCTGAAACAGATTACGCAGGCGGGCGTACCCTGGCCCGCTAATATGAACCCACCGTCAGAGGTCTGCTGAATCGAATCCGCGGACGCTGATCTGAGATAGGTCCTTTGCCAGACAATATTGCCCATCGGGTCCAGTTTGAAGACCCAGGCCTGGTTCTGGCTTCCCGCTACATGACACCCACCGAAAGTGCCGAGGTCGCCCGCAACTATGAATCCACCATCACTTGTCTGCTGCACCGAACATGCTCCATCAGGGCCGTTTCCACCGTACGTCTTCTGCCATACAACATTCCCCAGAGAGTCCAGCTTGACGACCCAAGCATGCGGGTGCCCTGGCACACCGGATGAGTTAGTACTGCCTGCTACTATGTAGCCGCCGTCAGCCGTCTGCTGCATCGAATTGGCCGTTTCTGCCGCACCGGTTGCGTGGTATGTCTTGGCCCATGTGGGAATGGGACCCGAAACTTGAGCCATGACAGCGACCGCTTGGATGGAGACTAGTACGAGAACTACTAGTCCGACACTTGGGACTAACCCTAACCGCTTCATTCTCGACCCTCTCACGGCATATTCTCTTATTGTGCCATACTTGGCACTCCGCTCAGCAGGAGCAAGCTCTGGAACAGAGCGACTTCTGTGGAGCGAGTAGTCTATTCGCGATGGTTTGAGAATTTAAAACTACCGGCCTCCAAGGCCGAATTCTAGATCTTGGTCGAAAGAGGATCCAAGAAAGCGGGCCACAGCTTCCCATCCCTTAACCCCGCCCAAAGAAACAAGTCCCGTAGAATACCATTGCCAAGTTGCAGGTTATTGCTGTTGGGCTCCGAATCCAACAGCGGCGAAATTCAAGGATTCATATTCCTTAGGATTGTATCGTCTCCGTGCGTCAACCAGGTTGGAGTCCGCATGAGAGCAAGATAGTACGCTCCTCCAGAAACATCATTCAGAATTCTAGAGATTACGCCAGGCGGTCCATCTTCTGGGGCTATACATGTTCAAGAAAGAATAGAGAAATCGATTCTTACGATCTTAAAGAGAGGAGGGGAGACGGCAACCGTGGTCTCTTACGTAGTTAGAGTTGTGCTACCAGTGCTTCCGAAATGGCCGGCGTCACCGGAATACGTGGCCGTGATAGTTACGGTCATTGATTTGCCCGGGTTTGCATAGGAAACGGTGCAACTGGCAGTCGGACCGGTACCATTGAGAGTGCAGCTGGGCGGGACGAACGCGCTCTTCTTGCTCGTGCTGCTACTAGTCCAAGTGACAGTACCAGTGGGGGTTAGTGGCAAGCCAAGAGACGTGTCTGATATAGAGGCTGTGCATCTGAACTTGCCAGAATGGCCGGTACAATTCACACTGTTGGACGTGGAATGCTTTGTTACAGCCAAATTGAAGCTGCCTCTGGTGGCAAAATGGGTCGAGTCGGCACTGTAGGTCCCCGTGATTCTATGAGTTCCGTCTGAACCTAGATCAGGAGAGTAGCTTAGGGTGCAGCTACTCGCCGAGGAACTGGCTGGGTTGAGGGTGCAACTGCCGGACGGTGTGAAGGTGCCGGAGCTATTGGTGGTAAAGGAGACCGTGCCCGTTGGGCTGGTTGGTGTTGAGGAGGTGTCGGTAACGGTGGCGGTACACTGGGCAGCCTGGTTAACGGCCACTGACCCAGGGTCACACGTTAGAATTGTCCTGGTGGCATGAGTAGATGGACTGGGACCGGCGATCACCGTTACATTGTGGGCGAAATAGCCGCTTGCATAAATTAGGCTCGTTGC
>Ga0066652_100000880_pt1 | contig 14908 bp, 6 predicted proteins | sample GraSoiAngelo_101_FD_71413 | JGI IMG/M metagenome (GOLD analysis project Ga0066652, IMG submission 71413) | Grasslands soil microbial communities from the Angelo Coastal Reserve, California, USA - 14_0903_02_30cm | ecosystem: Environmental > Terrestrial > Soil > Grasslands | place: USA...
TTCGTGATTCGTTTAATCATCAATTGGACAATATTTCTGTTGGGGGCAATCTGGAAACATCGTCAGTGCAACCCAAGTGTAAGGTGCGGATTGTTGCTGGCGCCTCTTTGTTAAATGTTCCGCAAACACCTTTGGTGGAGAAGGTTCCAAAAACAGCCGTCTCCACAGTTGAAGCATGCAAACAGAAACAGTCCAAACGGACCAAGCGGACCAAAGTGGTGGCAGACGAGCCGGTCCAAAGTGCTGGCAAAAGTAAGAACAGACGGACGGTAGATACATCCTTAAAACATTGTTTGAAAAACAAAATGGTAAATAGAGAACGGTTCCAACGGGTGCAGAGAGATGTGTTTAGAAGGAGAATTACATCTTTGGCAGATAAATGGCTGAAGCTGTGTCCCAACGGTGAGTTTCTGAAAAAAGAGATTGTTGTGAATGAGGATAAGGCCACGCCAATACCAAAAGCCACTGCAAGACGGAAAGAAGTTGGACATAACGTTGCCGATGCGCCGACATGTGTCGATAAGGCAGACGACCTATTTAGTATGCAGCACGGGTATTTTTACTACCAGATTTTTCCCACAAACAATTTGGAAACGTTGGTGAAAACCCGTAGGATTCCCGTCAATGATGAGGAAGAAGAAATTGACATTCTTGTGGATACACTAGCCATCATAGCCGATATTTATTTAAGAATTATGTTCAACATGGAAATAAGACCGGCTGTATTTATCAAGTTTGATGATTTCAGTGTGCCAGTTTTGTTTGCGCGACAAACAAAGGAAGCGCCAGACATTTGTTTTACTGGACCACCCGGCCGTTATTGGTCAAAGATACTTCATTTAGACAATGTGGCAAAGCTTAGCCAACATATAACACTTGGGAGGGTGCGTTCTGGCCGGCTAATGCAGGACAGCACATTTATTGTGGTTGGCGAGGGCGATCTTTTAGAACAGATGCATACTGTAACACCTGAACATTTTGTGTCACCCTCAAGGTACAGGCGTTATTTTAAAGAAATGTGTAATTATGTAACGTCGATACCTGAAATTGATTTGTCCAACCTCGGGTGGGAGGTGATTGAAGGGGATGTTGTGGTGGACCCCATAAAGACGTTTCTACCCAAAATGAACCCTACAAAAGAGAGGTCGGCCGACGACTCTACTTTTGTCGGATACATAGAAATGTTGGTGTTGATGATAGTGCATCGGTTGAAAATGGAAGAAGCCAAAAATCCGTGGAACCATCAACAATCGTTGCCTCAACTAAAGGTGCATCGCTCACAATACAAATTTGAAATTTCTGGCCGAAAGCAACACCCAGGTGTGTATTATTATCGAAATCATAACAATTACATTACTCAATTATCCACCGTAAACATGGCAGACGGTATGTTTGGCGATGAAGAAACGGCTTCTAGGATGTTGGAAGACGACCATGGCATTTATTTTTATGACGTTCAGCCTGTCAACGAGGTGCTGTTAAAATTAGCATCAAGAGAAGTATTGACGGTGACCCCCAATCAACAAGACTTTTACAAGTACGTGCTGAGCGAGTGCGACGATGTAAAAGAGATGATTGCCTGCTCCAACCACACAATTAACTACACCGTTAAACAGGCACTGGAAAACAACATGTATCTACATCTGCATGAAAGTGACCCTACCAGGGAAAATGTATCTACATTCTTGGGACACGCCGCTAGTATAATTGTAAAAGCCAACTTGAGCGAATACAAATGCACGTATTATTTTGAAAAATCACCACAACGCCTGAGCAGATCTATGGCGATGCTCCCGTCTAATTTAGATTATGGCGATTGCATTCTCAGGTCGTACAGACTAAAGTGGATGGATGGTCATTACGTCATGTATCCACTGTTTGCTGCCGTGTTTAAACATCTGAGCGTGTTTGAAGACAATATGCCAACCACACAACCCGCTACGGATGACGAATTCTACACCTTTCCCTCCTCATGCAACAGCGAGCTTACCGGATACATAGAAAATTTCAATTTTGATCTTCTGTCACCCAGACCGTCACATCCGGAGACACATCATGACAATGTCGATCCCACGGGTTTGCATCCACTAGCAGACAGCAGCGAGATTTCCAGCAGTTCGACCAACACCATGGACCAATTTTTGAACATAAAAATAGAACATATTCTACCAAATACAACATCGGGGCCAACAAGGTGCATGCCAGAACTCGGGTGAACGCTGCCCGGCTATCGCCTAGAATTGTCAAGACATAGATCACAAGTGGAAGAAACTAGTACCTGATTTTAGGATATGTTAGACTATTAGATTTGTATTTTGTATTGTATTGTATTTTGTATTGTATTTTTGTACGTTCCATGTTTTATACATTTTTTATTACATGATATTTGTGTAAAGTATTTCTTTTTTTACGTTAAATGTTGTTATATATTGTTATTGTTGTCATGTTTGTATTGTTTCATCACACGGTTGTAAAAATGCGATTTGTTCAAATTTGAAAACTGTTTGAGAAATAAAGATGTGTACTTTCTAGGCAATGCCTTTTATTTTCCACCAACTTTAAATTGTTTATTTTTGAAAATACGCATAGAGTCTATTTTTATAGGCAGTGTCGTACAACGGCGTGCCCAAATGTTCTCGATCTACAGCATATGTGGCTCTTTCCAGCCAATCTGTATAACTCACGTCAGTAAAATCTTCTTGAAGAGAGGAACATACAGGTGAAATGCATGCTCGTTTCTCCTGAGTATCAATCAATGTCATTACATATCTAACGTTGTCACAGTACAATACATATCTAGCATCCAGTTGGATTCGATACACATTTGTATCTTCAACTGTGATGCTAGGCAACAACTCGCGCCTTTGAAACGAATTTGGCAATGGAGCTGATTGGCTATTTTTGGGTCTGTAAAGGATTGTAATCGAACATGGTAAACTTGCATCGGAAATATTTTCTCCATAGGGAGTCAACAACAGTGATACGTTTTTCAGCTGATCGGCCGTATATTTAGACTTACTTTTTTGTCGTTTTTCAATACCGACGGTATTTTCCAATTTCACAGAAGTGCCCTCGTACGGTTTGCCGTGTTTGGTCTGAACAAACAGTTGAACCGTGCAATGTTTAAAATTAAAAGGTTTGTCAATGCTTTCTGTAGACATGTCTGCACCCTGATCGCGGCACCCAGTATAACAACTTAGGCGTATCGCCTTGTCATCAGAGGGATCTGCCTTGCTCCGTGTTATGTGAAAATATGTAACTAATGTAAAGTACTGTGTGGCCACTGTACATCGATTGTATTGTACGTCCATGTTTATTTCGCGAACGGAAGTAAACACAGCGCCGATGCATTGCTCTTCAAAAGCTACGAGAGCGGACGAAGCCTCTGTCGGCGTGTAATCGGTCGTGTTACGTTGTTTAATCAGACCCATTTCCAGGCCCTTGCTTTTTCCCGTATCAATTACGCACGGCTCCAAATGTGCACTGCACGGCACATCCACCAATTTGTTTTTCTCCGACCGAAACAACGGCCTTTGTCCCATCAACCAGGCTGGCATTAGATCTCGATTGGATTTCTCTACCTCGCCGTACGCGAGATCACTGAGTTGGCCAATGGAATGAAACGTGAATGCGCCACTCTGAACAAATAGTATCCTGGCTTTGTCGGCCACATACAATTGTCCGTAAGACGTACCAATTGTGTTGCTGCGAAATTTTGAGAGACCCATCGCGGCAAACAAAGCGGAACCGTTCCGATATTTAAAGCCGCCGGTTCGGCTGTGAAGATTGAAATAAAACTGGGCGTCATTGTCGCTCATTGGTTCAACGGTCCGTAATAGGACTGAAATTTTATCATCGTCCAACTGTTGTTCACGAAACAACAATTGCAAGGATGGCAGTTGTTCGCAATACGAACGAATATACGCGTACATGCGCAGCCGTCGATGAGCAAAAAATGTTCTGTCGTCATAGATTCCATCGTATGTAACACCGCCTCGTTCAGCTCCCATTGGAATATTACGCCCGTTCACATATTTATTTTTTCCTTTGTCACGATTTAAAGGGACGGCAGTTTTCCCTATGTCGGCTATTAGTGTTTTGAATGATTCGTAACGGTTGGACGGATCTTTCAAAATTTCAATCAACGTTTCTGTGTAATCCGGCAAGACGCCGTCTGCACTAGGTGGCCCTTGACCTACCGTTGTTATACAAAAGGCTGCCTTTTCCAACAAACAGGCGTATAGAAAGGCTGTTCCAATATATACACGATTTGAGCTGTAGCGTTCATAACCCAATGATTCCGAAAAATTTTGACAAATATTTTTCAGCGCTCTTACAACCATCGCCGTGTTAACTAATGAGTGTTTTGAAAAGTATGGACGTGTGGATGGCGCGTCACGATCTATAGCACATAATACGATATGCGCGTTGATAATTGCGTATGTCATGCGCCCCGAATATATGAACCAATCGTAACCGAAAGGAACTTTTTTGTTTGTGATTGGTTCTTTCGGGACATATTCGGACAAGAGGAGACGGAAGGCGTTTAAAAACATGCTCTTGTGCGACGCCTGTAAAATAATGAGCTCCTCTGCCGAAATTGGCGTTTCGTTGTGCGGATCACTGACAATAATTTCAGTGTACACCAAATTTGTGAACGCAACAAATGACTTTATAAAATCATAAATATCCCGTGGGCTGACCGGATGCGACTTTGCATTCAAAAAGTTTTCAATTTTATTTAGACATTTTTCTAATGGCCGGTCCGAGGGCACGGGGGTCCAATGTAGCGCGAATGCCATACGTTTTTCATTGAACGATACAAAAATCTGGTGCCATTCGAGATCGTTTGGGCCCGAAATCTTATCTAGGTTATTTACATTACGGGAGTTCATTTCATCTTCTATTGTAACGGCCTCATTGTACGACGGTGGTGGGGCGTCATAGTCTTGCCCCCTGTAATTGCCGTTGAATGGAACAATGGCGGTGGGATTTAGGGGCGGAGCGGACGGCTCCAATGTTTCATGTGTGTATCCGTAAAATTGGTCAGCTTCGGGACGATGTTCAATCGTGATTTCAGTTTGGGTCTGTACCTCATTGTGCGATTCAAACCCGGCAGTGGTGTTTTGTCGGCCGTTGGATCGAACTTGGATGACATTTTGACGATCATTACACGCATTCAATTCAAAACTAAGGCGTTGCGTGATGATACGTTCGAAATGTTTGTGCACATAATATGTCAGTAAAAATATTAAAACGACGAACGCACAGAAAATTACTGGATGGCATAAATAATGTTTTAGACTCATTCCAGTTCTATTTTATTTTTTGTGCCGATACATATACTGTCTGTAATCTGCAATAAACAGCTTGCCATTGAATGAGCCTGCGGCATACTTAGGTACATGTGCAAACCAAATCTGGAAAAATGTGTTTTCGAGTGTCATTGTTGTACGTACAACATTCATCACACTTGGCACATTTCCAAGACCACAAACTTTTTATGCCTCCGTCCACTGACCAATCAGAATGCTCCATTTTGAATTTGCCGCCTAGTTTCAGCCAATAGGAATGCACCATATTCCTTTTGGTCGATAATGGCTTGTTTTGTCATATGACCTCATGTTCAACATAGACCGTAATGTTGATTGTACGAATCGCGTTACAAATACATCCCCGGCAGCCCAGGCCTGGCAAAATCCTGAAAACCAAATATTTGGTGTGACGTCATCAGGCCACAGCAAAAAAAAGAATTAGACAGAAAGTGAGCATGAAACGTTTTCAACTTGGTAACACGGCCCCGTCTTGGCCTTACAAAATCATGAAACTCAAAATCTAGTGGCCATAGAAAAGGGGTTCGACAGAAAACGAACATGACAGTTTTTCAACTTTGAAACACCGCCCATGCCCGGCCTGGCAAAATCCTGAAAACCAAGTATTTGGTGTGACGTCATCAAGCCACAGCAAAAAAAGAGCTCGACAGAAAGTGAGCATGAAACGTTTTCAACTTGGTAACACGGCCCCGTCTTGGCCTGACAAAATCATAAAAACTATGTTCGCGACCAAAATCACAACCAACTTGGCCACTAATCGTGTGTTTCTACACACAGCCACATGTAGCACGGTCTATGTGTGAAACAAGTTTCGATTGGTAAATCGTGAGCAGACCAGATCTGGGTAAACTTGGAAAATTGAAAATGCACATCTGGGCTGTGGCCTTTATTATTATATTATTATATTATTATATTATATATATATAATATAATAATCTAGAGCTTCGCGTCAGCCCCTTCTCCTAGAGCTTCCATAGCTCTTTACTCTTGGACAAGAAGCTCTAGACTGATTCGCGCGCGAACGGACCCCTACCTTTATAGGCAGATTTGGAAAATCCAGGCTTCTGATTGGCTCCCCACCTAAAAATGGGCGGGGCATAGATCACGTGACCCAAGCGGACCAATGGGGCGCCTAGGATTTGGTAGGAGTGGTGGGGGAAACTGTCAGTCGGCACTTGGACTCGATCATTGGCGGTACAACTATGGGAAAATATATGGGCATCTTTTGGGCACGTTTTTGAACAGAAAAAAATTACAAGTTTTGAGAGCCGAGACAGCAATGCACATTCGAGAACAAGACTTCTCGTAAAAACTCTAAATGTGCCGTTTGTGTTTTCGTATGGCAATGCAATAGAATAAACCTTTCCGAAACCCATTTCAACAAACAGCTAAATGAAACTAATCGCTTCTAACTACACGTGAAATTAGAGAGTATGTCACGTCTTGCACCCCAATGTTTAGATTACCACCAGTGGATTTTACCTTTACGCCCCTCACTTCTAGGTTCGCGATTAACACGTAAAGTAGGAAATATGATAGCAACACCCCGTACGAATTGTACTAAAACTATACCAGAGCTCTGGGATCGAGGTGTTGAAAAACAACTCGTAAATTTATAGTTTTATAAACAGTTGTGTTTATTTCTTTTTCTTCTTCTTTGTATTTTCTTCCTTCTTTGTATTTTTCTCTGCACTTTTCCGCACTTTCAGCAACAAGTCAACGGTGGTAATCCTTTCCAACTTTTCCGTTCCCAAATACACCGCTTGAACTGGAAATTCCCTCCACTCAGATCCTTTGCTGTCGGTGACCATGTCATTAGAAAAGTCATAGTTAATACGATCCATGACCACGGGAGTGAAATCATGAAACACCATCGTTGATGCAGTATTTTCTCCGCTGTTTAAAAGTATTCTCATACGTGCAAACCTCTTCGGTTTCCCTTTTTCGTTTTCACCTATTATGAGCGCTTTTTTCACCTTTCTTTCTTTACTAGGGCCGGTTGGTAACATAGAGCCCGATATTCGCAAAACACAATACCTGTTGGCAATGTTCGCAGAGCCGATAGATTCTTTTATGGCGTTTGTTATTTCCGGAGTCATGACAACACTAAAGCTGGTCACGTCAATTGAACGATCAATGTCTTGCAGTGCGTTTGCACGTAAAAAACTCTTTTCAATATTTGCGTGCGGCACCAGTGACGGCACATCTTTAGTGTTCTGCTGGTTTTGTGTCGCAAGCTTGTCCTTTTCTGGTCCTCCTTTGTCCTGTTTTTGGTCTTGTTTGATGACCGCATGATCTATCCGTCTAGAGTCTCCCACACTCGTTGGAACGGGAGGGTTTTCATTTTTATTTTTTTCTGGTTGCACTCTCTGCTCTTGAGATGGTTCCAACGTTTTGACCGGTGGTTTTATTTCAGGCCGAATAAGGCGAATCTGATCATCATTGTTTTGTCCATTTGATTTAGAGTTTACGTGTTTATCAACATCTTCCAATTTTAAATGTCCAATCTTCGATGGAGACTTGTTGTTGTTGGTCGGTATAGGTTTAGGCAACGTAACCGCCGCTGCCGCCGGTTGTCCGCTACGCGGGTGTTTATCTTTCTGTGACAAATCACTGGCGGATGGAGAAAGGGGTTTAGCGTCGGAAGGTTTGATAGTTACTTGCGCTGGACCACGCACCAATTGGGAATCTGTTTGTCCTGCTGCTTGTGACGCAACTCCAGATGTCGGCGCCTGGGCGTTTGGCATGTCTTTTGGCGTTGTATGAACTTGAGCTGTAACGCGCAATCTGGGTTGGTAATTTGTTTTCCCGCGTGCTTGTTGTACATTTGCATTTACATCGTGTAGATGTGACGGGTTTGCCCTCATATGTGCCGGTGATGGGTTGATTGTAACCAGCGGCATACTTGAAAAAGGCCGATTGCCATTGTCCATGTACCGTGCCGCTGGCGATTCACTACGATTGTTTACAAATGTCGGGGTGACGACACTGTTTGCCGGTCTATGCTGCCGGCCAACGTTTTCAATAACGTTTTGGTCATTTGCCCCCCGCCCGTCTTTGGATCTGTTTTCACCATCTACCAAAATGGTGGTGGTGGCCGAGCCTTCCGTCGTTTCATGTGCTATTGCCGCCAAAGGGGCGCCAATCGATGCATTTGGTCGTGATACAGAACCGCCTTGCAGTAGGTCATTTTTGATTACGTTTTTCACAGACGTATGTTTATCGGGTCCAAGTTTACGACCAATATACACCGTGATTAGTACGAGGAAAAACACGGCAAAAATTAAAAGCGAAATCATGTATCCCATAATCATTTTGGGCACTTATCATTTATCATGCATAAATGTTTCCCCTCTCGTGAGTGGCAAACTTGATATAGGCGCCGGCGACAGCGTCAATGGGTTAGCTCGTTTTGACCGTATAGTTTTGACCGAGGAGTTTGTGCCTGAAGGTAAACGTCCCCTTTTCTTTTGCGGTTCCGCTATCTGTTCATTCGAAGAGGGTCTTTTCAGTGTTGCATGACTACCGGACGTTTTTGGTCTGTTTTCATTGGTCATTTGGGTACAACCGGTTATACCCGCCCGTCCTTTGACGGGTTTGTGTTCACTAGTTGGCAGTTTCGTTGGTTTAATGGTAGGCGGCTTTTTCCTTTGATCAAAATCACGTCTTGGTTTGTCATCCAGCTTTTGTAACATGCTTTCGGAAAGCGACGCTGTACATACACTCATCTCTCGGCTCGAGTACAACATGTTACAGGAACCCACCACCATGTACATAGAGTGGTTTGGATACACATAACTGCCACCAACCACATCCCATTTAATGGACTTTTTGTAAAACAATCGCGATCGTACAACTCGGTTCTTCATAGCCAATTCGTGTGTGTCCAAAATGCGAAAAAAGTTGTTTATACTTTCTGTAGATTCCAACGTGTACACCATTCTCATTACAGCGTGCTTTTTAATACGCGAAACCGAAGTATCTTTATACCGAAAGGTGTTCATCTGGCGCCTGCGTTTGGAAGCGTACGCTAATCTGTGCTCTTTGTCTCCGTTATCGTCCATCCCTTTTATCCAAACGTCTATTTCGTCTTTCGGATATTCACACAACATTCCGAAACTCAGGATGCGGAATCCAAAACACAGCATCATGTGAATTGTTACCGCCGCTCTTTCTGGCGGATCTAAAATATTAGCAGGTTCCCATTTGGCTTGGCCTTTTACTAGATTTATCTTGTTGTCGCTAGCGTCAACGTTGCCCAAAAGGAAGAGAAAGTCAAGCGTAATAGGCCGGTCCTGTAGGGCTTCGTACAGTTTTAAATTAAAGTCCCCCATTTTTGGAATCCCTGCATCGATAACGTTCCACCAAAAGTTTGCCGGCACGCCTTCGGAAAATTGATGTTCAATCACGGGAGCATTCTTGGATATAGCCATTTTTAACAACGAAAAATTTGGTCGTAAAATGTAGGAACGCACAAAGTGTCTGGTGGGTACGCTCACCTCTGTGGATCCGGCAAAAACATTGGTGTCGCTTGTTAGCACCTTTGGAAACGCGGCCAAAGCTTTGCTGATCGGACGTCCAACCACTTTCATGATAAAATCCACGTACCGCCCGCCCGTCTTTTTGTATCGATGGTCCAACAATAAAGTGGCGTTATCCAGATTGAACAATCGTAGGTTTTCAAATGTAAAAAAACGATAAAAGCCCTGACTTTTTATTACCGTAGGCGTAAATTCTGCTGGTATAGCAATTATGTCCACAAGAAGTAGATGCGTTTTGACAAATATCGGTAGTAATTTCGTATAGAAATCCGTGTTTATTTCACGTTGCGGTAAATCGTTAATTTGATTTATGTTCAAAACCATAGCGTCTAACGCATTTTCCGTCTCTTTTACCGTTTCGTATATACTTGTGGAATCTGATGCGCTTTTAAAGGCCATACATTCAAATGCCACACTTTGGCCGCCTTGATCTTTTTCGTAGTACGCACAAGTTGTAACAATGCTTTGGAGGTTTTGCGCAACCACTTCTCTTGATTTCAGTTCGCCAACCCCAACATCATGATCATAATCAGTATCATCAACGTATTCGGTTTCTCCTTCGCGTTCGCTAGACTCTGATTCCACTGACTCACTTTCACTGCTAAAATTTCTGGCAAAGCCCATACTTTTACTAATGGCATAATCGTCGGTACCAACGCTGCTCTGCGGCCCAATGTTTAACGGTACTATTTTTGCAAACCCACCTTCTGTTTCTACAGTTTCCTCATTTGTTGCTTCATCACGTGACCGGTGGTTCCGTGATTTCTTAACCGAAACAAGTTTAGAACGATCAGTGCTAGTTTCTGTCTCGGATTCTGCACTATCATCTGACACCAATTGGTTACGTAGCCGTTTCATATTATTTCACCGCAAAATACTACTTATATGTTCGACGTTTGTTGCGAACAACGCCAGCAATGTGTGTTGTGCGCAATTTGTTCACTTGAACAGTTCGGAATATTGTTTTGCAGCCTTTGGCGGGAGACCCCCCACCGTGTTATCAGAAACGTTTGCATTGTTCTCTTTTTCGCTATGCAAGACGTTGTTTTTAGCCAAAGGTTTGCTTGACTCTGTTGAGCTGTTTGACGCTTTGTCATTGTCGCTCATCGCGTCATTAACGCAGGTTTGCCAAAAAGAGTTAAGCACCTCTTTTATGCGTTCAATCACCATTTGTCTTTTCCTATCTTCTAAAGCATATAACCAAGTGATTACCACTATGATGCCAACGATGAGCAAGAAACATAATAATACCAACAATTTTGGCAAACCTATCATGATCATTATTAATACTGTAAAACCGCAAACGGCCGTAATTTTTAACTGCCTAATATCTGCTGGATCCAACGGCTGAACCATGTACTCAAATGTGTTGTTCAATACCATTGTAGAATCTAGAGTGACTTATATAGTGGCAACAAGGGTGGATACAGATAGGCAAACACACACACATATATAGAAAAAAACTAATTTTATTCAACAAAAAACAACTACATTATGGTACATTTTCGTTTGTATTAATCTACAAAGGGGCAGTGTCTGATCGGCTAAATGCCATTTTAGATGTGCCGCCGATGCGAGTCCTTTTCTTCTTCTTGCCTTCAGAACTCACGATATTTGCCGTGTCCTTTTGGGGATCATGCAAGAACGGACTGGGCGGTCGATCCAACATGGCCTTGTTGACGATAAGCGGTGTATGGTCAACAATGAGATTCAAATCCACTGTATTCATTGTGTCCGCTTGTTCCACTTGTTCCACTTGTTTGTTGACAAATGTTTCCACTGGCATAACATGTTCTTCATCTTCGCTGCTCGAGCTGTCTTCTGATTCTGTTTCGTTTTCTATCCCTGATCGGTGGGTCTCATCTACTGGCTGTACGCAATCTTCATTCTTTTTCACCACCAGTTTCTGCAGTCTGATATCACCAAACTCCTCTTTGGGTACATTTTTTAGCCTCAATTTTACCTTTTTAGCAGGCGACGGGTTATCGGAGCCTTCTGTACCTCCGGTGCCTTCAAGATCCGGATCACCAACATGTTTCACCAAAACAGACTCGTCCAAATTGAAGCAAGCCGCATAGTCATTCAATTCTTCGCACAACTGTATAATGGTTCCGTCAAAATTTATTGTATTGCCGCTCAGGAATGTCGGATAATGGGAACGCAGTTGGCTTAGGAAGTTCTTGGTGCTGTCTATGTTGTCCTCACTTTTGGGCATTATACACAGGTAGCTTGAAATTTTCGGCTTATTTCTCTTTGCATACTTTTCAGCCGATTCAACCCGCCGGAACATTAATTTGCCACTTTTCTCAAACACAATGTATTGGATATCGTTATTGGCAATAGTGTTACGTTTCCTTTTCGTCCCAACATTCTGTTTACTATTTTCCACACCCTTGTTGGGCTGTTTAGGGTTTTTGGCGCTCTGTGAAACATCACCACGACCGGTGGTTGGCATGTCATTAAACAGAGCGATAGACAGTACGGTAGTCAAGTGCTTGTACTGTCGTTTGTAAAAGTCCAGGGCTTCGACTGGAGTAAATGCCAACGATTCAGATTGCCTCTTCCATCCAGACGTGATAGCATGGACCGTATCTACAATGCTGGTAGATCCGTTGTTCTCAAACAGACCACCCTTCAATGATTTTGTGTCGCACTGAGTCGTGTTGCCCAATTTCATATTATGTCCAATACGGTCACGACAAAGTGTTGTGTTTGGCGGATCCTCCAAATCAGTGTCCATGCAAGGTGCGACAACATCCTGGACTGCAGCACTGTCAGTTTCCATAACATAAAAATTGGTTTGTTGATCAGTCCTGTAATTCCCGTCGCTAAGGTGAAAATCCTGTTCACTACTCATAGCGGTTGTCTCTGGTTCTTGTAGAAGTTTGTTCCATTGCCGCGTATTTGAGGCGTGCTGTAACTGACGTTGTCGAGGCAAACTCGTTTTGCCTCCACTCATCTCGCCTTCGTCGAAACGCCACAATCTCTAGGCAGCGAAATCTTTGTGATCTCGTTGTATGCAGGCGGTAAACTGTGTAGTGGTTCAGCCGCCGAGTTCTTTGTGATTGATCTTGTAGAAGAGAGAGACGACGATAACGACGATGTGTCAGGACGAAAAGTCCTAAAATTACGTATTAGCGGTATTGTTTGTCCCGCTTGGTTGTCAACTTGTTCAACTACAGCTTCCTGTAAAAATGGCCTTTGGTTTTCAATGATAACCGCACTTAGATTTGTCACCCTTGGGTCTTTTCTACATTCGCACAATCTTAAAATGCAAAATAATAATATCACTGTTGTTAGCACTGCACTGACAACACAACCCACAAGAGCAAATATCATTGCGGGGGAAAAATAGTGTAAACTATTGCCTTCTACCTGTATGCCCGGAATCAAGAAACTAAATCTTTTTATTTTCTACTCGGAAACCTAGTCGTCAAATTCGTATTCGACCGAACCAACGTCATCTACGAGTGCATGATCGTAATCGCTAATCATGTACGATGATGTGGAAAATGTATCCTCGCTTAACGTGTCTTCGTCCGTAGTGTTTATGGTTGACGTTTCACCATCACTTTCGGACTTGATTTCTTCATTGTAAAAACTGTCAGACACAATGGTCTGCCGCAGCAACAATTTTACGTTGTAATTTTCTTGCTGCAAGTCTGTTGTCGGTTCAAACTCTTTGCTGTACAACCAATTTTGCCTCCTGGTTACATTATCTACGATAAACCCAAAGATGCGTGTAACAGATTTATTGCGTTCCACGCTGTTTATAATCAGACTGACATTAGAACCAGTTGATCTTTCTATGACATACCATTCATTTTCAAGCACACGTTGGGCTTCACCCTCGTCGATATCACCGGTGATCTCGAAACAAACGGACACTACCAAAGCGTTCTTATCTGGGTTTTTGGATATGCCAAAAATGTCTGTTTGATTGGAGGATAATATTGTGTGCACTTGGTCAATAGCGAAGGAAACGGACGTGCTATCTTTAATGTCAATACGGGCACGTAAAACCCCCAGAGAAACCTCTCTATTTGCGCAGGGATGTTGCCCACATTGTATGCTATCCATCTGCAAAGTTCCCGCGTTTGTCACAAACAGCATTTCCATGCCGCGGTCTTGTACCGACGTCAGAGGCAGTACACGAGCTTTGTCGTGTTGGGATGTAAACTGAAAAACGTTCAATGGTTCAAAGTCCTTACTTCCTCTGCCATATATCCCCAAAGCTCGTTTGTCGTTACCCTTTAGTGATTTCCTGTTTGTCGTGGGATAATACACAATCATGTATTCGTCTGTTTTGTCACTGTAGACTGCGGTAGTCTTTTGTGACCATCCGGCCGGCACGTTAATGCCGTTTTCAAAACTAACGGTGTTTCCGGACTTCGCCAAATAATGGGGATTCAGTCGTATAAGGCCGTAATTATGTTGCACTGATTCAATTCTATTGCGCAATAACATTGTGGGCGGACCAACTGTAAATATAGGTGTACCGGTACTGGCCACTGTATTGATGTTTATGTGTTTATCAATGTCGGGAACGTCTTTGTGGTGATCGATTTTACCGTAGGACTGACTATCGGCCACAGTCCCTTTTGTAACAATTATAGACGCAACAATATTTGGTATGAGAGAAAATGGACATTGGTTTTGAACGACTCGTTCGTCAACTCCCATGTATGGCGAACGTTTCTTTCTAACATTCAAATCATTACCGGTTTGGTTTGTTGCATTTAATGTGGCCTTTGTCTCTTTTGTATGCAAATCAGTGTTGGATTTATTAACGGATGTGCTACTTTCGATTGCGGATGATGTATTTAATTGATTTGGGGTAGTACTGGATTGCGTCGTAGATGAAGTGATTGGTTGGGTTGTGGATGATGTACTTGGTTGGGTTGTGGATGATGTACTTGGTTGGGTTGTGGATGATGTGCTTGGTTGGGTTGTGGATGATGTGCTTGGTTGGGTTGTGGATGATGTGCTTGGTTGGGTTGTGGATGATGTGCTTGGTTGGGTTGTGGATGATGT
>Ga0066652_100000883_pt1 | contig 14879 bp, 19 predicted proteins | sample GraSoiAngelo_101_FD_71413 | JGI IMG/M metagenome (GOLD analysis project Ga0066652, IMG submission 71413) | Grasslands soil microbial communities from the Angelo Coastal Reserve, California, USA - 14_0903_02_30cm | ecosystem: Environmental > Terrestrial > Soil > Grasslands | place: USA...
TTCTGCAAAAAAATTATCAGGGTTTTTATTCAGCGTTAATGTACCGACTCTTCTTACAGGCACTATTTCTTCAGGAATTATTTTAGTAGGATCAAGAAGATCGAATTCAAATTTGTGTTCATCTTCTTCGGGAACGATTTGCAAACCAAGTTGCCATTGGGGAAAATCACCGTTTTCGATCGCTTCCCAAAGATCACGACGGTGAAAGTCCGGGTCTTTACCGGAAATATTTTGCGCCTCATCCCATGCAACAGAATGGACACCAAGTAAAGGTTTCCAATGAAATTTTACAAAGGATGATCGGCCTTCTGCATTCACCAGTCTGAAAGTGTGTACACCAAAACCTTCCATCATTCGATAACTGCGTGGAATGGCACGGTCACTCATTAACCACATTATCATATGTGCTGATTCAGGTGTGTTGGAAATAAAATCCCAAAACGTATCATGTGCCGAAGCGGCTTGTGGTATTTCATTGTACGGCTCAGGTTTTACCGCATGTATAAGATCAGGAAATTTAATAGCATCTTGTATAAAAAAAACAGGCATATTATTTCCGACAAGATCAAAGTTTCCTTCTTCAGTATAAAATTTTACAGCAAATCCACGAACATCTCTTGCTAAATCAGTTGAACCTCTTGAACCCGCAACAGTAGAAAACCTAACGAATACGGGAGTTTCAGCTGATGTATCGGTTAAAAATTTTGCTTTGGTAAGTTTACTCAGATCTTCGGCTACACGAAACACACCATGTGCTCCGGAGCCACGGGCATGAACCACTCTTTCAGGAATTCGTTCATGATCAAAATGTGTGATCTTTTCACGCAGAATAAAATCCTCAAGCAAACTTGGACCTCTTTCACCTGCTTTTAAACTATTCTGATCATCATTAACTTTCACTCCCTGGTTTGTAGTTAAGAACTGTCCCTGCGAATCTTCAACATGTTGTTCCAGGCTGTCGGTTTTTTTATTTCCTTTCGGCGTTTGTTTATCGGGCATAATATTATTATTTCAAGATGAAAAAAATTATAAGTAATAGGAGCCGAGGTTTATGTTAAGTACTTAATCTTGTTTCTGCAAAATTTCGCTTGCTGCTATATCTGCAAGTAAGGCATCACTGTCTTCTTCTTCAGTAAGCGTTTCATTTAATATTGCGGAAATTTCTTCGTATCCAAGACTATCGGAAAGTTCTATAAGACCCATATACGCGGCCATCTCATAATGTTCTACTTTTTGAGAAGCCATAATGATCCCGAGATCTCTTGCTGGTGTATCCATATCTGTTGTTTCGATCACTCCTTCGCCTTCTTTGGTGAGACCTTCCATTGCATCACATTTGCATGCCTGGGGATCTCTTCCTAAAATTTCAAAAACCTGTTCCAGCCTTTCAACATGTTTTTTTGTTTGATCGAGATGATCAAGGATGGCCTGTTGTAATTTTTTTAGCGAAGTGGCTTTTGCCATCTTAGGTAAAGCTTTTATCAAATGATTCTCCGCCCAATACAAATCTTTAATTCCGTCTGTAAATAACTTTATAAGCCCATCCGAAGGATCAAGTTCCATCACATCCATGTCGGCATCTTTGGTCGGTTTTATTTTGGAGTGATTATCTTTTGCAGGAACCATGCTTTTATTTTCTTTTTTGGGAAAGGCAGTATTAGATTCGGGAGCCGGTCTTTTTTTAGAATTTGATTTTGCCATAAGAAGTGTTTTATAATGATTTTAAGAATGATTACAGAATTACAAAAAACATGCTATGACTTTTAGACTAATAGTAAGAGAGTGTTGTGCAATTAATACCCCAATTTCTTTTGTTTTCTCTTTGGAAGCACAACAATGAACCCCATATTTAATTTGATTCCTTAGTTGCAGATGATTGATGAACATCTTTATGTTTATCAGCCAGCTCTTCAAGCTCGGATCCAGTTTTTTCTTCGATGGCCAGCAGGTCATTGCTTGCTTTATCATGACTTGCGATCAATTCATTTATTTTTATCCTTATGGCAGTGGTTGTTTTGTTTACAGCCCTTTGAATAATAAAAAAACTAAGAAACGAAATAGATAAAATAATGTCACGAACGAGATCCTGAACATGAGTGTAGTTCTTTACGTTTTGTACAACAAAAAAGATCACTAATAAAAGCGCAACAACAAATGTAAATGGATGCCCGTATATTTTTAATGCGATACCCACCATGCTTTCGAACCACTGTTCGATACGTTGGTAAGTTGTTTTTTCTTTCATGGATTAGGGTATAGAAAATTCGTGCCACTACTTTATTGAGATAATTCTTTTTAGAGAGACTTTACAGGTATACCCGTGGAATGAAAATTGCTAATTGCAAGCAGTGCAGCTTATTCAAATTTTTTTACCGCTATATGATAATAATAAAAGGGAATTTGACAGATCGCTGTATGATGATCTGCGAAGCCGGTTAAAAGATCAGTTTGGTGGAGTTACTTTTTATCGTAACGCACCGGCAGAAGGATTATGGAAAGATGAAAGAGGAAAAACAAATTTTGACGAGCTGGTAATAGCTGAAGTAATGATAGCTAACGTGAACGAAGAATGGTGGCAACAATTCAGGCAACGGTTGGAAGAGATATTTGATCAGGAAGAAATTTTGATCAGGTCTATTGCATTTGAGCAATTATAATTCTACTGTTTTTTATTATTCTAATTATTTATTTGGCTTTTTCTTTTGCCATTGCCTCCTCGTAAATTTATTCGCATACCTTTAATACTTTTTTACGGTATATCTCATGAATAAAATTTTGATCATTATTTCCTGGTGCCTGGTGATCGGCTGCAGCTCTGTTCCAAAACTTTCTCACACTAATAAACCGGTTACTGCAGCTGATGATGTATGGAGCACCGGCAATATTGCTGCATTTGAAAAAAAACTGGAAGAGTTGCGGAATCATTATCACATTCCATCAATAGCGATTGGTGTCGTTAATGAAAAAAAACTGGTGGTAAGAGGGGGGTTAGGTTTTGCCGATATAAAAAAACAAATTAAACCGGATGAGAATACAGTTTATCATCTTGCGTCCATCACCAAAACTTTTGGATCCGTTATCCTTATGCAATTAGTGGAACAGGGAAAAATAAGTCTTGATGATCCGATCGACAAATATGGAATTAATTTGGGAGGAAGATGGGGGAGTGATCCCCGTATAAAAGTAAAACACCTGTTAACGCATACTGCAATGGGTAACTGGGGTAATGGATTTAAGCCGGGTTATAAATTCAGATACAATGGTGACTGGTATGGACGGCTGGGTAAAGTAATTGAAAAAGCTTCCGGAGAGAATTTTGGAGAATTAGTAATGAAGAATATCATTAACCCAATGGGAATGATAAATACTGTACCAAGCACAGATGATAGCGTAAATTTTAAATTGACAGGTTATAACAAAGATTCTTTTTTGACAAAAGTGGCGCCGCCATATAACTGGCAGGGAAAACAGATAGCGCCAATACAAATGAAATATAGTTTCGGTCCGGCAGCAGGTATCATGAGCAGCGTAGCTGACCTTGCTAAATATTCCATTGCTATTGATGAAAGAAAGTTTTTAAAACCTGAAACATGGGAAGAGGTTTTCACTCCTTATGTTACACCAAAAGGAAAAAAGATACAATATGGCCTCGGCTGGTTTGTGAAAGATTATAAAGGATTAAAAATTATATGGCATACCGGGTGGTGGTATGGCTATTCAACACTGTTGATAAAGATCCCACAAAAAGATCTCTGTTTTATTATTCTTGCAAACTCACAGGATTTGAGTCGCCCTTTTTATCTGACACATTACCCTATTCCTTTGCCAGATCCATTCAGCAAAAGTTTGAATAAAGATTTATTGGCCTCCGATTTTGCATCACTGTTCATTCAATATTTCGTGGAGTGATTGTGTATTGAGTTTTGCACTATATTTTTATTGCCCACTCATTCAGCATTGGTCTTCCCAATAAAGCGTTGGCTTCATCATCATCTTTAAACTTTTCTTTTTTGGGATCCCATTTTAAAGATCGTTTTACCTGGTACGCAATATTGCCAATGTTACAAACTGTAGCTGTACGATGTCCAATCTCAACATCACATATTGGTTTGGTACGTTTACGCATGCCGTTTAAAAAATCTTTGTAATGGTTCTCACTCTTATATACATGCTTTTGCGTATCAGTAATTGGTTTATCTTTTATTGATGCAGGTGATGTTTCGAGTTTGCCCCTGGCAATGCGTAGTTCGCCTTCAGTTCCTGTAAATAATACCGCATTGTTCCATTCCCATTTTTCATGTGTCATGATGATGCCATTGTTATACTTATAAGTGAGAAATGGATGTTCCGCATCCGGCGCAAAAATTTCTGCAGGTCCGCTATCATCCATGTCCAGTGCCCATTGAGCAATGTCAAACATATGAGCACCCCAATCGGTTACCTGGCCGCCACCGAATTCTTTGTATTTTCTCCAGTTAGGATAAACATCTTGTGTAACCGGAGGTGCCAGTTCAGCATTAAAGTGTTTAAATTCATTTGGACCAAGCCACTTGTTCCAATCCAAACCTTCGGGTACGGGTTGTTCAGGCAGATCATAAACAATTGGGGGAGGACCAACATTTACTTTAATGCTTTTTATGTCACCAATATATCCATTGCGAATAATTTCGACTGCCTGGCGAAACTCCGGCCATGAACGTTGCATACTTCCTGTTTGAAAAACACGTTTGTATTTTCGTGCAGCATTCACCATTGCCCTGCCTTCTTTTACAGTAAGTGCTAATGGTTTTTCACAATAAATATCTTTTCCTGCTTCTGCTGCACGAACGGCTACAGCAGCATGCCAATGGTCAGGAGTTGCGATAACTACTGCATCGATATCTTTCCTTGCAAGCAACTCTCTAAAATCATTATAAACTCCGATGTCATTATTAACGGGTTGTTTATTTTTTTCCTGGTTAGTTTTTATGGTCTTCAGCATCAGTTCGGTTTTATCTTTATACACTTCGCTTATTGCAGCGAGCCGGATCTCATTTGTAGTTAAAAAATAATTGCTGAGAATTTTTCCTTGCTTTCCGCAACCAATAAATCCCAGAGAGATCAAATCACTAGGCGGAATATATTTAGAACCATTATGACTAACACCGCCGAGTACAAAGCGAGGAACAATTATATATCCTGCAAGTGCCGATGCCGATTGCTTTAAAAAATTTCTCCTGCTGCTGTCAACTGCAGGTTTCTTTTTTTTATCAGTCATTGCTTATATTTTATTATTTGTAAATAATTATTTTTTTAACGCCCATTGGATGGCTCCCGCAATATGCTTGAGAAATAAAGGCTCGCTAAAAGCTTCCGGGTGATGACCCCATTCAGTATAAAAGGCCCTGCCTCCATCGTAATTATGATACCAGGCTATCGGGTGATAGTCGGGCATTTTGCCACCTGTATATGTTTTTTCATCTATAGTAATTAATACGGTTACTAATTCTTTTTTAAAAGATTTAAAGTTATAGATCTCTTCCAGCCTGCTCAATGTATCAGGCATAAAACTAACTGCAGGATGATCTTTGTTTACCACATTATATAAGGCTACCTGTGGCTTTGGATGGCTCTCAAACCAGGCGCCCACCAAATTGTTATACCATGGCCAGTCATACTCTGTATCTGTAGCAGCATGAATTCCTACAAAACCGCCACCGCCATTTATGTATTTCTGAAAAGCTATTTGCTGCTCATCATTTAAAACATTGCCTGTTGTACTTAGAAATACAACTGTACCATATTGTTTCAGGTTTGCTTCAGTGAACGCCGTTGCATCTTCTGTTGTGTCTACACCCCAATTTTTTTCAGAACCCATTTTTAACAATGCTATTTTACCGGCATCTATCGATTTATGTCGATAGCCTTTGGTAGAACTGAATACCAATATTTTTTGGGGCTGCATTATTTTCTTGCTTGAGGAACATCCCAAAAAAATAACAATAATGAAGAAGGAGATTATTTTAAGTGAATTGCTCATAATATAGATGATGATTGTTAATTGTACTGTCTCTTTGTATTGCTGAAGGTAAGAACTTTTACTTTCCTTTACTCGTCACACAAATCATAGCACGAATAAAAAGAATTTAATTGTTGGATATTTGCATCGTAAGAGGAACTACTAAATTATTATTATGAAAAAGATTGTCTTATTACTTTTAACGCATCTTGCCTGCATTATAATTTTATATGGACAGGATACAACAGTAAACATCAAGCTGCAAAAAGCGATCACTTCTTTGATCGATCAATATTCACAAGCAAGAGAAAAAAGAGACACCGCATTATTAAAAACCATTTTAACACAGGATGTCGATCAGTTGGTTTCTACTGGTGAGTGGAGGATAGGGTTAAATGCCGCAGTAGAAGGTATGATGAAAAGTTCGGCTGCCAGCCCGGGAGTAAGAACACTTCATATTGAAAAGATCCGGTCTATTTCTCCTTCAGCAGCCATTGTAGATTGCAGGTATGAAATACAAAATGCAGATGGTACTGCACGAAAAATGTGGAGCACCTTTATGGTCATTGCAGAAAAGAAAACATGGAAGATCATGGCCATAAGAAATATGCTACCAGCACCAAATAATTAGTCTGCGTATAGAATTACTTTGACTTTGCGTTTCAATGATTTATTAAGACCTTTTTTTCATTTGAATAATACGAGCCTCGGAATCAGATCCATTATTTTTCTTCTTCCAGTTTATCCAATCATCAAGGAAACTTAAAACTGTTTCATCATTTACAGTATTGCGCCAACTATGAAAGGCATGACTGCAAACGCTGCATGCCTCGGTATTATCAAAAAATTGGGTCGCCTTTTTAAGAAAATCGTCGTCAACTTTTTGAGCGCCAATTATTGACTGGATGTCTTCCTGGCTTGCATTAAGCAGCTCGAGTACCTCGACCAATTTCTCCACCAACTTTTTTTCGTTTTGATCTAATGCCATACCCACTGCTAGAAAACAACGTGCCAGAAGATTTTCTTACTGAAAGCCAGCGGAAAATGAGATCAGCCGGTAGACCGGCTGATCGTTATTTAATATCAATTGTTTTTGAGATCCTGCGGGCATTTTCTTTTTTTGGTAAGCTAAGGTGTAGGATCCCATTATCATAAGATGCAGTGATCTTGTTCACATCTACAGAATCGTCAAGTGTAAAACTGCGGCTGAATGATTGCATCTTGTATTCTTTTCTTAACCAGCCTTCTTCTGCTTTTTCTTCATTCTCCTCTTTTTGTTCATAGGAAATTGTCAACAGATCATCGGTAACATTTAGTTTAAAATCTTCTTTACGCATGCCTGGAGCTATTAAAGACATTTCATAGCTCTGGTCAGTTTCACGTAGGTTAACAGGAACATTTGCTTGTTGATTACTCCGGCCAAAACCCCAGAGATCATCATTGAAAAAACGGTTCAGATTTTCCTGGAACAAATGGTCTACCCAATTGTCCGCAGTTGTAGATGACATTGCAGAGTTGCCATTGTTTTTTTTAATGATATTTGTTTTCATAAAACCTCCTTGTTTTTTCCTACCAGCTTTCAAACACGATGCCACTGCCATGAAAGTGAAATTTTGACAATCCATTCTTGTAATTTTTGCATACCGACTGATTTTTTTTCATATTCAGTATACTTGAAATAACGATATAAACTTTGTGGCTGCGGCCAGATCTATTTAAGATTCAGTATTAAGAGGGGATTTCTTGAACATAATAGCAAGCGATAGCATGGACAGAGGCGCAGTTATAGCCCATGGATATCCCAGCATTAGTAAAGATTCAGAGTATGTGGGATAGAAATATACTATGGCAATGAGTGGTGTGACCAGTGCATTTGCTTTGAAGGAAAATCCAACCCATTTTTGAAACCCGGTTTTTTTTAAAGCTGGAATTGCTGATAGAGTTGCTAAGCCCATAAATATATAACCCAGGGCATCAAAATTCCAAAACAGTGAATGTGGTGTCTGTTCGAGAATTTTTACATTAGCTATCGTTCCATTTAGTTTGGCAGGGATCACTGTTGCTAACTGGACAACATAATTTGCTGTAACAAATACGCCGTAAAAGATTGCAAATATTAAAGCAGCATGACTCCAAAATTTCTTTTCTACGGGAGTGATATAAAAAAAGGCGAGCATTTCCACGATAAAAGGAATTACAATGCAAAGTGAGGTTCCATAGATCAGTATTTCATCCATTGGGAAATACAGGACATGTGTAACTTGTAGTATTTGTGCAATGCAATAGCCAAGCGTAAATGTGAAGGCGACTACTCCAGATAAAAAGCCCACTTTTTTTATTCCTTGCATAAAAGCAAGGAAGACAATTTCAGTGAAAAGAATGATAATTTCTATTAGCTGGCCAAATGACTTTAATCACGGATGAATTTAGATTAGGCAATACTGAAATATAAACCTCACTCAATAATTTTCGTCTGGTTACTGCATTTCTTTCATCAGTTCTTTGAGATACTTGATATGCCCGCCAAATTTTCTATCACTAACTATCCTGCTAAGAAAATATTGCAATATTAAGAATGCGGCATAAGCGCCAAACCTGATAAAAGGAGATAATGAATGCCACTTGTCCAACATGCGGTAGTGTTGAAAATAAGGGACGACTTCTACCAATATAATAAAGAAAAGGAGTATTATCCGTAAACCGATCAGTTTCCATTTCAATCTTGTTTCCAGGAGATCGATCTGCTGTTGAAGATTTGACCTGACCGATACATCCATGATTTCCATTTTTTCTACTATTCGATAATTAACCGAAGCGAAGACTATCATGCCCACACAAAATGCGACATAGCTCCAGAACAAAACATTTGTATAGATCTTGCTGATATCGTCAATTGTAGTAATTAAAAGAAATAAAGGAAGGAGGGCCATTACAACAATTTGTTTTCTGAATTCTCTTTTCAATGCGGCTATGGGTCCATAGCTTTTATGTTTCATGATGTCCATGATGTCAGTGTTTTTATTTTTCTTAATAGTTGTTTCTTTCCACGTTTGTTTAAGGTCATCAAGTTCCATGATCAATTATTTTTAGCTAATTGACGTAATTTATCTTTGATGCGATTCATTTTTACTCTCAGGTTACCCTGGCTTATGCCAAGGATCTCTTCCATCTCTTCATATGTTCTTTCTTCCATGTATAGCATTACAATGGCTTTTTCTACCTGGTTCAATTGCTCAATGGCTTTATACAGTTGTCCCAATTGTTCCTCTCGTTTTTGATTTTCTTCAGTAATCCCGTCAGGCAACTCAGCCAGCTCTCTTGATTCTATAAAATTTTTTTTCTTTCTTAACCCGGTGATCGCCGTATTCAATGCTACTCTATACAGCCAGGTGCTGAATTTTGATTCACCTCTGAATTTTGGATAAGCTTTCCAAAGCTGGATCACAATTTCCTGGAACAGGTCTTCTCTATCGGCAGTTGTATAAGCATACATGCGGCAGACCTTATGGATCAGGAGCTCATTTATTTTTATATGTGCTTCGAACTGCTTTTCCGCTTCCTGTTTTTGCAACTCCGGTAGAATTTATAATAGTAGTCGCAAGTTGGCAAGATTTGTTACAATAGAAGTAAATTATTTGTAGAATGTTTGCACTTCAAATTCAATAAAGGCATGGCATTAATTTAGATAATGGATGTGAATGCGTTGGATATGTATTTTTTTATTGACAGCACTAAAAACCAATCTTCGACAGCCGGTCGATCAAATGCAAGAGGGCTTTGCCGGTGTCAATGCTTCTGATAAATACAGTGGTCCGTCATTATTTGGAAAAATATTTTTTGGATCCAATTACAGAACAGAATGGGCCACTGTAGTAAAGATGCCCATATTTGATATCAGCAAAACAAACTTTCAAATTGCGGAGTTGGGTGGCGGACAGCAAACCACAAGTTTGCAATTAATTGATGATAAGAATAGGGAATGGGTACTGAGGTCGGTTGATAAGAATGTAAAGTCGGGCAATGGAATCCCCAACAACAAGATCATAAGATATATCGTGCAGGAACATGTCTCGGCATCTTATCCGTATGCAGGATTATCAGTTCCTGATTTTGCACATGCGGTAGGAGTGCCAGCAGGTGAGCAGTATTTATATTTTGTACCCGACAACAGTTCGTTTGGAGAATATCGTACAGCAATGGCGAACAAAGTTTTCATGCTTGTAAACAGGCAACCGGTAGAAGAAAAAGGGATCACTACCGATGAAATGCTGGAGAAGTTGCGGACTGGTAAACAATATTCGGTTGATGCAAAAGAATATTTAAAAGCCCGGCTTATCGACTGGTTAGTGGCTGATTGGGACCGCCATGCTGAACAATGGAGATGGATAGAAAGAAAAACAGTGTCTGGGATTGTGTTTTATGTTGTGCCGCAAGATCGTGACCAGGCGTTTTACAGATCGGATGGGTTGCTTGTAAAATTGGTTGGATTATTTTTTATGCCGCATCTTGATAGATTTAATAAGAATGCAAGAGGTATAAAAGGATTAAGTAAGAAGAGTTGGAAATTAGATAAACAATTACTTAGTCCATTAAGTAAGACAGACTGGGAAACAGTCATTCGGGAATTTCAGAACAAGGTATCCGACAGCGTAATTATATCAGCGGTCAAAAAACAACCACCTGAAATATTTGCTATACGTGGAAATAAATTGATCGAAAAATTGAAATCGAGACGCGACGGATTGCTAAAACAGGCAATGAAGTATTATTCATTTCTTACACAATAGCCTGGCCCATCAATATTTTATCCAACTAAATTGATATTCTACCGGTGCTTTTAAACCACGTTCAGAAATTTTTTTGAAACGATCGGGGAGGGTCATTAAATAATCACGGGCTTTATTGGCAGCGCCGGTAAGGCTGCCAATGTTTGCAATATCCCATTCCTGTATCAATGATTCTAAGATATGCGCATAGTCACGACTTGTATACACACCGAGCCGCTGCGCCGCATCGCTGAAATGAGAAAATGTTTTTCCAATTGATTCGCCGGCCTGGCGAAGAAAATGTGCCGGCATAGCAATGCGTTTGCGCATCATGTCTTCAAAAGCCAACATCATTTCACTGGCATCGATCTCAAATATTTTTGCTACAAAACTTTTATAAGCTTTTGCATGTCGTGCTTCATCGGCAGCGATCACACCGCAAATTTGCGAGAGCTGGTTGCTGCCATGTTTTTTTGCCAGCGTTGCTGTGCGCCGGTGAGAAATATTAGTAGCCAGTTCCTGGAAAGAAGTATAAACAAAATTTTTATAAGGATCTCTTGCAGCACCGTTATCCATACCATCGGCAATTAAATATTGTGTGCTTATTTCCATCTGCCGCATATTGACACGACCAGAGAGATAAAGAAATTTATTCAGCAGGTCACCATGCCTGTTTTCTTCCGCAGTCCACATTCTGATCCATTTACTCCATCCCTGTGGTTCTTCTTTTGTGATGCCCTCTACATCCAGCAACCAGCTTTCATAAGTGGGCAAAGCTTCTTCGGTAATGGTGTCACCGACAAGAACGGCCATATAATCATAAGGAAGCTCTTTGCATTCTGCACGCAGTTCTTTTATTTCTTTGATAAAATTTTCACTGCTACTGTCAGGTAAAAAATCCGCTGGCTGCCAGTTATCATCGATCTTTTTCAAAAATTCTTCAATTATGCTTTCAATTTTTTGAGCGAGAAAATGCATTGCTTCAATGCGGGACGGTTTCAATTTTATTTCGTACATGGTAAAGAATCATGACAGTGTTAGCTGTCTTCATTTTTTGCGGAATATTGATATAATATCATTTCAATGTATCAGGGGTTTTTAATTGTATATAGTGACGACACTCTGTAAACCCATAAGTGCAAAAAAATGACAGCATAAAATTAAGTATACTTAAAAGTGGAGTTGTTATAGGATTTTTTAGAAAGTTTATATAATTCACAGGTTTTTGGGCTGATGCATTGAAGAGTGCAATCCCTGGACATTGAACCTTACGTACAGCCTGGGTATTTTTTTTCGAGGATCTTATGTACAATATGTTTTGATAAATTCCAAAGTCCAATTAGCAATAGAACCATTGAAAACGATGGAAGATGTTCACGTAAATTAAGATTGCTGATTACAAAAAAGATCAACCCGATAATAATAATTGATTTTGCAAATAGTTTTTGGCCATCTGCCCAGACAGTTTCATTTTTCATTGTCCATTTGGTGATTGCACCATAAAAAGGGTTACCAAACTTTGGAGGAAATATAAAGGTGCATATCCCGACTATCATTAGTAATATACCGATCAGGGTGTAACAATTTTGTTGAAAGTATGTCATATAAGATCTTTAATGAATGGTCAATTGCCCTTCTAGTAAGCAGTACTAACAGGAAGAGGAGCAATTTGATTAAGCCAATTGAGAACAGATATCTCACTTTTAGCATCAACCGGCAATTGATTCATGAGCCTGTCTTCAATTTTGAGCCCCATATTTATTGTAAATCCTTCTATCAACGAAGCATAAAGATTAAGCACAAACAATAGTTGATTACCATTGTACCGGTTAAAAAGACGACGGCTGGCTTCGCCTGTAAAAGTTGCTTCATTTATCCAGCTATACTTATAGGCACTGAGATGTTCTTTTAAGAATTGCATTTTTTCAAGGTAAGCTTTAATTGCAGTACTATGCCGGAATAGTTTTCTATGTTACTGAAATTAACTTTTTCGAATGTAGTCAGGATTGGATGGTTTTTCATTAAGCTGAAAAAGCTCACTGAATTCTTCTTCCAATGAATATAAAAGTCGCGGCAACCGCTCAACAGTTATTTTCCAGTCACCAGCTTTGTTATAATGCATCCTGTATTTTACATCCACATTATCCAGGTTAACTGAAATATGATACCACGGGTCAAAACTTGTAGCAAGTACTCTTGTAAATTCAAATTGACGGCCCCTGAATGTTTTAATAAAAAAGTCTTTCATAATAAATGGTTTAATTGAATTGATCACAGAACAACCGGTAAAGCTAGACTAATAAAACGGTTAACGCAGAAATATAAAAACCAACTCAATTACTCAACCCGTGATCAACAGATATTATTTCGGAAGTAAAAACCCACCCTTGATCCAATCATTGATCTCAGTTCCTCCAACCAGATCGACAAGGATCTTTGTTTTGGATGCGATAGGTACCTTGTACTGGTTATCATCACTATAACTGCGTTTTAGAAGTATGACATGAGGAACACCCGGGATCTTAGTTGGATTCAAGTATTCATAAGCCAGCTCATTCTGGTAAAAAGAACCGATTGCTATTTCATTCCAGGTGCTGTCATATTTATTAATAAAGATCATTCCTTCTTTCAGATCCTTATCCATACATACCATCACTTTTTTAATTCCGGGATATTTATTTTCAATACTCTTACTCATCGTATTGATGTTCTTAATATTCTCAGGAAGATTACAATAATAGCAGTCAGTGGCGCCGAAATACAAGACAACATACTGTTCTTTTTCAGCCCACTTTTCTTTTTTTGCAAATGAAAGAATAGTCAGAAGCATAAATAAAGAAACAGATAAAAATAAAAACACTTTTCTCATAAGTTTAAATTCAACTACAACAATGAGAATACTATTGATACCAGGTGGATTGATATTATTGATTTTTATAAAGCCGGATCTTCCAATTAGCTGCTTTATTTAAGTCAAGTCCAAAGGTGTTACCGTCGGAAAGTGTACCAAACAATCTGCATGGAAATTCACTCACTTCATATGATGCACTATTTTTAAATGACCCATTGACCCTTGATTGTATTTTTAATGTACTTGCCGAAGTTGAGATCAGGTTTAGGAGTGCAAGAGTACTGCCGGAAGCACCGGCAGTTCCCGATGTTGTGGTAATTTCAATCGTCACCGTTTTTCCACTTACTTTAGAGGAGGTGATCTCGATATTATCAAAAGATTCGGTTGTGCTGAAGGAATAAGGTGCAAATTTATTGCCTTTAAACAGGTCTCCGCTCCAATAGCCTTTAACAATACTATCATCCATGTTTCTTCGCAGGTAATGCATTTCCCCTTTCCCTTCTTTTAATCCATCCTGGAAAGGACCATCATAATAAACGGAATCATTATAATAATAAAGCCCATCACCATCTGGTTTACCATCTTTGAATGAGCCTTTATAATAATGAACCCCTTTTGCTTCTCCTTTCCCGTTAGCAAAACCATTTTTACATGCACCGGAATAAGTGCCAATAAGATCGGTCCATGTGACCTTACATGCAGGCTCTTGCTGGGAATAAACAGAACAATTTAAAATAAGACTAAGAAGCGCAAAAAGATTGACAGCCTTCATATCACGTTTTTATTGTTAGGTTAAAACTTATAAGTAAGGTATAAAATCAAATTTACAAATTACATTTTAATCATAAATTGGCAATAAGCCTGGGTTACAAACTCAGAATAACAATTGAAGATTTTTATTTTATTGAATGCCGCAGGCAACAGAGTTTACCTTCATCTATCTTTCCATTGGGGGACAAATTGCGAGGGTGACGCATTCCCTGAAAAGACAATTAGATACGGCCAATAAATTGATCAACACTGATCAGGAAAGAATATCATTTAAAATAAGATCTTTTCAGGCACTTACAGTATTGTGTTAACTTTTGTGATCAAAAATTAATTTCTTAGTAGGATCAACCAGCAACCAGAGTAAAGACCCGATAAGTAACAAACCAGAGATAACAAAAAGAGGGGCATTAAAGCTACCAGTTGAATCAACGATCTTACCAAATACGATCGCCAGGAAGAAAGCTCCAATTTGCCCAACACAATTCATTAACCC
>Ga0066652_100000885_pt1 | contig 14854 bp, 13 predicted proteins | sample GraSoiAngelo_101_FD_71413 | JGI IMG/M metagenome (GOLD analysis project Ga0066652, IMG submission 71413) | Grasslands soil microbial communities from the Angelo Coastal Reserve, California, USA - 14_0903_02_30cm | ecosystem: Environmental > Terrestrial > Soil > Grasslands | place: USA...
CGGCCTGATCCGTCTTTTCTCCCATCTCGCGTTCGAGCTCGGAAATATGCTGCGATTTCTCTTCCAGCTCCTTCTGACGCGCGGCGATCTGCTGCGATTGGTCCTCCAGTTCTTTCCGAAGTGTGGTCAGTTGCTGCTTCTGTTCTTCAGCTTCAGCCCGTAACGGAAGAATCAGCTTTTCCGTTTCCTCACTGCTTTGGGCCGCGTCGATGAGCCGGGCCGCAATTTGGGCCGGCGTCTCGAAGGTATCGAGCAGGTTCCAGGTTTCCGCGCTGTCACGATGATTCTCGAACATTCCGAAACTGAACGGGGGCAGCGGTTCGTCCGAGCAAACCGCCAGGGAATAGAGGCCGCGATAAACCCCGTCCTCAATGTCGATCCCATCGAACCAGCCACGAAAAGTTGCGGTTGAGACCTGCGCGGCCGGCTCGTCCGGCGCGATCCACGAGCCCGTCACGAGCCTCTGCTTTCCGGCCACGCAATGTTTGAAGGTTCGTTCGACGAGTTGGACAAACTCGTCGTGGTTCAGTTCCGCCCGGTGGAATGGATTCGTTGCCTCCGACACCTTTGCGTACTCGGTTTTATCGGGACTGGAAATAATCAGAATGCCGCCGGGAGCGAGAACCCGTTTGATTTCGGAGAGGAAGGCCTCGTGCTCGCTGATATGCTCGATCGTCTCGAAGCTTGTGACCAGGTCGATGCTTTGGTCGTCACAAGGAATTTTCGTGCAAGCGCCTTGCATGAAACGCACGTTTCCACGTCGATACTTTGCTGACGCATGGGCTATCGTCTCGACGTCAAGATCGACCCCAATCACCTTCGAGGCGGCAAAGGAGAGCAAGTTGACGCCATAGCCTTCACCACACGCTATGTCCAAAACGCGTTTATCTTTCGCCAGGCCAAAGGCCACGGCATAACGATGCAAATGCTCGTAAGCCAGAGGGCGGTGGCATGTTGTGACCAGGCGCTCTCCGGTCCACGCAAGGCCGTCAGCTGGTGGGGACTGTTCCATGCGCCTCCAAAATCAGTGAACGAAACCAGTTTGCAACCATATTCCGGAGAGACCCCTTGAGGTGCGATCACCGTAAACTCACAGCGGCGAAACGCTTACCTCTGATCCATTAATCGCATTTCAAGCCAGGACAGGTTGCATCAGCGCTTTGAACCAAGGTCGCCGAAAGGGGAATATTCTCCCCAACCCGGGCGAAGTCGATCAACCCGATCCTGAGGATAAAGATTTCGCGGAATCAGGCCGTCACGAGCAAATCAAACTCTTGCAAGATCTCTGGTTTTGCCTGTTCAAACCAGCAGACCTCTTCCTGGACCATGCTGATCTGGAGAAGGTATTGTCCCGGCTGTTCCGGCGCGATGATCATGATCGTGCAGAGGGTTATCGAATTGGGAGGCGCGTCGGGATAGAGTCCACTTCGATACCCGTCCCAGATGGTCGCGCTGCCCGTCGCCCGATCTATCCAATGGTAGGTGAGATGGACAGGCCAAACTGGCGGGCGGGAATGCAGGGTCTCGGACGTGGCATTTATTACTTTCACGTCGACCCAGAACCGTTCTGAAGCGCCGGCCATTTTCGGGACGTTTCCTGTCTCGAGTGAAACATTTCGCACTATTTCCGGGGAAAGCTTTTTCATCGGAAGAAACTCCCCTCTGGCATCCAGCGGAGCTGGAGCTGGGGCTGGGAGCTTTTCCTCTCGCGGAGCATAATCCTCGAACAGGTAATAGTGCCCTTCACTACGGCCCGGCCGAAGCTGCTCGTAAAACCGGACTTTCTCCTCCCGGGCCGCACGCGAGGAGAGCCACAGGACGTGATGATCGAGTGTCAGATTCCGGAAACAAGCACCGGCCCCTGGGACGATCGTGCTGTCATGAAGCCCTCTGGGGAAGATGGTGCCTTCGAGCCGATTTCGGACGAGCCGGAGCTGGAAATCCGGACACCACGGATTGCTTGTGATGTATCGTTCCTTTGCCACAACCCAGTGGCGCGGAAACCAGAAGTGCGTGAACTCGGTGGTCTCGAGGATCTGGCGCCATCCGTCCTGTTGCCACTCGGGGCCAAGCGCTTCATCCCAATCGAGTGTAAACCGCCAGTCGCCCTTAAGGGCCGCGACCAGGGAATGACCATCCGCGCCATACCAGGTCTCGGCTTTGTTGGGGAGAACACGAGAGGCCACCTTTTCCGCCCGGCTTACGGTGCCGGGAGTGGCCCGCTTTTCATCGATAAATATAACCAGCTCGTCGAAAATATTTCGAGCGTCGGCCATCCAGGGCATCGCTTCCTCAGGGAGATGATGAGTGAAAACTACGCCTGAAATGAGCATGAGTCTGACGTTCTAAAGGATTCGACTATCAGCGTCTTCTGTAGGGCGGGGTCGATGGCCCCGCCGGGGAAATTCGGAAAAGACCGGTAGCGCTCATTCCCTCCAATTATTACAGGCGTCGATGACGGTGCTGATCTCCTGTTCCGTTAGAAACGGGTGAATCGGAAGCGACAATTCTTCATTGGCGAACCGGCGGGCGTTGGCCGGGTCCACCGCGGTATGACTGAGGGCTTTCCCAGCCAGCGCAACCTGATCTGGAATGATGCGAGGATAGTGGATGCCGGTCATGATGTCGCACGAACGAAGGTGGCTCAGCAAACTATCCCGCTGTCCCTCCCCACATCGCACGGGGAAGAGATGCCAGATCGGGTTCATCTCGGAAGGAGGCCGGAGTAATTGAATGTTCGGATGGTCGATCTGATCGTGATACGCGCGCGCCACTCTCCGGCGGTGGTCGGTCCACTGGCTCAGGTAGGGAAGAAAGGCATCATGGAGCAGAGCCGCCTGGATCTCATCGAGTCTGCTGTTCAGCCCTATCTCCACATGGGCGTAGTGAGATGATTGTCCGTAATCTCGGAGGGTTTTCGCTTTCTCCGCGACGGTAGCGTCATTGCTTAAGACGGCGCCTCCATCCCCCATGGCGCCGAGATTTTTCGTCGGATAAAAACTAGTGGCGGCCGCCTGACCCACCGTTCCCACCGGCGCGCCGGCATAAGAGGCGCCGATGGCCTGGGCACAATCCTCCACGATGGAGAGTCCGAAATCCTGCTGCAGGCGTCCCAGTTCAGGCAGGCTCATCGGAAATCCATAGAGATGGACCGGGACCATGAATCGGATCGAATTGTCGCGCTCCAGCAATTGCCGGCATTGCCCAAGGTCTATGGCGCCAAGCTCATCGACATCGACAAAAACTGGAAAACCACCCGAGCGAAGAATCGCCAGCGTCGTAGCGAAGGCCGAGAGCGGAGTCGTCAGAACCTTGTCACCTTGTTTGAGACCCAGGCAACGCAAACTGATCTCCAGGGCGTCCATTCCATTCCCGACACCGACGGTGTGCCTGATTCCGCAGAAATCGGCCAGGGCCGCCTCGAAAGACTCCACTTCCTGGCCCAGGATGTATCGCCCGCTGGCGCCTACTCGGCGGACGGCTTCAAGGGCCGATCCCTGGACCAGCTCCCACTGGCGTTTGAAATCGTTTTGAAGTACCATAGGAATTCATCTTGCCGGCAGTCGATAAGTAATTGTGGCTCGAATTCAGTTATGCAAGCCCTAACACTTTGGCCACGAGCGGCCTTAGTGGCGAGGCGGGAGGGATCGTAACAGCAGGTAATTTCGCCGAGCTAGCACCGCCGGAAACCTCTTGCCATCATGCGACTCGCCATCATGCAGCCCTATTTTGTGCCCTACATTGGCTACTTTCAGCTGATGTCTGCCGTCGACAAGATCGTGCTCCTGGATGACGTCACTTTCATTAGCGGTGGCTGGATCAACCGCAATCGAATCACCGTCAACGGCCAGCCGCACTGGTTGACTCTTCCACTCGCGCAGGCGAGCCAAAACCGGCTTATTAACGAGATCGAAATAATCGACGATCCCGTGTGGAAAAGAAAAACGATGCGCACCCTCGGCCTGACCTATGGAGGGGCTCCGTTTGTAGAGGAGGTTCTGCCTTTCTTGTCCAATCTTCTGGAGGAAGCCAAAGGTTCGCTTTCCGCCTTTTTGTCCTGGCATCTGAGGCAAGTGGCGGAACTCATTGGCATAGAGACCAAAATTGAGCCGACTTCGGCCATATACCCGAAGGAAAACCGCCATGGTCAGGATCGCATCATCGACATCTGCCATCGGGAAGGCGCCACGAGTTACATAAATCTTCCTGGAGGGCGAAATCTCTACGATGCCAAATTGTTCGCGGCAGCCGGGATCAACCTGCTGTTTCTGCAGCCTGATTTGGAGACGCTTTCCCTCCGACATAGTGGAGACGAAGGTCCGTCGCTTTCCATTATTGATCTGCTGATGTTGAACCCGCCTGCCGCAATTCGCGCGGCTACCGAAATGTGTTCCCTGGAATGAAATGGACGTGAAGGCAAGCTGCCATCTTGATTTCAGCCCATGAGTCTCGAGCGTATTTTTTCAGAAGTCTTCCATATGCCTGAAAAAGGAGTGGACGAATTGCTTGAACTTCGCGCTATCTCTTCCTGGGATTCCATGTCGCATATGATGCTGATTGCCCGAGTCGAAGAAGAATTCGCCGTGGAATTGACCGGCGACGAGATCGCTGATTTTCGGACCGTGCATGACATTCGCGAAGCACTTAACCGGCGGGGAGTAAAATGAATTTGGCCGAAGCGCATGTTCTGGTGACTGGGGGGGGACGCGGCATCGGACGTCATCTGGTCGAGCGGCTTCTGGTCGATGCTCGCCGAGTTGCGGTGTTCGAAAAAGACGAAGCCACGATGGCCGAGCTCACCGCGATGGATCCCGCTCTTCGATGCTATTCCTGTGATGTGACAGACCCGGAAGCCGTAGCCAACTCCGTCGCGGCACTGGAGAGCGATGGCTTTGTCCTTGATGCCCTGGTGAACAATGCCGGGCTCGTTCACAGCGCGATGCTCATCAATCTGCTCGAGAAGGAGCATCGCGTGCACTCTGCCGACGAATGGCAGCGCATTCTGGCGGCGAACCTGTCTTCAGTCTTTTATGTCACCGGCCCGGTGGTCGACCACATGTTGCAGCACCGCAAAAAAGGTGTCGTCATCAGCATGAGCTCGATCTCGGCGCGGGGGAATGCCGGACAATCCGCTTATGCCGCGGCCAAAGCCGGGGTCAACGCCCTCACCCGCACGTGGGCCCGGGAGCTGGGCGGGTTCGGGATCCGTTTTGTTTCAATCGCACCGGGTTTCATCAATACCGATTCGACTCGGGAGGCGTTGAGCGAAGCGAACCTGTCCAGGCTCAAAGACCAAATCCCGCTCCGACGATTGGGTGAGGCCGAGCATATTTATCAAACGGTTCGCTTCATTGTTGAGAACGATTATGTCAACGGCACCGTCCTGGAGATCGACGGCGGCCTGGCGATCTAGCCGCTTCGGAATCATGGCCCCTCTCTCGAATCTGGGACTCAAGTTCCGCGAGATTGCGCGCGCCAACGCGGAGCGACCAGCCCTTCGCCAGACCGATGGCGAGATCACAACTTATGCCCAGCTGGATGGCCTCTCGAATTGGCTGGCGAGTGTTTTTCTTGAGAGAGGTCTCCGCCGCGGCGATGTCGTGGGAATTCTTCACGACAAGTCGCCGGGCGCGTTTGCGGCCATGCTGGCCTGTCTGAAAGTCGGTTGCATCTACACCAATCTCGATCCCGATAGTCCCTGGGAGCGACTCCGCAAGATCCTCCGGAGCTGCGAGCCAAAGGTGATCATCAACGGGTTTCCCGGGATGCCCCACGCCGCTGAGTTCCAGAGACAGCAATCGGTCGTTATCCATCTTCGTGAGCCGGCTTTTGCGACCGCATGGCAACGGCATGACACGACCGAATCCCCGGGCTTGGACGACGTAACTGGCGCCGATCCCGCCTATATCATGTTCACCTCGGGCTCGACCGGGATACCCAAGGGCGCGTTGATGTCGCACGCCAATGTCCTGAACTTTGTCGCCTGGGCCCAGGATCGCTTCCAGCTTACGCCGGCGGATATTCTGTCGAACGTGAACCCGATGTTTTTTGATAACTCGGTCTTCGATTTCTACGCCGCGATCTTTTCTGGCGCGTCGATGGTGCCAGTCTCTTCAACTCAAGTCCGCGAGCCCGCGCAACTCATCGGAGTAATCAACCGCATCGGTTGCACGATCTGGTTCTCCGTCCCGTCGCTCCTGGTTTTTCTCCTGACGACGCGCTCGCTCTCCGCCGGTGATTTTCCCGCCGTGCGCACGATCATCTTTGGTGGTGAAGGATTTCCCAAGACGAAGCTGAAGCAGCTTTACGATTTGTTCGGAGGACGAGCTGATTTGGAAAATGTCTATGGCCCCACCGAGTGCACCTGCATTTGTTCGGCTCACACGGTCGTGCCGTCGGACTTCACCGACATGAAGGCGCTCGCACCGCTCGGCTTCCTTGGCGCCAATTTTGATTGCGAGATTCTGGCCAAAAGCGATGCCACGGACGTGGGGGAATTATTTCTCCGAGGGCCCGGCGTGGGACTTGGTTATTACCATGACCCCGAACGCTCGCGAGAGGTCTTCGTGCAAAATCCGGTCGATCACCAGTTCGAGGATATCGGTTACCGCACCGGTGACCTGGTGCGGCGCGATGCGAGTGGCCGTTTGCACTTCGTTGGGCGCGCCGACTTTCAAGTGAAACACATGGGCTATCGGATTGAGCTCGAAGAAATCGAAGCGGCTCTCAACAGTGTGGCGGAGGTGAGAGAATGCGCCGTGATCTACCGGAAAATAAGAGATGGCCTGGGCGAGATTATTGGTTTCGTCGCTTTGAGCCGGCCTAAGCCGCCCGAACAACTGATCCGCGACGTTGCCGGGATCATTCCGCCGTATATGGTGCCGAAGCATGTGACAGTGCTCGAGAATCTTCCGAAAAATGCGAGCGGGAAGATCGACCGACAAACTCTCCAGACTCTTACCTCTGCCGCGGCATGAAACAGATCGTCCTTTTTGGCACCGGCAAGATCGCCGAAGTGCTGCTCTATTTCCTTCGCAATGAAAGCGACTACGAGGTGGTGGCCTGCACCGTGCACCGGACCTTCCTTCCCGGCGACACCTGGCAAAGCCTCCCGGTGGTTGCTTTCGACGAAGTAGAGCGCCTCTATCCGCCGGCGACCCACGCAATGTTCGTCGCCCTCGGGTATCAGGAATTAAATGCGCTCCGTGCTCGCACCTGCGCCGAGGCTAAGGAAAAAGGCTACGCCCTGGTCTCCTATGTGCATCCGCAGTCGGGCCTGCCTGCAGACTGCGAGTATGGCGAGAATTGCTTCATCATGAATAATGTCCTCGTCCATCCTCGCGTGCGGCTCGGAAACAATGTTTTTGTGTGGAGCGGAGCGATGATCGGACACCACAGCACGATCGGAGATCACTGCTGGCTTACCTCCTGCGCGAACATCTCCGGCGTGGTCACGGTGGGAAAAAGCTGCTTCTTCGCCGTGAATGCCACCGTTGGTCACAACGTTGTCATGGGGGACGAATGCTTTGTCGGCGCGAATGCCCTGGTCACCAAATGCGCCGAAAATCGTCAGGTCTTCCTGTTCGAGAGCACAAAACCCTTTCGGCTGGACAGCCATCAATTTCTTCGCATGTCAAAATTCGCTGACCTGTGAGCTCATGAAATGGATAAAGCGCGGACTGATCTTCAGACCGGCGAATAATCACGAGTGGATGGCCAGTCATGCCTCCCTGCCGTTGCCGGATAAGGTATCTGAGAATGTCTTGCGGATCTATTTTGCGACCCGGTCAAAGGAAAACAAATCATCGATAACGTTTGTCGAGGTTGAAGCAGATGATCCCGCCAGGATTCTCTATGTTCATGACAAGCCGGTCCTTTCACCGGGTAAGTTGGGCGCCTTCGACGACGATGGCGTTGGCCCCTATTCCCTGGTGACAAAAGGGAGCAAGAAGTATCTCTACTACGGCGGAGTTAACGCCAGCATCACGGTTTCCTGTCGAAATGCCATCGGTCTGGCGGTGAGTGAAGACAACGGTCTAACCTTCGAGCGGATCTGCGAGGGCCCGGTGGTGGATAGAAACCAACACGAGCCATACTTTACCGCGGCCGCGGACGTCATGCGCTGCAGCGATCATTGGAAAATGTGGTACGGTTCCGGTACTGGCTGGGTTGTGATCAACGGCAAGCCTGAGCCTCGTTATCAGATTAAGTATGGCCGTTCGTCCGATGGAATTAATTGGTCTCGGGACAATACCGTTTGCATAGAGTACAAACTGGAAGGGGAAGCTAACGTCCGTCCGTGTGTCGTCCTGGAGGATGGCATCTATAAGATGTGGTTTTGCTACCGGGGAAGTCTGGATTATCGCACGGACAAGTCCCAGAGTTACCGGCTGGGCTACGCCGAATCAAAAGACGGAACCAGGTGGATCAGGAAAGATGAAGAGGTCGGTATTACGAGATCGGCTGAGGGGTGGGATTCCGTCATGATGTGTTACCCCTATATTTATCAGCATCGCGGCCGGAAATATCTTTTCTACAACGGCAACGGCTTTGGGGAGTCCGGGTTTGGCTATGCAACTCTGGAGGACTAATCAATCCTCTGGCAGCCGCGCCAGCTGTTTCCGAAAAATCGCGGGCCCGTAGATGCTAGCTAGACTCGAAGAGAGCGGATACGCCGAAGTAAAAGAGCGGCATCGGGAGCCGATATCGCAGTTTCCTTTGATTAACGCTGTGGTCAGCAAGGTTCAGAAGGGCCTTGTTTACGTCGACCCAGTATCCAAGAGCTCGTTCATCGCGACGAAGGCCGGATTCAGTCTGTTTGTTGGTGACGAATCCGCGAACGACAACGGAAATTTCTTTGAGGGTTTGAAGGATTGCCTGGACCTGCCGAATTACGTCCACATTTATTCTCCTCCCAGATCGCTCGCCGCCTACTTTGAAGAATCGTCCACTTATAGCAGGATTCGGCGGCGATCTCAGTTTCGTCGTTACGATCCTACCGTCCTGAGGGAGTATGAAAGTTTGCTCCCAGCGGGCTTCAGGGTAACGCGCATTCAGGACGTGCAATTTGATCGCCTGGAGAACGCGTTTAAGCTCGATTTTGGCGGGCGCTACTGGAATTCAAGGGAAGAATTCTTTCAGGGAGCTATTGGCGCCTGCATTCTCAATGAGCAAAACGACCCGGTAGCCGTCTGTTATTCTGCGTGCGTTATTGAAGGAGTGGCCGAGATGGATACGCTGGTCCTGCCCGAATACAGGGGGAGACGCTTCATGCGGATCGTTTCCGAACCCTTTTTCAATATGGTGGCGGCGAAATGCCTTACTCCTCACTGGGATACCTTCGTCTCGAATAAGGCGTCGTATGTTCTGGCCCAGAGATTCAATCTCCAACTGGTGCGAGAGTACGATCTATTGTCCGTCGTTTTGCGATGACGCGCAGCTCAATGTCCAGACACAGCGTAAGGCCAGCCAAGAAGAGCGTCTCCGATCTTGCGCTTTTCGGCAGTGGCCCGGCCTTTAAAGATCCTCTTCACGTAGGACGTCCAAATATTGGCAATCGCCGAGATTTTAGGCGGCGCGTGGATGACATCCTGGACCGGCGTTGGCTCACCAACGGGGGACCTTATGTCGAGGAATTTGAGCGGCGCGTGGCGGAATTCATCGGCGTCAAACATTGCATCGCCACCTGCAATGCCACGGTCGCACTCGGGATCGTAATCCGTGCGCTGGGCCTGGCGGGCGAAGTGATCGTCCCGTCCTTCACTTTCGTTGCTACCGCGCATGCCCTCCAGTGGCAGGGAATCACGCCAGTCTTTTGTGACATCGATCCCCGCACCCACAATATCGATCACCGCAAAGTCGAAGGTCTAATCACTTCTCGCACCAGCGGAATCCTCGGGGTTCACCTATGGGGACGCCCCTGTCCCATTGCTCAACTTCAGACTCTCGCCAACCGACACGGGCTGGCGTTACTCTTCGATGCAGCCCACGCCTTCGCCTGCAGATATCGTGGCCGAAGGATTGGCGGATTCGGCGACGCGGAAGTCTTGAGCTTTCACGCCACCAAATTCATTAACGCCGGGGAAGGTGGTGCCGTGGTTACGGACGATGACGATCTCGCAGCGGAAATTCGATTAATGAAAAACTTTGGATTCTCGGGATTCGACAAAGTGATTTCGATCGGAATCAACGGCAAGATGAGTGAGCTCTCCGCCGCCATGGGCCTGACCAATCTTGAGAGCGTTGATCGCTTCACCCGCATCAACAGGGGAAACTTTGAACTGTATGGCGAAGGGCTGTCGAACATCGCCGGCCTCTCGGTGATTCGTCACGACGAAAAAGAAAACTCAAATTATCAATATGTCGTTCTGGAAGTCGACGCGGCGAAGGCACGCCTGACGCGCGATCAACTGCTGGCGGTTTTACAGGCGGAGAACGTCCTCGCCCGGCGATACTTTTATCCGGGAGTTCATCGAATGGAGCCTTACTGTTCCCATTTTCCGAAGGCGGGTTTCCGTTTGCCGATCACCGAAGCGGTGGCCGATCGGGTTCTCGTGCTCCCTACGGGCACGGGCGCAACGAAAGCCGATATTCGGAAGATATGTGCCATCCTCCGTAAGGCCGTGGTGCAGCACCGCGAAGTCTCCGCGACGCTAGGCGGCCAGTCGAACCCGCGGTAGTTCGGGTTGGTTGCTTGCCGGTCCAGACAATCTAGGATGCGACATGACAGGGTCGGCATCTGCATTCAGCGCGGAGAAAGTGTTCTGTATCGGGCTGAGTAGAACTGGCACCACTTCGCTCGAGCAAGCTTTGCGGGATTTGGGCTATCGGTTGGGAGATCAGCATCAAGGTGAACTCTTGCTCCCGCAATATGCGGTCCGGAACTTCAGGCCCATTGTCGATTTTTGTCTGACCGCCGATGCCTTTCAGGATGCCCCGTTTTCCTTCCCTTTTACCTATCTTGCGCTCGACCAGAGTTTCCCGAACGCAAAGTTTATCCTTTCGGTCCGGGATGATTCCGACCAGTGGTATCGCTCGCTGGTCAGGTACCACAGTAATTTATTTGGTGGTGGCCGCATTCCGACGAAGGAGAATTTAATCGGAGCGACTTATTCCTATCCAGGGTTTGTCTGGGAGAGTGTGAAAGTGCTGCTGAATGCTTCAGAAGAAGACGAGGATATTTATGACAAACCCCGGCTGGTTTCCTATTACGATCGTCACAACGTCAATGTGAGGGACTATTTTCGATCCAAATCCAATTTGCTGGAAATCAACGTTTCCGACAGAGATGCCTATGGAAAATTCTGCGATTTCTTGGGTAAGAAACCGATCGCGAAAGGATTTCCCTGGTTGAATTCGTCCCTGCCCTCTTCTGCGAGCGATCGAGAAGACTAGGTTCTCGTTTACTCAACGAAAAGGCGGCCAGCCCATCATCTGGACTGGCCGCCTTCGTTTAAGCTTCTTCGCTGGGAGAGCTTTCGCTTTAGTTACCTGGGCCAACCGAGGTGCAGCCGGGGCATGCGTCAACCGCATTGCCGCGGATCGAATTGTTCACAAAGGTCTCGACCACGCCGCCCGTGCCCACCAGGACACCGTTGGAAACGTTATGGTTGATTTGGTTTTGGCCGATTTCCACGCCCGACACGCCTCCGCCAACATTACCGGCCCGAACACCATTGCCGCCGTTCATCGAAATTTGGCAATCCCAGGCCCGAATCGTGCCAAACCCCGAGGTCGAGTCTGCGAAAAGGCCGTTGGTGGCGTTGCCCGAAAAATTGCATCCCCTCGCGGTAACTCGCGTGCCGTTTCTTGCGTGGACGCCGTTGCCGTTGCCGGTAGACGCGACGTTGTCGAGCGTGACCTTCACAGCACTTGTGGTTGTGGTGCTATTTAATCCGTCGCCGACGTTGTCCCTGATGACGCTGTTTCTGACGTGAAGCTGCAGGTCGTTGGTCTCGTTAACCAAAATACCTTCGTTCGCAAATCTGAAGATCACGCAGTCTTCAACGTTCACAGCCTTGGCCTGAAGAATGTTCATGCCTCGAATGCCGTTACAGGCGCCGTTCATGGAAACGCCGCGAATGGTAATCACGTCGGTCGCAGTGGCGTTGACGATGACGGCCGTGGTCAGGGACGCAAGAATCCCAGCCAAGGTTCCAGTCCCATCGATGGTGATCGACTTGGTGATCGTGACTGCGCCAAAGCCGCCCGGATCGAGCACGGAAATCTCGCCGCAGGCCGCAGTTTTTGAAATCGCACCTGCGAAAGTTTTGCAGGGCGCGGTGCGGCTGCAGGGATTTGCGTCGTCACCAACGCCGGAAACCCAGGTGCGGGTGGCTTGGGCGTGGGCTAACGTCGAGAAACCGACTACGAGAGCCGCAGTCGAAAGGAAGCGAGCAATTTTGGATGTGATCATGGAGGAGGGTACTTCTATTTTGAGGTTTAACTGACAGATGAGGGGATCCCAAGCTACCGAAAGCACAGAAAATCTACAATTCTTTTTTTCTCTTCCTCCCCCTTTTGTTACGTCATTAACGTAATCGCGTGCCTGTCCCATTCACCGTTCTGGCCGGCTTCTTTTGTGATTGGAAACTAAGCGGGCATCTGTTCAATCCATCCAAGCGACATGAAGAATCTTTGGGACGCGGCCGAAGCGAGTAAATACCAGTCCGACCTGGCCCAACGGGTTTATTCCTCTCAGCTTCTCGGACGAGATCCCAGCCTGGTCCTGCATGGCGGGGGCAATACGTCGGTTAAGATCAGGGAACGTAACCTCCTCGGCGAGGAAGAAGAGATCCTTTATGTCAAAGGCAGCGGCTGGGATCTCGAGACGATCCGCGAGGATGGATTCGCCCCGGTGCGCCTGGCGCATTTGTTGAAGCTGGCCAGGGCGGAGGCTTTGTCGGATCCGCAAATGGTGAACGAACTGGCCACCCACGTAACCCGCGCCGGTGCGCCAGCGCCATCGGTCGAAACGATTTTGCATGCGGTGCTGCCGCACAAATTCGTCGATCACACTCACGCGGACGCAGTTCTGGCCATCACCAACACACCCGACGGGGAGGCACGCGTCCGCGAAGTTTATGGCGACGATGTCGTGGTCGTTCCCTATGTCATGCCGGGATTCGACCTGGCGAAAGCGTGCGCGCTCCAATTCGAGAAAGAGGCCAGACCATCCACAGTCGGCATGGTCTTGCTGCATCACGGCATTTTCTCCTTCGGTGCGACGGCGGAGGAATCCTACGGCCGCATGATTGAGCTGGTGGATCGCGCGGAGAGCTACTTGAAGGCAAAGGGCGCGTGGGAGGTTCGGGCAACCGGTCCCATAGGTCACATAGGTCACATGGGACCTATACGCGCCGAACTGGCGACGCTGCGCCATGAAATATCGGAGTGCGCCGGGTTCCCCGTGGTGCTCTCTACCCACTCGGATCCGCAGGCGCTCGCCTTTGCCCGGGCCGCGGATGTGCGAAACGTTTCGCAGCGCGGGCCGGCTACCCCCGATCACATTCTGCGCACCAAGCGCCTTCCGATGTTGGGCCGCGATGTCGAGGCTTACGCGGAAGCTTACCGCGAATACTTTTTGCGGCACGCCGCGAACGCGAAAGAAACTAAGACGATGCTTGATCCGGCGCCGCGGGTGATTATGGACGGCGAACTCGGAATGGGTTGCGTCGGCCGCTCCGCGAAGGAGGCTGGGATCGCGCGCGATCTTTATTCCCACACCATCGAGGTGATCGCGAGGGCGGAAGCGCTTGGCGGTTACCGGGCCCTTTCCGAGAAAGAGCTGTTTGAATTCGAATATTGGGACCTGGAGCAGGCCAAGTTGCGCCGCTCCGGGAAACCGCCCGTCTTCGCCGGCGAAATCGCTCTCGTCACTGGTGCGGCTTCAGGGATAGGGAAGGCTTGCGCAGAATCCCTCCTTAGGCGCGGAGCGGCCGTCATCGGTCTTGATATTGATCCGGCGGTGACGGCGTGGGCGGGCGCTCGGCCGGACTACCTGGGTCTGACTTGCGATATCACGTCAGCGGCGGACGTGGCCACGGCGTTGGAGACGGCGGTGCGCGCCTATGGCGGGTTGGACATGCTTGTCCTGAACGCCGGGATTTTTCCTGCCGGCACCCCGATCGAAAAGCTCGGCCTGGAGGAGTGGCGTTCCGTTTTCAGCGTGAATCTCGATGCCAATCTGACGCTGCTGCGCGAATGCTATCCGCTTTTGAAATTGGCGCCGACAGGCGGTCGCGTGGTGGTGATTGGCTCAAAGAACGTGGCTGCTCCGGGACCTGGCGCGGCCGCCTACTCGGCCTCAAAGGCAGCGCTCACGCAACTCGCCCGGGTCGTCGCCCTTGAGTGGGGCGAGGCGGGTATACGGGTGAACGTCCTTCATCCGAACGCGGTTTTCGATACTGGAATTTGGACAGAGGAAGTGCTTAAGGCGCGATCCGAGAGCTATGGATTGTCGGTCGAAGCGTATAAGAGGAATAACGTTCTCCAGACCGAGGTCCGAAGTGAGGATGTCGGAGAATTGGCGGCGGAATTGTGCGGTCCGATTTTCGCCAGGACGACCGGAGCGCAGATCCCGATCGACGGCGGGAATGATCGGGTGATTTAGATGTAGAGGCGCTTGTGCCAAGCGCCTGCCTCATGCTGGTCTATCGCTTCAGGGCCGCGCCGCGATCCCCGGGTCGGTAAGTGTTTAGCGCCAACGGCGCTACAATCATTTGGCAGCCTGGGGCAACGCCCCAGGAACTCGCCCACCTCCCACATACCGAGCGCTGAAAGCGCGATTCGATACGTGTGGGATTGAACTATTACCGGCGTGATGAACCGCGCTTTCAGCGCTCGACTATTATTG
>Ga0066652_100000887_pt1 | contig 14844 bp, 16 predicted proteins | sample GraSoiAngelo_101_FD_71413 | JGI IMG/M metagenome (GOLD analysis project Ga0066652, IMG submission 71413) | Grasslands soil microbial communities from the Angelo Coastal Reserve, California, USA - 14_0903_02_30cm | ecosystem: Environmental > Terrestrial > Soil > Grasslands | place: USA...
TCGTGCTCTACCGGCGTGCTCCGGACGGGTCGATCGCGTGCCCGGCCACGGCCATTGGGCAGCTCGATCTGTTCGACGCCAGCGCGCCGGGTACGACGGCGGTGCGCGGCGTGGTTACGGGGCCCGGCGGCGGCGGGCCGTTGGTCGACTACACCATCAGTCACAACGTGGCGGACGCACAGGGCGTGGCGACCGCGACGGGCTTCGTGACGGATGGACAGCAGCGCCTGGACTTTCAGGTGACCGGGGAGCCGGGCTCCGGGTTACACAACCCGATCGCCACCGTGCAGCTCGACGATGCCGCGGCGGACCTGCATGCGGTGCTGCACCATGCGGCGGAGATGGGCGTCGACACCTACTATGAGGACGTGGATCTCTCGCTTCACGACGCTGCCCTGAGCGCCGAGTTGAAGGGCTCCGCGGGCTGGTTCAACACGTTGAGGTCTTGGGATGAGATCGTTTCGGTCAACGAGGTGCCGGTTGCGAAAGTGGGGGGGAGCGTCGTACGGGAGGACAAAGGGCCCACGATAACCCCCATCGGCGGTCCGCTCTTCTTCACGAGCGAACAGCACCAAGTCCTGCTCTCCTTCGTGGGCGCGCCAGACTCGATCCGCGCTGGCCTTGCCGGCGTCCTCGGCGCCGGCGCGCACCTGGTGAGGATCGCGATGTAGAGGCTCAGCGCGCTTCGATGTCGTGCCCGAAGCAGAGTCGATACCCGTTGCAGTCATCGATTTCGAAGTCCCGGCAGCCGTAGGGCTGGTCAATCGGACCTCGCGCGATCTTCACATCCTTCGATTTAAACTCCTGGTGCAGCGCATCCGCATCGTCGATCCAGATATACGCGTCCCAGGCTCCGCCCTCGGGATCGACCGTTCGGTTCGGGCGAATGCCACCGGGCTGTTCGAGCTGCGCGAGCATGATGATCACGCCGCTGCGTCGCACCATACAGAACGAGGGCGGGTCATTCCAGAAGCGCTTGTAGGTGAAGCCGAGCTTGTCGCGGTAGTAGTTGGCAGTGGCGACGACGTCAGCGACGATGAAGTACGGGGCGACGCTCCAGCTGGCCGTGCTCCCCATCTAATGCAGCTTGCGTCCCGGGATATGCTGGCCGTTCTGATGTAACACGAGCCCATCCGGCCGGAACGTGATCTGCGCGTCCACCACGGTCAGGAAAAACGTCGAATCCGACTCCGCGAAGATCGGAAACCGTGGCTGCGCGGTGGCCTGCAAGAACAGGTGCATAGCCTCGCGCGTGATCACGATGTGGAAGGTGGGCGCGAGCTCGTAATCGCCGACATACCGGGCCAGAACCAGCGAGTCCACCGCGACTTCCGCGTGCCGCTCGGGCGGGGGCTCGAGCGGGAACGACTCATCCAACAGATGATAGCCCAGGTCGTCGACGCTGCGATTGAAGTTGGATAGCACGACGACGCCGATCCGGCGCACTGGATCGAAGCCGATGAACGTGCGGTAGCCGCCGGTGCCGCCGTTGTGCCAGACGATATTCCCGCTGGGGCGGGACAAGATGTGCCACGCTAGGCCCACCTTCAGGTTGGGGTTGTCGGTCGCCTGACGTGGGTCGTGCGTTTGTCGCAGGGCCCGTCCGATAGGCGTCGCCGACGTATCGACATTGGCCGCGAGAAACGCGAGCATGTCGCTTGCGGTCGAACGCAGCGCGCCAGCGCCGGCCAGGGTCGGCAGGTCCCAGTTCGGCGCGACGTTGCCTGCTTCGTCGTGGCCCGGAGCCAACCGCGCGCGCAAGGGCGGCGTGAGCGTGATCGCCGTTTCGCGCATGCCGAGGGGTGTGAGAAGCCGGCGCGCGACGAGCTGCTCGTAACTCATCCGCGCTCGTAGTGCGAGCGCGTGCCCCAGGAGTCCCATGCCGAGGTTCGAGTACTCATATGAGGCGCCGGGATCGCGTGGCAGCTGGTAGCGTGACAGGAACTCGTACAGCTGCCGCACGCTGTAATCGGCGTACGGGTTGGACGGATCACGCGGCGCGAGATTGTCGGGCAGCCGCGGCAGGCCCGAGACTTGAGTCGCGAGATCGAGCAGCGAAATGGGACGGCCCCGCACCGGCATGTGCACCGCCCGCGGCAGATAGTTCGCGACGGGATCGTCGAGCTTCACTTCGCCGCGTGCCACCATATCGGACAACACCGACGCCGTGAACACCTTCGTGATCGATCCGATCTCGAACACGGCGCCCGCGTCCACACCCGCCGCCACGATCCGGCGCTTGCCGTTGGCATCGAGCAGACCCACGACGATGCCGGCTCCATGCTTGCCGCTATCGGGGAATGCGGCGACGCGCGGCGCCAGTATCGCACGGACTGCGGAATCGGACGGGAGACCCTGCGAGCAGGCGAGGATCAAGGCGAGAGAAGCGAGCATACTCGAATCTATTATCTTCCCGCCCTCGTGCTTGTCCCCAAGTTCGTCACCACATTGCGAGACTACGACCGGGAGCAATTCACCCGGGACGTGATCGCCGGTGTCATCGTCGGCATCGTGGCGCTGCCGCTCGCCATCGCCTTTGCGATCGCGAGCGGTCTCAGTCCCGAGCGCGGGCTCTTCACGGCCATCGTTGCCGGATTCCTGATCTCGCTGCTCGGCGGCTCACGCGTGCAGATCGGCGGCCCGACCGGCGCGTTCGTCGTCATCGTCTCAGGGATAGTGCTCAAGTACGGCGTCGATGGGCTGGTCGTGGCCACGCTCATGGCTGGCTTCATCCTCGTCGCCTTCGGCCTGCTGCGGCTCGGCGGTGCGATCAAGTTCATTCCCTATCCGGTGACGATCGGCTTCACCAGCGGCATCGCGCTGATCATCTTCTCGAGTCAGATCCGTGACCTGCTCGGTCTCGAGATGACGTCCGTCCCATCGGCGTTCCTGCCGAAGTGGGACGCCTATGTTCACGCCTTCGATACGGTCAATCCGTGGGCGCTCGTGATCGCGATCGCCGCGCTCGCGATCATTCTGGTGTGGCCCAAGATCTCCACGCGCATTCCCGGGCCGTTTGTCGCGCTGATCGTGACCACCGCGCTGGCCCAGCTGCTGCACCTGCCGGTCGAGACGATCGGCGCTCGGTTCGGCGAGATCCACGCCGGCCTGCCCGCGCCACGCATCCCGCACCTCTCGATCGCGATCATCGGCGGCCTCGCGGGCCCGGCCTTCACGATCGCGCTCCTCGCTGCGATCGAATCGCTGCTGTCGGCGGTCGTGGCGGACGGCATGATCGGCGGCCGCCATCGCTCCAACATGGAGCTGGTGGCGCAGGGCATTGCTAATATCGCTTCGCCGTTGTTCGGCGGGATGCCGGCGACGGGAGCGATCGCGCGCACGGCGACGAACGTGAAGAACGGCGGGCGGACTCCGATCGCCGGGATGGTGCACGCGATCACACTGCTGTTGATCACGCTCTTCTTCGGCCGCTGGGCCGGCCTGATCCCGCTCGCGACGCTCGCGGCGATCCTGGTCGTCGTCGCGTTCCACATGAGCGAGTGGCGCACGTTCATAGCGGAGTTCCGCGCGCCCAAGAGCGACGTCGCGGTCCTGCTGACCACGTTCCTGCTCACGGTGCTGGTGGATTTGACAGTCGCCATCGAGGTCGGCATGGTGCTCGCAGCCTTCCTGTTCATGCGGCGCATGGCGGAGGTGACGAACATCAGTGTGCTGACCCACGAATTCACCGACCCCGTGGACGATTTCGAGCACGACCCCAACGCGGTCCGCAGTCGCGTGATCCCCGAGGGCGTCCAGGTCTACGAGATCACGGGTCCGTTCTTCTTCGGCGCCGCGGAGCTGTTCAAGGACCGCGTGGGCCGGATCGCGGGCAAACCGAAGGTGCTGATCATACGCATGCGGCATGTGCCGGCCATCGACTCGACGGGCCTGCACGCGCTGCGGGAGCTGGTGCACCGCAGCCGTAAGGAAGGGATGCTGGTGATTCTGTCCGACGTTCACGCGCAGCCGGTTGTCGCACTCGACCGGTCGGGACTGTACGACGAGCTCACCGAAGACAACATCCACGGCAATATCGATGATGCGCTGAATCGCGCCCGCCAGTATCTCGGGCTCGAACCGCTCGAGCGACCCGCCTTTGCTACCCCCACCGTGGCCCGCGAGTCTAAAGAATCCCTCACGAACCCTTCATGAAGACGCGAGGGGTTGCCAGCTAAGCTCCTCGCACCAACGAATGGAGCCGCTGATGCGTCGGAGCCTCATAGTCGCAGGTCTTGTCACGGCCATGGTGAGCCTGGCGTGCCGGGAGAATCAGCCACCTCAGCGCGTGGAGACACCGCCGACCAACGCGCCCGCCGATGTGTCGCACGGCGAGGCACCGATCGGCTCGGCCGCACAGCCGGCACCCATCGATCCGGTTGCTCCGCCGCGCTCGACCAGCCGCGTACACCGCCTGCGCGTTGCGATCAAGCACGCGAAGATCACGATCGCCGACGGCGTGACCTATGATGCCTGGACGTTCGACGGCCGCGTGCCCGGCCCGGTGCTCCGGGTCACTCAAGGTGACACCGTGGACTTCACGCTCGTGAACGAAGCGCCGATGCCGCATAGCCTGGACTTCCACGCAGCCGAAATCGCGCCGAGCCGGGCGTACCTGAATCTCATGCCGCACGATTCGCTCCATTACCGATTCGTCGCGCGCGTTCCCGGCGCGTTCATGTATCACTGTGGGACCGCACCCGTGGCACTGCACATCGCGAACGGCATGTACGGCGCGATTATCGTCGATCCGCGGCAGGGCCGGACGCCCGCGAAGGAATTTGTGTTCGTCCAAAGTGAGTTCTATACGAAGGTGCTCCCCGATTCGACGCGCACCATCGATTGGGAGAAGCTGCTCGGGCTCGCACCGGATTACGTGGTCTTCAACGGCCGTGAAGCCGAGTATGCGCACCACCCCATCTCAGTCCGGGTTGGCGAGCCCCTGCGGCTCTTCGTTGTGAACGCGGGGCCGAACCGGTTTTCCGCCTTCCACGTGGTAGGAGCGATTTTCGATCGCGTGTACATGGATGGGTCGCTCGCCCACCCGCTCGAAGGCGTGCAGACGGTTACGGTCCCGGTCGGTGGTGGCGCCATTTTCGAAGCCCACCTGGTCGAAGCGGGAACCTATCCTTTCGTCAGCCACGCCTTCGCGGACGCGACCAAGGGTGCGGTGGGAATGTTCTCGGCTCGCTAAAGGACGATCGAATGAAGGGTCTAGATCGCGCTAGTGCCGCTGCACGGACCAGCGTCCCGTCTGGGTATCGCCGGACGGCAGCCGGGTCGTATACGTACCGGCGATTGTATTGCCCTTCAGTTCGCCACTGAACGTGGTAAGCAGACGAGCCCCCGTCTGCGGGTCCGCGTAGGGGTCGAGCGTGCCACTCACGTGTCCTTGCTCGACCCGCACGAAGCGGATCGTGAGCAACGTAGATGCGAGCGACTGCGCGGCGCCCGTTATGTTCTCGCCCCCGCGCCACGGTTGGAGCGGCCGGCCGAGGCCCGCTGGAACCATGATCACATCGCCGAAGGCCGAGTCGGTCGCAGCTTTGAGCGTGAAACTGATGCTCCCGCTACGGCCGGATTCCGCGCTGCTGTAGTCGCCGGCCCACTCACCGGCGAGTGCCGTGATGTCGCCGGATGCGCCGACGAGGGGGACCGGAGATCGGGAGGCGCCACAGGCGCCGAGCGCAAAGGGCAAGAGCAGGATGGGGATCGTCTTGAAGCGCAACATAGGCACCTCATGAGTGAGGAATGCAACGTTGCGCGTGACGGCGGCGCGCGCTGTCCCCGTAAGAATGCTGCCCAAATGGTGAATTGTCACTGTAGGCGCCAAGAAGCATTTTGACGCGTGATGCCGTGACCCCACAACTCGAAGCGACGCGCATACGGGAGCGATTCGAACGCCTGCTGGCGGCCGGCGTGGCGATCTTCTCGCGCCACGAGCTCGATCAAGTCCTGCAAGAAGTCGTGGACGCGGCGCGCGAGGTCGTCGGAGCCCGGTATGCGGCGCTCGGGGTCGTCGGCGCTGACCGCCAGTCGCTGGTACAGTTCGTGACGTCCGGAGTCGACGCCGAGACGCGCACGCGCATCGGGGACCTGCCGCGCGGACACGGCCTGCTGGGGCACGTGATCCATGAAGCGAAGCCGATTCGGACCGCCGATTTGAACCGCCATCCGCAGCGCTACGGTTTCCCACCGCACCATCCCCCGATGAAGTCGTTCCTGGGCGTTCCGGTGAAGAGTCCGGGCGGTGTGTTCGGGAATCTGTATCTCACCGAAAAGATCGGCGCCGCCGAGTTCGACGACGAAGACGAAGCGATCGCGGTGCTTCTGGCGTCGCAGGCCGCCGTGGCCGTCGAGAATGCGGGGCTGCTCGGCCAGATCCGGGCGATGCAGCGCCAGCGCGATCTCTTTTTTGCGATGATGAATCATGAGCTGCGCAACGCACTGACCGGCGTCTATGGGTGGGCCGAGCGGCTGGTTCGGCGCAAATCTCCCGACACCGCGGAGCAAGCGGCGCGCGAGGTGTACGAAGCGGCTGACCACACGATCGTCCTCCTCAACAATTTCCTCGACCTCATGCGCCTCGACGCCGGCAAGGTCCAGCCCGTGATGCGGGACGTGGACGTGCGGACGGCCGTACAACGGGCGCTGACCACGAGCGAGCCGGCGGCAAGCGCCAAGGGATTGCGGCTGGCGGCACGGACCGATGGCTCACGTGAGATCATTCGCACCGATCCGATGCGCCTCGAGCAGATCCTGCTCAATCTCTTGTCGAACGCTATCCGCCACAGCCCCGAAGCATCGGGGATCGAGCTGGCCGTCGCGGAAGGGTCCGGGCAGACCGTGTTCTCCGTGATCGACCACGGACCGGGCGTGCCGGTCGAGCAGCAGGAGCGCATCTTCGAACCGTTCGAGCGCTTCGAACCGCACTCCGGACTCGGTACCGGCCTTGGCCTCCCCGTCTCGCGACGGTTGGCCGCCGCGCTTGGCGGGTCGCTTACAGTGGAGGAGACGCCCAGCGGCGGCGCCACGTTCATCCTGAAGCTTCCTTCATGAATCCTTTAGAAACGGTTCAACGCCGCCCGGCTAACCTCTCTTCATGAAGATTCTCGTGGTGGAGGACGACCGGAAGGTCGCGGGTTTCATCGAACAAGGCCTGCGTGAGGAGGGGTACGTCGTCGACGTAGCGGGCGACGGCGATCAAGGAATGATGCTGGCGCACGTCTACGACTACGACATGCTCGTGCTGGACGTCATGCTTCCGAAGAAGACGGGGCTCCAGATGGCGGCGGAGCTGCGGCGTGAGGGGCGAGCCACCCCGATCCTCATGCTGACGGCCCGCGATACCACGGAGGATGTGGTCCGCGGACTCGATGCGGGTGCCGACGACTATCTCACCAAGCCGTTCAAGTTCGACGAGCTGCTCGCCCGCGTACGCGCGTTGGTGCGGCGCGGGGGCGCCGGCCGCACGGAGGTACTGAAGTACGGCCCGGTGGAGCTCGATCGGTTGAAGCACAAGGCTCGCGTCGACGGCAAGGGTCTGGATCTCACGCCCAAGGAATTCCACTTGCTGCAGCATTTCCTGCTGCATCCGGAGGAAGTAGTGCGCCGCACGGAATTGTTGGAAAAAGTGTGGGACATGCACTTCGATCCCGAGAGCAACGTGGTGGACGTGCATGTCGGCAACCTCCGGCGAAAGCTCCGCCAGGCGACCGGCTACGAGTTGATCGAGACGGTCCGCGGCGTGGGGTTCCGCCTGCAGACACCGGATCGAGCGGAGGCGTGAGCGGATCGCTGCGCCGCAAGCTGGCGCTGCGGTTTGCGGCGACGATGGCCGCAGGGTTGCTCCTCGCGACGGGAGCTTTCTACTGGGCCGCTTCTCGAGCGCTCCAGGAGTCCGTCCCCCCGGATGTATTGCGGCGTGATCTGCTGCTGGTGCTGGCGTCCATCGTCGTGGCGGGAACTGCGGCGACCCTGATGGGCGCCTGGCACTTCACATCGTCCGCCGTTCGACCAGTCACCGAAATCACCGCGCAGGCCACCGGCATCGAAGCGGGGACGCTGGATCAGCGGATTCTGGCCCACGCCGATACCGAGGAATACGAAGGTCTGGTGGCGGTCTTGAACCGCATGCTGGAGCGGCTGGAGCGCGGCTTTGCCTCGCAGCGGCGGTTGACGGCGGATGTGAGTCACGAGCTGCGGACGCCGCTCACCGCGCTGCGCGGCGAAATCGAGGTGGCGCTCCGCGCGCCGCGGAGCCAACGAGAATACGAGCGCGTGCTGCGCAGCGGGCTCGAGGAGATCGAGCGGCTGACCGAGCTGAGCGAGGACCTGCTGCTCGTGACGCGAGCCGAGGCTCACCTGGTGTCGGCGCAGCGAGTGGCGACGGATGTCGAGCGGCTCGTCGGAGAACGGCTCGATCGGCTGCGCCAACGGTTCGCGGAGCGCGACCTCAGCGTCGCGGGCACACTCCGTGTCCCGCAGCCCACCGTGCTCGTGGACCCGGAGCTCATGGTACGATTGGTGGATCATCTGCTCGAGAATGCGCTGCAGTTCACGCCCGTGGGCGGCACAATCCAGGTGCGGCTCGAGCCGATTCCCGCCGGTGGCGGTCTGCGATTCGCAGTCGAGAACTCGGGGCCCCGTATCGCCGCGGCGGACTTGCCGTATCTGTTCGAGCCGTTCTATCGCGCTGATCCCGCCCGCACTCGCACCGACGGCGGCGGCACCGGGCTCGGCCTCGCCCTGGTTGCGTCCATCGCGCGTCTGCACGGCGGCGTGGCTCGCGCGTCGAGCGCCGCCGGCCAGAGTACCCGCTTCGAAGTGGATATCCCCGCGCTACCAGCCAACTGAGGAGGCCAGATGCCCGCACCTCGGGTTCGAGCCGTTCTGGGCCTCACCCGGGCGCTCGGCCGCCGGCCGATGGTCATCATTGCCGCCATCGGTCTCGCGGCTGGGTTGATCACGCGGTCGAATCTCGTCTACCTCGTCACGCTGCTCGCCGGCGGCATGCCGCTCGTGTGGCAAACCGTGCGCGGCATGCTGCGGGGCCGGTTCGCCGCCGATATCGTGGCGACCCTCGCCATCGTCACCGCGCTTATCCTGGGGCAGTACTTCGCGGGCGTCGTCATCGTGCTGATGCAGTCGGGCGGCGAAGCGTTGGAAGCGTATGCGATGCAGCGCGCATCCAGCTCCCTCGAAGCCCTCATGGCGCGCGCCCCCAAAGTCGCGCACCGCCTGCGAAACGGTGACATCGACGACGTTGCGGTGGACACCGTCGTGGTGGGCGACAGGCTGCTGGTGCGTCCCGGCGATTTGGTCCCCGTGGATGCCGAGGTGATCGACGGCACGTCGGCGGTGGACCAATCGGCGCTCACCGGAGAGCCGCTGCCGCTTCGGGCCGTGGTGGGGACGCATCTGCTGAGCGGCAGTGTCAATCTCGACGGCGCGCTGCGCGTCCGCGCGCTCCGGCCCAGCGCCCAGAGTCAGTATCAGCAGATCGTCGTGCTTGTGGAACGCGCCCGCCAAGAGAAGCCGCCGATCCAGCGCATCGCCGACCGCTTCGCCGTGTGGTTCACGCCCCTCACCCTCCTCATGTGCGCAATTGCGTACTTGGCGACCGGCAGTGCGACGAATGTTCTCGCGGTGCTGGTGGTGGCCACGCCCTGCCCGCTGATTCTCGCGACCCCGGTGGCGGTGATCGCGGGGATCAGCCGGGCCGCCGACCTGGGCGTAATCGTGAAACACGGTCGCGCCATTGAGCAGCTTGGCCAGGCGCGGGCGGTGGTGTTCGACAAGACAGGAACGCTGACGCTCGGGCAGCCGAGCGTGTCCCACGTGGAGGGCGACGTGCTGCGCGTTGCGGCCGCGGTCGAGCAGCTCTCGTCGCATCATCTGGCCCACGCGGTGGTGGATGCGGGGCGGGAGCGGTATGGGGCGCTCCCCAAGGTCACAGAGTTCCGTGAAAGTCCGGGCCGGGGTGTCTCGGGCTGCGTCGAGGGGCGGCGGGTTGTCGTGGGATCCATTGGTCACTTGCGCGATGCGGGCGTGACGATTCCCGACAACCCGGGCGACGGCACAGCGGCGCATGTCGCGCTCGACGGCCGTCCCGCGGGCAGCATCGAGTTTGCGGACCGGCTCCGCCATCAGGTGCCGTCTCTGATGCAACGCCTGGCGGTGTTCGGGGTCAACGACACGGTGATGCTGACCGGCGACCGCGAAGCGGCGGCCAAGGCGATCGCCGCGCAGGCCGGGATTCGGACGGTCCGGGCCAATTTGCTCCCGGCCGACAAGGTTGCCGCGGTGCGCGATCTTGCGCGCCGCTATGGCAACGTGCTGATGGTGGGCGATGGGATCAACGATGCCCCCGCGCTCGCCGCGGCCACGGTGGGCGTCGCGATGGGCGCGCACGGCACGGCGGTGTCGGCCGAAGCGGCCGACGTGGTGCTGCTGGTGGACGACATCGCCCGGCTCGGCGATGCGATGGCGATCAGTCGCCACATGCGGCGCATCATCCTGCAGAGCATCGGCGTCGGGCTCGGCGTGAGCTTCGCGCTGATGGTGGTCGCGACCGTGGGGTACATTACGCCGGCCGTCGGCGCCGTCATGCAGGAAGCGCTCGACGCGGCCGTGATCCTCAACGCGTTGAGAGTGCGTTGAGTCACGCCCGATCGGGTGCGGGCGGTGGATGCGCGCGTGCTGGTCTAGTGCCCCGCCGCGGCGAACGCACCGCCGAGATAGAACGGCCAGACCACGAGGGCGAGCAGGGCCTTCCAGAACGATAGATGCAGGAAACCGATCGTGAACAGCCAGGCGCCGAACCAGAGCATGCCGATCGCGCTGTGCTGTTCGATGCGAATGCGTTGTGTCTCCATGGGTTTCTCCGTTAGGGGGTGCGCCGGAACGGGGGATAACGGTCCGTCGTGAGCAGGAACGCGTAGGCGCCGACGCGCAGCCACCAGCGCAGCACGCCGACCACGAAGTCGAACAGTGGGCGCGGGTAGCGGCCGGTGAACAGGATCACGAGCCAGGCCACGACGACGGACACGATAGCGCCGATGCCGAGAAAGCAAAGCACGACGTAGTGCGGGATCGCAAGCAACCATTTGACGAGCGGCAGCCAGCGATTCAGCGCGGACGTGTCAGGGTATGGGATCGTGATGTGGACGGCTTGTTCCTCATCAGTGGACGGATAATCATCGTGCAGCAGCGCGAGGTAGACCATGACGCGGGTAGTGAAGTTGACGAGGGCGACGTTCCAGTCGAACCACCAGCGCGGGTATTTCCGCCGAAAGAGCAGCATGAGAGCGGTCGCGACGGCGAGAATGCCACCGGCTTCGATCGCGATGCCCCTGTCCGCCGCGCCCACCCGCAACGTGGGTCCGGTGACGAGCGCGAGGATGATCGCGATCGGAATGACGACGATCGGCCGGAAGAAGGTGGTGAGGCGATTCAGGTCGCGGTCGGGATAGTCGATGTCGAGCGTCGCAGGATACTGCTCGAGGCCGTTCATGGTTCCTCCTCCTCGCAATGCGAGGAGTCTGCTGGAGTTTTGATGATGGGACTGTGAGGCATTGGTGAAGAGGTTGTCTGCTTCTGGCTCTAGTGCTTCGACTTCATGTACTCAACACCAGGGGCGAGCGTTTCCCGCCACGCCTCTTCTACTGCTTGCGTGCACATCCCGTCGAATTGCTTCACGGTCTCGATTAGCGCGTCCACGAACGGCCGGTACAGGGCTGGGTCGATGTTCAGGTCGCGCCGGCTGTGGCGCTCGGCGATTCGCGACAGCAGCGCGGGTTCCCTCTTCGGCTGGTTCGGGAAAATCAGGAGGAGCCCGATCGCGTGCTGTAGCAGTTTGGTCTGCTGATCGAAACTGGTGTGGGCAAATCGCGGTACAGCCTCCGGACACGCCGCTAGGAAGTTCCGATAAAACGTCTGCAGGAAATCCGGGGCCCGGCAGCAGCGATCGTAGCTCGCCTTCGCCAGCGCTGTCGTCGCTTTATCGACCATGGCGCACAATAGTGCTGTCCGCATCGGGACGCGGCAACCAACGCGTCTCGAGCGCGCGCGCCAACTCCTCATCTGTTTTTGCAGGAGCCTTCTGAACTGACCTTCCTAGGACCCTCAAGATTCCTTCATAGAGCCTGGCCAAGCTTGCAGGTAGCCTCTTCCGAGGAGTCTGAGATGACCTGGGGTCCAATCATCATCGGCGTGGATGCCTCACCGGCCGCGGTGGGCGCCGCCGTCATGGGGGAGCGGATTGCCCGCCTCCAGAACGTCCAATGCGAGCTCATTCACGCGGTGCGCGACGCCTGGGCGCCGCTCGTGGCCGTCAATCCCGACCCGCAGGTTGCCGAAATGCAGCAGCTGCAGCTCGCCGTAGCGCGCGAGAAGATCAACAACACGCTCAAGAACGCGGTCTCGGCGCGGGTGCTCGAACACGCGAGCGTCCGGTTTGGACCGCCGTCCGTGGTCTTACAGGACGTCGCGCGCGAGTGCAAACCCGGCTTGATCGTTCTCGGCGGAAAGCATCACAGCGCCTTGGAGCGCTGGCTCGGCGGCAGCACCAGCCTGCATGTCGTCCGCACCTCGGAAGTGCCGGTGCTCGTCACCGCCGGGCAGCCTACCGCGATCCGGCGCATTCTCGTGGCCGCCGACCTTTCCCCGGCCGCGGGTCCGACCGTGGCGTTGGCCGAGCGGTACGCGCGGCTGCTGGGGGCCCAGCTGCGCCTGCTCACCGTCTTCGAGCCGCTGCCCGATCTCCCCGGCATCCCGGCCGTCGATCCCACGGAGTACTACGCGCTCGCCCAGGAGACGCTCGAGCGGGACGTCTGGCCATTGGTGAGGAAGTCTGAGGTGGAAAGGCTCGTCCGGCATGGTATGGTCGTTGACACGCTGCTCCGCGAAGCCACCGATTGGCAGGCGGACCTGCTGGTGGTCGGCTCGCACGGCAAGGGTTGGGCGCAGCGCGTGTTGCTCGGCAGCGTCACGGAGCGCCTGATCAACCATCTGCCCACGTCGCTGCTCGTCGCTCCCGTCGGAGTTGCGGCGGCCGCACTGGCGAAAGGGCGTCAGCGTCAAGTCGCCCTGGTTCACTGAGGAGGGTCCGATGACAATTCAACCGATCGTCGTCGGCGTCGACGGCTCGCCCGAGAGCGCCGCGGCGGCATCCGTGGCGTGGATGCTGGCCCGGGCTGGCGATGTGCCGTGCCGGCTGGTGCACGCGGTTCATGACGTGAGCACCGCACTCGAGTTCGCAGGCACGGGCATGGTGACCGAAACGCGGCAGCTCGCCGCATTGGCTCAGGCGCGCGCCAGAGTGAGTGAATCGCTCCGCGAATGCGATTGCGTGCCCTCGTGGTTGGTGGACGCGATGGTCGTGAGCACCGGCGCCACGGCGGACGTCTTGGAAGCAGTGGTCGCCGAGACGGATGCTTCGTTGCTCGTCCTGGGCGGAAAGCATCATTCGAGGCTCGGCCGCTGGCTTGGAGGGAGCACGGTTCAGCAGGTGGTGCGTCACCTCCAGGCACCGCTGCTGGTCACGGCGGGCCCGATGCGCGCGCATCCCCGCGTCCTGGTCGCCGTTGATCCTTCGTACGCTGCGGCGCCAACGGCTCGTCAGGCGGTCGCATTTGCGCGAATGCTGGGCAGCCCGCTGCGTGCATTGCATGTGATCGATCCGCCGCCGGCCATTGCCGAGCTGCCTCGGGATTGGTCGCGCGAGATCATCGAGCGTGATGTCTGGCCTCTCATACCGCTCGTCGACGAAGCGAAAGTGATTCGCGAAGGCGTCCCGTTCGACACGATCGTGGAGGCGGCGGCGGCATGGCGCGCCGACGTCATCGTCGTGGGCTCGCATGGAAAAGGTTGGGTCGATCGCGTGCTGATCGGGAGCGTGACGGAGGATCTCCTCAACAATCTGCCCTGCGCGGTACTGGTGGTTCCGGTGCCGGCGCCGGAGCGTCGAGAGGCCGCACCGGTTCATGCTGTCGCAGCGGCGTTCGGAGCGTCTTGAGTCATGAACCATATCCTGATCGTCTACGGGACCACTGACGGGCACACGCGCAAGATCGCGCAAGTGCTCGCCGAGGATCTGCGCGCGCACCTCTGCAGCGTCGACGTACTGGATGCGGGTGGTGCGTTCAATAGGATGAGCCCGGAAGGCTACGATGCGGTCATCGTCGCTGCGTCCGTTCATATCGGTGCCTACCAGAAGAGTGTCGCGCGCTGGGTACGGATCCATGCCAAGGCACTCAACCTCGTGCCAAGCGCGTTCCTGGCGGTCTGCCTGGCGGTGCTCGAGCAGCGCCCCGAGCCGCGACAGGGGGTGGAGACCATCATGCGCCGCTTCCTCCGCCAGTGCGGCTGGCGGCCGATGATGACCAGACTCTTGGCCGGTGCGGTCCTCTATACGCGCTATCCGTGGCTCAAGAAGTGGATGATGAAGCGGATCGTGGCGAAAGCAGGCGGCGGGACCGACACGACGCGGGATTACGAGTACACCGACTGGAATGACCTGCGCGCTTTCGCCCTTGAGTTCCTGCAGGCCGTGCCGGCCGCTGAGTTGGTCGAAGGAGGGGTCATATGATTCGGAAGATCCTGGGTTTCGCGGTGATGGCGCTGGTGGCCATCATGGTCTTCAAGGTGGCGCTCGCGCTGCTGGGGGTGGTGCTCGGACTGACAGTCTCGCTCCTCGTGCTCGCAACGATGGGCTACTTCTTCTACCTCGTTCTGTGCTTCTTCAGCCCGAAGACGGCTGCTCGCGTGCAAGAGGTGATCAAAGGCCGGTAGCGTCCGGAGGGGAAACGGGGCACTGGTTAGCTTAGGGACATGAAATGCCGC
>Ga0066652_100000888_pt1 | contig 14844 bp, 11 predicted proteins | sample GraSoiAngelo_101_FD_71413 | JGI IMG/M metagenome (GOLD analysis project Ga0066652, IMG submission 71413) | Grasslands soil microbial communities from the Angelo Coastal Reserve, California, USA - 14_0903_02_30cm | ecosystem: Environmental > Terrestrial > Soil > Grasslands | place: USA...
TCTTTGAAAACCAGTTTAAGCCAGTTGAAGCTGTTCGTTATCTTTTTCCGGCGATAAGGAACGGGAACTTCTATGACTTCATTAACCCTGCCATACACACTTTTTGAAACAACGATTTTATCTGAAAGTTTCTTCCCGTTATCCAGCTGCATGTCCACCGTTGGGCCCGACATCAGCAAATCCGAAGAAGCAAATAGCTGATAGGACAGGTTTTCTGCGGTTTTTATTTCCAGGCGAATAGATGAATCCGGTGAAAATAGTTGAAAGGTTTTTTGAGAGAAGCCGGTACTAGTGCAGGCGAATATGATAAAAACCGCGAGTAGGTTTTTACTTTCTATCACTCCATTTATTTTTTGCATCGTTTTATTTTCCCGGCAATAATTCGCTTAATTGAATAACAAGGGTTTTTCCCTTCATAATATCCTTTTCCAGGTCTTCTTTCTTAAACTCTTTTTCCCGGTTGATCTTTTGCAGAACGCCCTCCCATTCTTCAACAACTGCCTGGATATTCCTGTTCTTAACCGTTTTAAGCTTTGCTTTTAGGATTTTCATTTTCTCATAATCGACGATTCCTTCCCGCATCTTTTCAAAATGAATACCTGTAGCGGCGCCGGGGTATACCATAAAGCAATCTCCTGCCGGCCATAACAAATGCCGCGCATCACGTATTGGATCAGCAGGCCAGGCATCATAGGCCCAACGAAGCAACCCATCGTATCCATGTGCCATCGAATACCACCCAAGCCAACGGCCTTCAATTGGCGGTGAAAAAACAAACGTATTGGGCTTAGGCGGCGTACAGCAGATATAGTAAGTGGAAGTTTGCCCTTTCAGGGAACGAGAGCCGACAGCATCGATACCTGGCTCTTTGCTAAACACGCAGGAATAATCATCGAGCAGGCCATCCAATTCAGGATGCCAGTCTCCTGCATAGGTAATTTTCCATTTCGGAGAATGTTTTTTTACAACACTGATCGCTGTCAGCGTTTGCTCCATGGCATTTTCATTAATGCCAATATATGTTTTGTTGAACCAACCCTTCTTTTCAAGATGCGATTTGAGATCGGCCAGGAAAATATTCCAGTTGATTTTAAATGTATCGGAAGTGGGTAACCATCTTTCAAATACATAAGCGCCTGTTTTTTCATCCAGGAAACGAAACCTTTCTCCCCAGGGAATGGGAGTATAAATTGTAATGGCCTTATCAATGCCCATCTTCATCGCCAGCTGCACATACTTGTCAAAAATGGTATAATCAAATCTCCATTTACCGCTTTTTTGCCTGATCCATTCGATCATCGTCCCTTCAGTCATATAGGAATTATCGGCCCAGGGCGAATGAACGGCATAAGTGGTAATAAATTTTCCACCGGCATCTGCATATAATTTCAAGTGTTGCTCCAGCAGAGCCATATGTTCTACCGACCAGGGTTTAACATGATAATACCCGGCGATCACCCAGGGATTTTGCCAAAGGTCCAGCCGAAATGACCAGTCATGAGGCTTGGGTAAAGTTTGATTCTGGACTCTTATCGACAATGATAAATCCGCTTTCCCGTTTGAGGATATAATTTGAATGCTACCATCATAAACACCAGGTATTGCAGTAGCGGGGACATTGATGCTAAGCCAGACAGGTCTCACAGACTGGCCCTGCATGTCGAAACGATCAAATGACTCTAACCGGTCTGGCATTAACCAGGCTTTATCAACGGGACCTTCACCACAACTTACATCATTGGCATCGTAGGGATAGTTTGAAAGAACATAACGAACCAGCCGCAGTGAGAGATTACTTTTACTCATTATTTTTCCATCGTGTGATTTCAGGTCACTGATCATAAACCGTACCTGTTCGACGGTATCGGTTGTCCATAAAAGGATCATTGCATTCACACGTTCACCTTTCCAGGCGGTTTCTTCAAATCTCAACAGTTCTGGTTTTATATCGGGAACTTCTCTCCTGAACCAGGACCTGTCTGTCGATGCAAAAGAAACATGCAATCCCGGTTTTTGGGCCTGCCATGCTGTGGGGTCAACAGGAACGTCCAGTGTATATTCCTGTTGAAAATGGAAAAGAGGTTTTGCAATAAGTGCTGAATCGATCCTGCCAGGCTGGGCCTGGACAGTATGCAGGCAAAGCAGGCAAACGATGGCAGGGAAAATGTTATTATTAATCATGAGTACGCACTGTTGTTAAACGTTTCTTATCAACTTAACCTGGATGCTGGATACCCGATGCTGGAAGTCCACAATGTGCAATTAGCATCCTGCATCTAGCATCCCTCTCTATTTAACCCAACTAACTTTAGCGCTTTTTACATCTCTTGAATTGCCTCCGATCATTATCACAAAGTCACCAGGCTCCCAATCGTATTTTAAATCGTAGTTATAAAATTTTAAATCTTCCGGCGTGATCTTAAAAGAAACAGTCTTTGTCTCACCAGCCTTCAGATCTATCTTTTGAAAACCCTTCAGCTCTTTTACAGGCCTGGTTACACTGCCGACCACATCACGTATATATAATTGCACAACTTCCTTTCCATCCCTGTTGCCGGAATTCGTCACAGTCACGCTTGCAGTCAACGTTTGATTCCCTTTTAAAGAAGTGCTGCTGAGTTTTATATCGCTGTAAGAAAAACCGGTATAGCTTAAGCCATATCCAAATGGATAAACCGGGTCATTGGATACATCGAGGTAGTTGGACCGGAATTTTGAAAACCATCTGCCTTCCTCGAGTGGTCTTCCTGTATTTTTGTGTGCATAATAGATCGGCACCTGGCCAACGTTCTGCGGAAAAGTCGTAGTCAATTTTCCCGAAGGGTTTACATCCCCAAATAAAACATCGGCAACTGCAAAACCTGCTTCACTGCCGCCGAACCATACATTCAGGATTGCGGGCACATTATCATTTTCCCATTTCAAAGCCAATGGCCTTCCTGTAAATAAAACCAATACCAGCGGTTTACCTGTTTGCAACAAAGCTTTTAATAGATCCTTTTGAGCAGACGGTATCTCGATATTGCTGCGGCTGGATGATTCCCCGCTCATTTCTGCCGATTCGCCCAACACGGCTACTACCACGTCAGACTGGTTAGCTGCATTGACAGCTTCGGCGATGATATCCGCGGCCGGGCGTTTATCCCGTCCCAGTGCTTTACCAAACATGCCTGCTCTTTCTTCAAATTGTTCGTCGGCATCAAGATTGGAACCTTTTGCATAAATGATCTTTACATTGTTTCCGGCAACATCTTTTATTCCCGCCAGCACGGAAGTTGCTTTTTGAAAATTAGCGGCTACGCTCCAGGTGCCGGGCATATTTTCCCTGTTATCGGCAAGCGGACCTACTACTGCGATGGTGCCGCCTTTTTTTAATGGTAATACATTGTTTTGATTTTTTAGCAACACAAAACTTTGCGCGGCGATCGATCTCGCTTCCCTGCGATGGGCATCGCTAAATATTTCCGTCTTTGCCCTGTTCTCATCACAATACCGGTAAGGATCGTCAAACAAGCCCAATTTATATTTTGCCTCCAGTATTCGCCGGCATGCTGCATCGATCTGGGCCATAGTTACTTTCCCTTCTTTCAATGATTTGGCGGAATAGTTTAAAATACTTTCTCCTACCATATCCATGTCTATGCCGGCCATTAAAGCTCTCGCAGATACAGTTTTCAAGTCACCGATGCCATGATCAACCATTTCATTGATACCAGTATAATCAGTAACAACAAAACCTTTGAATCCCCATTGTTTTCTCAGCACATCGGTCAATAACCATTTATTCGCTGTAGCAGGAACTCCATCAACTTCATTAAACGAGGCCATAAAGCTTCCTGCACCCGCATCTGATGCCGCCTTGTAGGGGGGCAAATAATCATTGTACATGCGTTGATGACTCATATCAACTGTATTATAGTCGCGGCCAGCTTCCGCTGCACCGTACAGGGCATAATGTTTCACACAGGCCATGATCGTATTATTCTTCGAAAGATCGTTACCCTGGTAACCCCGTACCATAGCTTTTGCAATTTGTGAACCGAGATAAGGATCTTCACCACTTCCCTCTGCTATTCGTCCCCAGCGTGCGTCACGGCCAATATCGACCATTGGTGAAAATGTCCAACAAATTCCGTCGGCGCTGGCTTCGGTAGCCGCTATCCTTGCACTACGTTCAACCAGGCTCATATCCCAGGAACAACTTAATCCAAGCGGGATCGGAAAAACTGTTTCATATCCGTGAATTACATCCATGCCGAATATCAATGGGATCTTCAGCCGGCTTTGCTGCATGGCAATCTGCTGCACATATTTAATCTTGCTAACTCCTTTAATATTAAATAACCCACCTACTTTTCCGTCCTTGATTTTTTGCGCCAGTTGGGAATTGTCTGTCCCGGGTGTACCGCCTGTGACGATATCTCCTGCACCCGGTAGATTTAATTGTCCCAATTTTTCTTCCAGGCTCATTTTTTTTATCAGTGCGTCAACGAAGGCTTTCATCTTTGCATCCTGCGTTTGCGCTATCGCAAATTGAGATACCAGGAAAGCCGCAATAACTAAAATGTAGCGTTTCATGTATGCTGTTTTACTTTTTTAACTTGGTTAAGATAATTACATTTCCGCCATCAGCAGCCAATACCAGTTCCCTGGAAAATCGATTATTGACAATCTCGACCCGCTTTGTTAGATGGTTAGCGTCGTGATCTGAATCCGGGGCATCATTGAACATCTCCATCCTGTATTGACCGGAAGGTAGAAAATGTAAATCAAGTTTTATTTTTCTTGCCTCGTGATTGTTGATCGTGCCAATAAACCATGTATCAGCTTTCCTACGTGCTATTGCAACATATTTATCCAGTTCAGCAGCAGGCACCCGGGTTTCATCCCAGGTCCCAGGGATTTTTTTTATTACTTCAAATCCTGGCTGATTGATATAAGCGTCGGGATAGTCGGCAACCATTGGCAAATAATTTTCCAGGACAATATACATTGCAAGCATATGGCAACGGGTTCCCATCACGAATGGGCGAGAATTTTGAACCACAAATTTATTCCTGGGTAAGGCCCGGAATCCGCCAAGGTGATAATCGGTAGAACCGGCAAGCATTCGTGTGAATACAATATTCAGGTCAGCATCCGGAGTAATGATCGTGTCCCATTTATCATATTCATAGTTCATTGCACCTTCGCGTGTAAATTCATTGGGATAAGTACGGTGAAGACCGGTTGGTTTATAAGCGCCATGAAATTGTATATGCAAATGATGTTTGGCTGCTTTTTGAAGGATCTCTGTCTGGATATTTACCATCTCCTGGTCATCCCGGTCCATAAAATCCACCATCATACCACTTAATCCCCATTCTTCAAACAACGCAAATGCTGTATCCAGTTTTGGATATAAAGCCTTCCAATGTGTCCATACCCGGATACCAACTCCTTTTTTCTTGCCATAATCACAGACCTGTTTCATATCCAACCCGGGTACAGGTTTTGTTATGTCGACGTTTGGCCCTGGCTGGTAACCTTCGCCATCATTAGTGTACCATTCATGTCCGCCATATTCTACTATGGAATGATATTTAATATTATTGGCAGCACAGAAATCTATATAATATTTATTGGTCTCAAAATTATTTCCTCCTTTTATGCTATCTGGGATGATGGTTCCATTCCACCAGGGAAAAGTTGTTGTTCCCGGTCTTAGCCAGCTTAGATCTTTGATAGCCGAAGGTGCATTCAGGCTGCTGATGATATTCGATTCAATCAGTGCGCCCAGTCTATCACTGATCAACAATACCCGCCAGGGACTACTATGAGGAAGTGAAACATTTACTTTTATCTTTTGCTGACCAGGCAACGGTGAAAGCTGGCTATAAATGACGCCCTTGTGTTTCACCAGGTACATGCCTGCATAATCCAACAATGCCGCTTCGGTGATCGCCATATAAGTTTTACCAGGAAACCGGAACAGGGCAGGCATATCCATCAAAGTATCCTCGCTGATCTCACTCAGAGGCATAGTTGTATACAATCCTTCATGTGAACTGGTAAAATTGGGAAGCCACAAGGCTTTTACAACCGGGTTTGTTGTAAAACGGAATTGCGTATGCTCTTCTGTGATGGCAAAAGCTGATATCCCTTCCTGTTTGGGAAACGAATAACGAAAAGCGATACCGTCATTGAAAACCCTCACTTCAATATCTATCTTTAAATCCGGGCTAAGATCATCTTCCAGGGAGATAAGCACCTGGCGATAATTGTTTATCACATTGCCGGCTTTGCCGACAACCAATTTGTAGGTCTCCCTCACCTCCTTAACCGCAGTTGACCGGCTTATCGATGCCTGCCTGAACATTCCGATTCCTTCGATCTGAATATTCAGTGACGATCTATCGATCAGCAGGTTTTTTTTATGGGATACGGAATAGATTGGAATGCCTGCATTGATCGACAAGCCGAAAACAATATGGCCGTCGGGTGATGAAACCCGGACTTCTTTCTGGGCAAAGAGAGTAAGATGTAAAGAAAAAAAACCCGCTATTAGAAGAAGTCTTTTCATCTGCTTTCACTTTTTCAGGTATGGTTCAATTGCCCTTTTCCAGATAGTATAGCCTTTCTTGTTCATATGAAGGTTGTCTTCACCAAAAAGTTCGGCTATGGGTTTACCTTCATCGTCGATCATATCTTTATACACATCTATAAAGGCCGTTTGTTTTTTTGTTTTGAGATAATTCCGGATGAGTTTATTCCCTTCACGCATTTTAGGCATTAGCAGCTGGCGACTGGGGCTTGGTTTCATGGATATGTAGGCGATGGGAACGTTTGGAAATTTATTCCTGATGAGGTTAAAAAAGTAAACGAAGCGGTTAAACACCATCTTTGGCGTTATAGCATCGGAAGAAGCGAGATCATTCTCGCCGCAATAGATAATGATCTGTTTCGGTTTATAAGGAAACACCACATCCTTCACATAACGGACCTGGTCTTGCAGGGTGGAACCCCCGAAACCGCGATTGATGATCGGGTAAGCTGGGAAATAATCCTGGACATCTTTCCAGTTCGTGAACGAAGAGCTGCCGACAAAAAGGATCTTGTTTGTCCCGGGGAAATGAGCACTGTCCTGCTTTTTGAAATTCTGGATATCATTCCAAAATGCAGGCCGGTCCTGGGCGCCGGCAATAACCGGGCTCAACAGGAATAATAGCATGGCCATGGAGAATGTTCTCCATTTCGATGGTAACGAAAGCAATATATTCATCATTCTACTTTTATAGTTTCAGATCTTTTTGAAACACCATTCTCATTGATGGCTTCGATCGAAAAATAATAGGTCTTCAGCTTATCCATTCCTTTGAACCAATATTCATTGTTCTGGAGCACCATGATACAGTTGTACAATTTATCCGGCGCTGTTCCATAATAAATATTGTAGGCAAATGCATTATTTACAGGACCCCATTTTATCCAGCCATTACGCTTATCCTTTTCTGTGCGCAATACAAAAAACGTCTTTACGTCTCCGGGCTTCTCACCATTGCCATTTCCAAACACCCTCAGACCGCTGATCGCAAATTTGCCGGTGGGCATATGAATATTTTCCAGCCTGATAAATCTTGCCTGAACTGGTTTTTCCAATTCAACATATTCATGCGGCACATCGGTTTTGTTGCTGCTCTTATCTACCAGCACTGTCCATTTTTTAGCATCATTTGAATAGGATAGAACATACTGGTGGTACTGATCATTGATCTTTCCGAAACGGTTGCTGTCCACATCCTGGTCGGCATAGTTTATTTGTATGGCGTTTACTGTTGAAACATTACCTAAATCGGTTTGTATCCATTCACCCTTGTTTCCCGTAACTGCGCTCCAGTATGTTTTGATGTCTTCATCATTTGCATTGTTTGCATGATAACCTCCTAATGTCGAGGAAACAGAAATTGGTTTATTGTAATTAAGCAACATCCATCCCATGAAAGATCCTGCCCCCCCACCCCCCAAGGGGAAAGCCTCCCCAGACCCCTCCAAGGGAGGGGCTTTAGGAGAGTCGTTCAATTCGTTATCGCGTGATGATATAGTAGGGTTTTCCGAAATCCCCCCTTTGGGGGGTGGGGGGGCTTGGTTGGGAAGGCTATGTGGGTAATCACCGAATGCGGTATTGCACCACATTACTCCATCCTTATCAAAACCCGCGGGCCAGATACCCAGTCTTCTTTCAAAATTATTTTTTACTGAAAGCATAATTGTACTGATGTGCCAATAGTTCTTGTAATTATCCATAAATGTTGAGCCATGACCGGCACCTCTTGCAAATCCTCCCAGCTTCATGCTCAATGGATCGGATTGTGGGGTGAACGGCCCCAATGGACCATCCCCAACAACTACTCCGTCTGCATAGCCACTGAACTCAGTTCCCGGCGCACCATACTGTAAATAATATTTCCCATTATGTTTTGTCATCCATGCACCTTCAATAAAAGGGTCAAGGAAAGTGTTATCCATATGCTCCCCGAAACGCTGCCAACCATACCGCCAGTCTTCCAGGAGATACATTTCGCTTCTTGTTGTTTTCGGTTGCATGGTCTTCCTGTCCAGTTCTACTCCATAAAGAGGGTAACGATTGCTGCTTCCGTTGTACATATACAATTTGCCATCATCATCAGTAAAGAAAGCAGGATCCCAGCCGCCAATGGCAAACGAGTCCACCAATGGTTTCCATTCATTGCCTTTCGGATTCGTGCTCATCCAGATAGTAAACCGGCTCGTATAGGTTGATCCAAAAACAATCATAGTGTCCCCGATTACTCCGACTGCAGGGGCGCATAACTCATCATAGGTCCCCGTATTCCAGGGGCGCAAAAATCTTTTTGAAATAAAATGCCAGTTGAGCATATCGCTGCTCCACCAATAGCCCCACTGGTTGGTTGAGAACAGGTAATAATCGTTCTTATAATTGACGATCACCGGGTCAGCTGTAGCACGATGTCGTCCCCACTCCGTAAAATTGGGAATAGGCGAATATCCATAATCAATATTGATAGGATTACAGTAGGTCCTCTGTTGCGATAAGCCCTGTACGCTGATCACTAATAAACAAATACCAATTAATGTTCTCATATAAACCGTTAAACTTTTCAACCATTAAACCTGCCTACCGGCAGGCAGGCCATTAAACCTCTCTACACCCACGACGTCTCTCCCTCCTTATATTCAATACATCCTAAATATTTTCCCGGCACCGGTACATAGCGCAATACCTGTGTAGCCCCCGGTTTGGATGTAAAGAATCCCAACAATGCCATTTGTTTCATTAAAGTAAAGTAATGTGGCGGTAGATCTTTTCCCGGTTTGATGTTATACGCTTTAGCCGCCGCATCAATACTCTTCAATAACTCCTGTCTTTGGGAAGGATTTATTTGCAAAAAATCTTTTTCATATTTCTGTTTAGCCGCTTCGTTTATGGCAGTTATTCCATCCTTCAGTGCCTTTAACTGCTTTTCATCATAGCAATCCAGCGAATAGCTGGCCATGAATTTCCCTGTTTTCGCATCTTTTGCCCCGGGAGTGTTTGTCCTCGGTAAGATCGTTTCAGCCACCTCGTCAAAAAAAGAAATATCCTTTTCTGAAAAACCGGCCGTGGCAGATTTATCCTCATTCTTACAGCCCGCTAGAAACAACTCACTTCCTGCTACCGCGGCACCGGTAAGTAAGGCAATATGTTTTATCAGTTCCCTTCTGTTCATAATAAAGAATTATAGGTTTCCTTTTTTTAATTCATTCACGGCATGGTCGACGGCCCTTGCCGTAAGCGACATATATAATATTGACGGACTTTGATTGCCTGTACTGGTCATGCAGGCGCCATCGGTCACAAAAACATTTTTGCAGTGATGCAGTTGGTTCCATTCATTTAACAAGGACGTCTTCGGGTCTTTACCCATTCTCACTCCTCCCATTTCATGGATATCCAGGCCAGGAGCCTGGTGATTATCATATTCATAAGTTATCGTAGCCCCGGCAGCTTCCAGCATAGCTTTGCCCTGTTCCAGAAAATCCTTCACCATTTTATCATCATTATCGTCATAATCCACAGATGTAACCAGCAGCGGAATTCCCCATTGATCAGTTTGATCCCTGCTCAATCTTACATGATTGGTTTCTTTGGGAATCGTTTCTCCCTGCAGGTACATATATGCGCCCCAGCCGCCCGGTTCGCTAATACCTTTTTTGAAGTCAGCTCCAATGGCGGAACTCAAACCTCTTTCGCTCATTTTTTCTCGATATGCGCCGGAAAAAATGACATAGCCTCCGAGAAAATCAGTATCCTGCTTGTGTACATTCCGGAAATTCGGAATAATACATTCGGCCGGCTTGCTTACTTTATAATATTTGTCGCGGTATCCTTCGAAAGTTCCACCGCAACCAGTTCTATAATTATGATGACAGATATATTTTCCCAGGACCCCGTTATCGTTACCAAGACCGTTAGGGAAACGTTTCGAAGTAGAATTTAGCAGGATCAGGTTACTGTTCAATGCCGATGCATTCACAAATATGATATCGGCGAAATATTCAGTGGCCTTCTTTGTATTCGCGTCAATCACCCGTACACCGACCGCTTTCCCTTTCTGTTCGTCATAGATCACCGAATGAACCACCGAAAAAGGCTGTACAGTTAGATTGCCGGTGGCTTTGGCCCAGGGCAACGTGGATGTAACTGAGCTAAAATATCCACCAAAAGGACAACCTCTCATACAAAGATTCCGGTTGAGACAATAACGTCCCTGTTTTTTTTGAATTTCATTTGGATCAGTGACCTGGGCCCATCTTCCGGATGCATAATATCTTTTGAATTTATCCCATATCACTTCTTTTAAATGCTGCTCCACGCAATTCAATTCATAACCTTCCAGGAATTCGCCATCGGGCATTGTTTCGATATTCTCCCTGATCCCGCACACTCCAATGAACTGTTCGACATGGCTGTACCACGGCGCAATGTCTTTGTAACGAATCGGCCAGTCTATTCCATACCCATCCCGTGCCGGCATTGCAAAATCCATATCACTCCATCTTGCACAGGCTCTTCCCCAGATCAATGACTTGCCTCCAACCTGGTAACCTCTTATCCAGTCAAATGGTTTTTCCTGTATGTATGGATGATCCTTGTCTTTTACAAAAAAATGCTGAGTGGTATCGTCGTACCCGGCGGCTTTTGATATTAATGGATTTTCATCCAGCATTTTTTTTGTTACGGCACCACGGTTTTTGAACTCCCAGGGAGCCTTGTTCATCGTAGGGTAATCCTTGATGTGCTCGATATTTCTACCACGTTCCAGCACAAGCGTCTTCAATCCTTTTTCACACAGTTCTTTGGCAGCCCAGCCACCGCTGATACCGCTGCCGATCACGATGGCCTGGTAGCTGTTGGCATCATTCCCCGATGTATTAATATTTACATGCAAGCTGTCGTCAGGCATAACCAATTATTTTTTAAAGATTAAATTATCTAAACTCAGTTTGCCTCCACCGACAAACAGAAAAACTACTCCAAACAAAACGAACAAAAACGGGTGTTGCGCATCCATCCAGATTTCTCCATTGCCGAGAAAAAAACTGATGTAACCCAGGGTCCCGATCACCAGGAGCGCCGCTATCCGTGTAAACAAACCCAGCACAAGCAATATCCCTGATATAAATTCAGAAGCTTTACCTGCATAAACCATTGTTTTTCCCGATGAATTCTTAAACATATCCCATTCGAGATATTTGTTCATTGCCACCGTATCAAATACTTCCCTGCCATGGTAAATAAGAAAAGCGCCGATGAAGATCCTGACCAGGCCAAGCCCGAAATCCTGCACTAAAGGCTGTGACGATAAAAATCTATTCATGGTAATTAATTACTTCGTAAACAGCTCACCGCCCTTTAAAACTTTATACGGCTGGTTTATCTTTTCTGCCTCTGCGACAAAATCACTCACATCTGCCGTGTTGAATGTGAACATATCATAATGACAGGGTATCACGCATTTGGCCCCAATAGCTTTTCCCAATTCAGCTGCTTCTTTAGTATTTAGGTTACCGGCCACTTTTCTGGCCGGATCATTACCATTGATAGGCAATATTGCTACATCTACTTCGAAAGGCTTTAACAGCCCGACCATTTCATCAAACCAAAGTGTATCTCCACTATGATATATCTTATTTTTTCCAAAAATGACCACATATCCCATAAAGCGGCAATTGCCATTTTCATCTCTTTCGATCTCATTATGCTTTGCGGGTATGCCGTGAAAGCTAAATTCATCGATGGTTACAGATCGTCGATCGTTCAAACCAATGGGAAAGCCAATCGGACAATTCACTCTTTCGGCAACGAACTCCCGGTTAGCTGCAGGTATGATAAATTTTACATCGGGATTATTTTTTAAAACCGGGGCCAGGGTTTCCGCGTCAAGGTGATCCGTATGATTGTGACTGGAAGAAACGATGATGATATCTTTTAGCAAACCGGGATCGATCACCCGCTCACTCATCCGGGCATGTGGTTTATCGGTAGCTGCGTATTTTTTTGTAAGCGAATCAGAGAGGTAGGGATCGATCAATACCCTTTTCCCCTTCCATTGCAACAAAAAACCACTTTGTCCCAGCCACCACAAATGAAAATGCTTTTCGTCGCTGGCAAGATTATCCATTTCGCGTACCAGTTCCTGGTCTTTTTTTGTTGCTTTAATCAGTTCCACTGTCATTCCTATGCAGTTTTTAATTCAGAGGCTGCTTCCTCATCTATCAGCAAGAACCCGTTTTTATGCTGGCGAATAAAGGTGGCGGGAAAATCCGGTCCTATAGCTTGTTCCAGCGTTTTCTTAATAACTGGCGCTTTCTTTTTGCCATTGGCCATCATCAGGAGTTTACCGGTCTCCATCACCTGTTTCAATCCTACCGTGATGCCTTTCCCGATCGTTACCTCATCCTCGAAGTATTTCCGTCCAACCGTCCTGGTTATTTCGTCAAGTGCAGCTACATGGGCCAACGAATTGATATTTGTTCCGGGTTCATTAAAACCGATATGTCCATTCATACCGACTCCAACCACCATCAGGTCAATTCCATTAACGGCAATCAGTTTATTCATTTTCCTGCACTCCTCTTCTCCGTTTGCAGCCAATGCATCAAATAAATGTATCTGCGTTGGATCAATGTCCATAGGTTTAAAAAGATACTCATGCAAGAACCAGTGACAGCTTCCTGTATTGGTCGGTGGTATTCCCATCCATTCATCGAGGCCGATAAAAAAACAACCACTGGTATCTATTTTATCGCCAATAGCAGATTCAGCGGCTTTTTGATAGGCCAGCCTCGGGGTATCACCTGTAGCAAAACACAGTAGAGCCTCCGGTTTTGATTTTATACAATCAATGATCATCGCAGCAGCCGCGGCTGATAATTCGTTGTAGTCTTTATATATTTTTACTTCCATATTTTATTAAATCCCAAGAAACAAGATCCAAGAACCAAATAAATTAAAATATCTAAATCTTAATATCAAAATTTCCTACGCGTAGGATTTGGTTTTTATGATTTGCCCCTTGGTGCTTTTTTGGTTCTTGGTTCTTACTTTGGGTTCTTTTATAAATTTTCTCTCACCTGCTTCGCTCCCTTCACCATATTAATTAATTTCTGTCTCGATGCCCATCGGGCTGTCTGGCTCAACCCACAATCCGGTGCTACCGATAGTTTTTCGGCCGGCACATATTTAAGACATTTATTGATCCTTTCTATTACGTCATCAACTGACTCGATATAATAATTTTTTACATCAATGATACCTACGGCTACATTCACTTTTTCAGCAAAGGGTTTTAACAATTCTACTTCTGCAAATTCACGGTTAGCCATCTCGATATGGATTTCATTTACTGTCATGTCCAGGAAATCGGGCAGCATCGGTTTAATGCTCCGGTAGCCAACCGGTCTTCCTTTAAAATTTCCAAAGCATAAATGCGTGCTGAGATTGCATTTCCCCACAATAGGTTTTACGGTGCGGTTGAATATATCGACAAACCGTTTTGTATCTTCTTTATAAGCATAGCAGCTCATCGACGGCTCATCAACCGTTATTTCCCTGCAACCCGCGGCTACCAAGGCTTCAAGTTCACCGCTAATTATAGGCAATAAAGCTTCCGTGATTGCATAACGATCTTTGTATTTGTCATTCGGTAATAATCTTCCGCTCAAAGTATAAGGTCCCGGAATGCTTGCTTTCAAAACCGGTCCCGGGGGAGCCAGCTTCTTTAATCGCAGGAACTCTTTAACTGCGCCCAGGCCATTTGGCGCTTTCAGTTCACTAACGATATTGTGTTTTCCCCGCTGATCATGGGCCGGTGGGCCAAACTTTCTCGTTTCGGCTTCATTATTCTCGATCCCATTGATAAATCCGTAAAAGGATAAATTAAAATCAAGCCTCGTCTGTTCGCCATCTGTTATCACATCCAACCCGGCTGTCACCTGGTCATGAATAGCAGCAATCACTGCATCTTCTACCATCTCTTCGATATCGGCTGCCCCAAACCTGTTTAAATTATGCGATGCAAATTCCAGCCATCCCGGGAAGGGATAGCTGCCTACAACTGTTGTTCGAATTGGTGTTGGTGTCATCTTTTATTGTTGTTTTATTCGGCCTCACCCCGGCCTCACCCTCTTATCCCTCTCCAAAAGAGAGGGACGATACCTCACAATAATATCAACTTCATCATATCATATTAGCTTCAATTCTCCTCGGCATTTCGGCCTCGCCCTCTTATCCCTCTCCAAAAGAGAGGGACGATACCTCACAAT
>Ga0066652_100000889_pt1 | contig 14826 bp, 10 predicted proteins | sample GraSoiAngelo_101_FD_71413 | JGI IMG/M metagenome (GOLD analysis project Ga0066652, IMG submission 71413) | Grasslands soil microbial communities from the Angelo Coastal Reserve, California, USA - 14_0903_02_30cm | ecosystem: Environmental > Terrestrial > Soil > Grasslands | place: USA...
GAGCGCGGGTTGCGCTGTTCGGTGAGTGCGGCAGCCAGATTGTCGATCTCGTTTTCGGGAAGCTTCGATTTAAAAGTGACGTGGTCGCTCAACTCTGCCGCGAGCCACGCGGCACCGAGTTCAGGAGGTCGCTCCGCTGTTGCCACGCGGGCATCGGGAAGATTCTTCTTAAGTCTGCGCCGAAATGCGTGCGTGTAGATCGAATCGCGGTGAAACAGTCCACCGAGCAGCATGACCTTTGGCGCGAGCAAATGAAGCCGCGCCGCGACTGCTTCGGTGTATTCGCTCAGAACTTTAGCGCCGCTCTCGATGATTTCCATTACGCGTGCATCGCCGCTCGCCGCGGCTTCAAAAACGACCGGTGCGAGCATTGCGATTTCCATTTTGTCCGCCGTTTGCGCCCAGCGAACGAGTTCGTCAAGATTGTTCAGCGAAAGTGCGTGCAGGATTTTCGCAGTGAATTGCATCTCAGCGCGATGCAAATCGTATTCACGCAAGATCAGGCGCAGCGCTCGAATGGAAAGAAAATAACCGCCGCCCGTGTCGCCGAGAACATGTCCCCACCCGCCCGCGTTCTCAATCCGGTCGCCACGACGCCCGGTTACCGAAGAGCCACTTCCCGCGTTGACCACAATCCCGTCGCCATGTTCGAGAGCTGCTGCTAAACCCGATTCGCGATCATTACCGACAATGATTTTCGCAGTTGACCAGATTTCCGCGCTGAGACGTGAGAGCGATTGTTGATCTTCACCGGGACCGCAACCGGCGAGAAAAATTCCCGCGCGATCGATTTCCTTAGGAAGTTCGGAAAAAATCGCGCGCAAACGTTCCGGCGTGGTGAGGCGAAAATTCGAAGGCGGCAATTTTCCTTGATCGACAATGCGCCACTGTGAAGCGGGGTCAGCAAACCCGGCTTCAATTCGTTCAACCAAGACCCAGGCGGTCTTGGTACCGCCGCCCTCCACGCCGAGGATTTTCTCGCTGCGCTCCATTGCTGAATATTCCGCCGACTTATATCATCCCACATGACTGTGGATGAAAGGCAAGCGGCAAAACGTGTCGCCCAATTGCGCCGCGAAATCGAAGAACACAACCGCCGCTATTACGAGGAAGCCGCGCCGACAATCAGCGATCGAGAATACGATCGGCTCTACCAGGAACTTGTCGCTCTGGAGGCGCGTTTCCTGCAGCTCGTGTCGCCCGATTCGCCGACGCAACAGGTCGGGGGCAAACCGCTGCAAGCCTTCGCGCAAATCCCGCATCGCGTGCCGATGCTTAGTCTCGACAACACTTACTCTGAGAAGGAAGTCGCAAGTTTTTATGCCCGAATCATGCGTCTGTTACCCAACGAGAAGATCCCGGTCGTGATCGAGCCAAAAGTAGACGGCGTCGCCGTTTCTCTGCTTTATGAAAACGGGCGGCTTCGTCATGCAGCTACACGCGGGGACGGATCAGTGGGTGATGATATAACGCAAAACATTAAAACCATTCGTTCCATCCCGCATCACTTGCGGGGCCGCGCACCGAAAGTTTTCGAGGTGCGCGGCGAAGTTTTCATGGATCGAGGCGGCTTCACAAAACTAAACGAAGAACGAAGCAAGGTCGGCCTGCCGCTCTTCGCGAATCCGAGAAATGCAGCCGCCGGGTCATTGAAACATTTGGACCCGAGTATCGTCTCGAAACGTCCCCTTGGGATTGTTTTCTACGGAACCGGCGCAGTGGAAGATGTCGATCTTAAAAAACACTCCGAACTATTTCCCTTGCTCAAAGAATTAGACTTACCCAGCAGCGAACGCTGGTGGCGGGCAGATTCCGTTGACGAGATTTTGAACGCGATTCGCGAATTGGATCGCGTGCGACACGATTTTGCTTATCAGACCGACGGCGCGGTGGTAAAAGTCGATGCGTTCGCGCAACGCGAGCGGCTTGGCTTCACGGCCAAATCGCCGCGCTGGGCGATTGCATACAAATACGAAGCGGAACGTGCCGAAACGCGTTTGCTCAATATCGTAATCCAGGTCGGTCGCACTGGAATTTTGACGCCAGTCGCTGTGCTCGAACCGGTGCTGGTTAGCGGAAGCACTGTTGGCCGCGCCACCCTGCACAACGAGGACGAGATCAAGCGTAAGGACATCCGGATCGGCGACACAGTTGTGATCGAGAAAGCCGGCGAAGTCATCCCGGCTGTCGTTGAGGTGGTGAAGTCGAAGCGACCACGGAGTGCAGCTCCTTTTGATTTCTTCAAGCATATTCACGGCAAATGCCCTGTCTGCGGCGGCCCAGTCCGGCGCGATCCGCAGTTCGTCGCCTGGCGTTGCGAAAATATTCAGTGCCCGGCGCAGACAACGCGGCGCGTGGAGTTTTTCGCGGCGCGCGGCGCGCTCGACATCGAAAGTGTCGGTGGAATTGTGGCCGACAAGTTGGTCGAGCGCGGCCTTGTGCGCGAGCCGCTTGATTTGTTTGAGCTAAAGCTAGAGCAACTCGCCAAATTGAACCTCGGCACGGAAGAAGCGCCGCGGATTTTCGGGGAGAAAAATGCGACCAAAGCCATTCATGCGATTGAGCGCGCGAGAACTTTTCCGGTTTCACGCTGGCTTTTCGCTCTCGCCATTCCGGAGGTCGGCAAGACGACTGCAACGCAGCTGGCTCGTTTTCACGACAGCATCGACAACGCAGCCCATTCAGGATTGTTGCGGGACGTTTTAGATTACCACGAGAAGCGGGAACAAAAACAAAACGCGAACGAGATCGCCGAACGGCTTATTCAAGCCGGCTTCGCAGAGCGATCAAAAAGCAAAGCTGGAAAAGGAGTCGGAATCGTCACCGAAGTGGGGCCGGTGGTTGCACAAAGCGTACTCAATTTCTTCGCATCGGCTGCCGGCAAAAAAATTCTGCAGCGACTGAAGCAGTTGGGAATCCAGCCTAAGAGCGAAAAGGTGTCCGCGAGAAAAGTCGCAGAATTGCCGCTGGCCGGAAAAACTTTTGTCCTTACCGGAGCGCTGCCGTCGATGACACGAGAAGAAGCAACGGAGGAAATCGAAGCGCTCGGCGGCAAAGTCAGCAGCAGCGTCAGCAAAAAAACGAACTACGTCCTGGCAGGGGAAGATGCGGGCAGCAAGCTCGCGAAAGCGAAACAAATCGGCATTCGCATTCTCGACGAAGCGGAGTTTCGGAAGATGTTGGCGCGCTGAACGCGTCCTGGATCTAAGGCGTGCGCTGCGCCTCGGAATCGAGCTTGAGCGGAATCGCCTGATTCATCGTCGGCGAGGCAATTAACGGCCCACGCTGGCTGGCCGGATGAAGATCGGCCCGCACATTAAAGGTCAGCTTTTGATTCCCGCGGACCACGGTGATCGGGACGGTGTCGCCGGCGGTGATGAAGAACGAAGCATCCAGCACGTCTTCGGGTTCACTTACTTTCTTGCGTCCCACTTGCAAGAGAATGTCGCCGGACTTGATTCCGGAATTGGCCGCTGGCGTGCCCTCCATGATCTGCGTCATTTCCGCCCGTGAACCTTCCACCGGCTTCGACGCCTCGGAAACATTGATCCCGACCCAGCCGTGCTTGGCTTCCCCGAAACGGACGAAATCGCTGCGTATTTTCTCGGCCGCCTCAATTGGCACGGCATAACAGGCCGAGTTGTTTTCCAAGCTGCTCACCAAGATGCCAACAACCTCACCTTTCATGTTCAACAGGGGCGCGCCAGCCTCTCCGCGCTGGGTGGGCAAATTGAGGCGCAAGTGAGTCGTCGAAAAATATCGGCCGAGATATTTCCGATCAAATCCGGCGACCATCCCGAAATTCGGCGTTTCCGGCAAATCTAACGGGTAACCAACGGCAACGACAGGCGTTGCCACTTCCAGACCCTCGGATTTTCCAATCGGCAACGCGGGACTAGCGACCTCTACCTTTAACATGGCCGTGCCGCTGCGGATATCCGCCAACACCTGGCGCGCTGGATATTTTTTGCCATTGAACTCGATCGTGAAATTTCCTGCTTCACCACCGACCGTATAAGCGGTGTAAAGGGTTCCGGTAGGATCAATAAAAAATCCGGTGCCGGAGATTTCGCTGTGCTCGTCGACGCCGTGAATTTTGACCACAGCCTTAGCGGCGCGATCAAAGATATCTTTCACCTCACGACTGACTGCCGTGGCGGATTGCTCCTGAGCGCAAACGAGAGGAATCGGCGCGATGAGACTTAGCGCGACGCCGAGTCTGAGGATTAACACGAAGTGAAACCGGAAAGGCAATTCCGGAGCGCGCCTAAAATCTGAAAGTCGACTCATAACTCACAGGAACGCTATCGAGCACGTAGCGCGGCGGGACGGTGGCCCGGTGAGTCTGGGCGCTTTCATCAAAACTACGAAGCGGCTGCGTCCTGAAAATCCGTGTGGCCACCGGAGATGCCAGCGTCCATTCTCCTTCAGCGTTTGCCGACGAAGACAACGCCGGCGGACTCTGGATAGCGACTTTCGCGGCCTCCGGTGCCTGATAAATCTTCAACGAAATAACTGCGGCACAAACCAGAACCGCCGTGACGGCGGCCGGATAGGAAGCAAGCGAACGAACATCCAATCGGAACATCACGTCGTGGGCTCGTTCCAGACAGATCCGCCAGAGGGGCTGACGAAGCAATTCATCGCGCTGCCGGCGATGGAATTCGTGCAGGAAATCCTCGAAGTAACCAGGTGGCGGTTGCTCGTACCGTTTTAGCCGAAGCAACTTTGCGATTTCGTTGTCGTTAAATTCGTCCATCTCAGCGCCGGTTAAGAAACAGGGTTTTTCCGAAATTCGTCCAGATAATTTTGCAGCTGTCGATTCGCGTAGAAGAGCCTGGAACGTACTGTTCCCTCCGAAACACGCAAGATTTTACTGATCTCCGCGTGGGGCATCCCCTGGATATGGAACATGGTGACCACGGCTCTGTGTTCATCAGACAATTTCATCATAGCCTCGTTCAATCTTCGCTGCAGCTCGGACAGGTCCGCTTCCCGCACCGGACTGCTCGTCGCCGTGAGCTCGAGAAATTCCTTGTCGTTTTGAACGCTGGCATCGACATCGTCGAGGCTAAGATGAAAACGCCGGCCACGTTTTTTAAGGAAATTCAGTGTCATGTTCACCGCGATCGAGTGGATCCAAGTATAAAAGGACGACTTGCCCCGAAATCCGCGGATCGCTTTATAAGCCTTGGAAAACACGTCCTGCAAAAGATCATTCGTGTCCTCGTGGTTTGAGGTCATGTTGTAAACCAAGCCGTAGAGACGCGGGGTATATTTGATCACCAGTTGATCGAACGCGCCGGCATCTCCCGATTGCGTGCGCGCCACCAACTGCTGATCTTCGTCGGTTCTCGGCTGGTCCATTGCGTCGCGCTTAGATTTAGCATGAGCACCGAAACCCGACGATAACAAATCGGAAATCCGGCGAGCGGGCAATGCAACTGATGGATCCATCATCTTTTTCAAACGTGGCGGCGCGAATCAATTGCGCCGGTCGCGCACGGAAAGCAACCAGAGTAAGTTACCCAACGCCGCGATGAATGCCGCTACGTAGGTGAGCGCAGCCGCGTTGAGAACTTTGTTCACGCCTGCAACTTCGGTGCCCGGCTGGACAATGCCCATCTGTTGCAAAATAATTTTTGCACGCCGCGAGGCGTCGAACTCCACCGGCAGCGTGATCAATTGGAAAACCAGCAGAATGAGATAGCAATAAATGCCAAGCGTGATCAGACCAGTGATGTGAAAGAACAGACCGCCGAAAATCACAAACGGCAACATTCGTGACGCGACCATTGTCACCGGCACAATCGCCATTCGCGCTTTGAGCGGCGCATACGCTTTGGCGTGCTGAATGGCGTGACCGGTCTCATGCGCGGCAATGCCCAGCGCTGCGACGGAGGGTGTATTGTAAACGTTGCTCGAAAGGCAAAGCTTCTTGCTCGTCGGATCGTAATGATCGCCAAGAAAATCGTTCGTCTCCACAACATCGACGTCGTGTATTTGGGCGGCTTGCAGGATCTCGCGCGCGCACTCTGCGCCGCTGATGTTTGAACTCGCGCGCACTTCTCCCCATTTTCGAAACGCACTGCTCACTCGAAACTGCGCCCAAAGCGCAATGATCAACGGCACGCCGATGAATAATAGCCAATTCGATCCAAAACCGAAACCGTAAGGGTAATACATGTCGATCTTAATTTAACGCGGCAAAGCGACTTGTCACTTTGCCGCCGGAATAATTAGACGCTCAGCTGGGTCGCGCGTTCATCTTGGAGCATAGGCTTCTAGCCCTGTGGGCGGAGCGGGCGTTCTCGCCTGCTCATCGAAACACGCCGACAAGATGGCCGCCCCACAGATCCCGACACTGGACTGATTCGTCCCGTGGCGAACAAGAAGCCTGTCGCTCCGATCACATTTCCAGCCGTTTCGGAAAACGAGAAAGCACGCAACAACCGCTCTTCGTGACCACGACCACGTCTTCCTGACGCACTCCGCCCAGTCCGGGATAGTACAATCCGGGCTCAACCGTGAGTACTTGCCGATTTTTCAGCGTAACTTTCTGCAAACGCGGATGCTCGTGGATCTCGAGCCCGAGCCCATGGCCTGTCCCATGAAAGAATCCAACGCGCCGGCCCTTGCGAACCTCCGTCGGAAAACCACGCTCTGCGAAGAATTTCTGAATTGCCTTGTGAATTGTTATTCCGTTCACTCCCGCTTTGATCTTTTTCAAAGCGAGCGCTTGTCCGGCTTTCACCGTTTCCCAAAGCTTTCGCTGCGCATCGCTCGCTCGCCCGCGAAGAACGGTGCGCGTCATGTCGCCGAAATATCCGGTCTTCGCATCGCGCGGGAAAACATCTAGGATAATCAATGAGTTCGCGTAGAGCGGCCCGAAACCGCGCTCATGCGGATCGCAGCCTTGGTCGCCGCCTGCGACAATTGTGCCGGTTGGAATCCCACCCGCGCGCAAAATCGCGGAATCAATTTCTGCGCGGAGCATCTCAGAAGTCAATGTTTTGCCGCCCCAGTACAATCGTTTTCCGGCGCCAGGGTTCGACGCTTTCAAAATTTCAATTGCACGTTTGAGTCCTCTTTCCGTGATTCGCAAGGCCCGGCCGATCATTTCGACTTCCTTTTCCGATTTCGCTTCCCGTTCTGGCCAGAATAGTCCGTTCGTCGCGCGGACACGGATCTTGCCTGCGGCGAGTTCCTCCGCGTAACCGAGCGGGAAATTTGTAGGAACAATTGCCGATTTTACGCCGCGTTTGCGGAGAAAATGGACGAGAACTTTTTCGTACGGCGGTGTCTTCCTGGATTTTCCTTGCACGTCGCGCTCGATCTTGCTGAACATGACGAACTCGTCCGCGTCGGCTTGCTTGCGCCCACGATCGATTTCCAGATCGCTCAGGACAAGCGTGCGCTTGCCGTTCCGTTCCAAAAAAATGAATGGATCGGGTGCCCAAAACTTGGTCGCGTAAAGCATGTCCGGATCAGTGTCGCTAGCGGCGACTATCAAACGATTTTGAATTTTCGATTTGCGATTTCGGATTTTCATTTACGTCCTGCGCACTTCCAGTTGTCTACGCAAAATCCAATGGAGCAGGCCGAGCAGGCCGATTGTCGATCCAAGCAAAACGATCGTGTTGAAAACAAAAACGCTGATCTTAATGCCGAAGAAGCGTTTTTGTGCACCGAAGAAAACGTTCGGCCGATTGCCGCGGCGATAATCGCTTTGCTCCATCTCGGCGTTTGAGATCAGATCGGCAACCTTCTGATTCACATAAATCTGCTCGGCTGTCACCGGGCCGGTCGCATTCTTGAAAAGAGCGCGCTCAAATGGCCGTTTGCGATCCAGAATCTGATCGGTCAAAGCAAGATAGCGATCGAGTTCGCCGACCGAGTTCGCTTCCAGCCCGGAGAGAAGAGCGAGTATTTCCTTGAGCTCCTCGAGCCGCTTACTTTCCCCAGGATCTTGTTGATGTCGCGCCACGATGCCATCGATCTCGCGTTGCGCTCGGTCCTGCCGCCTCGTAAGCGGATTAAGCTTGGCTTGTGCGACAATCATCTCTTCGTACGACCAGCGCATGGCAATGAACTGGCAGACAAATGGCACCTGCAGCCTGCTCTCCATCTTCTTGCCTTGCTCTGTGCTGGGATGTTCGGAAAACCAATGCGTGAGCGCGTAGACCAGCGCGAGATTTCGATTCATGTCCTCATATTTGATGAGGGCGCCACCCATGATGATCTGCGGAATTAAGACGAGCGGGACGATGTTAGCCGCGGTTTTCGGGTCGGCGACAAGCGAAGAGATAAGCAGACCAAGCGATAGGCCACCCATTGCTGTCATAAGCATGATCCCGAGATCAATCCAAAACATCCCGCGGATTTGCAGGACAAAATTGCCGATCAGAACAAAAAGTACACACTGGATGACCGCGAAGATCCCGAGAGTGAGCGTTTTTGCGATCACGTAGTAGGGCAGGCGCACGCTGAGATTGCGCTCACGTTGCAGAACAGCTCGATCGCGGATGATATCGTCAGCGCTGTTGGTCAAACCCAGAAACATCGCGACGATAAGGCTGAGGAACAAAAACGTCGGGATATGATAAGCGGAGGCGAAATCATATTTCCCGCTGTCCGAGTAACGCAGAATAGTCGCGATGAGCAATGCCAACACAGGCGAAACGCCGATAGTGATGACAAGGTTGGCGCGATTGCGCAGCTTGCTAATGAAGGAACGGCGCAGAAGCGTGCGAAATTGCGTCCATTCGTCATGCCAGCGAAATGGCAGGCGCTTTTTCTGGTCCGGGTCCGCCGGCAGCAGCGCCGCTGATTCTTTACGCAACGAAACTTGTTTGACGTCCTGGATCAATCGGAATGCTTCATACTTGTCCCGCCAGAATTCCGGCGAGTAGCGGCGCGCAGCGACAAGCTGGCCACGACTATTTTCCTCGTAAATGATGTCGCCGCTCAAATCGCGCAGTGGTGTCTCCAGCACATCAAAGATGAATTCAGGGCGTGTCGTTCCGCACGATGGACACGCGCCCAGTTCGGCCCCGAACTGATGTTGGTGTTCGGCCTCGGCAAAGTAGCGAAGCATGTCCGAGGGTGTGCCGAAAAAAACGAGCTGCCCGCCCTTATCGAGCAGGATCGCTTTGTGAAACATCTGGAAGAGTTTGGAGCTTGGCTGATGAATGGTGACAATGATGATCTTGTTGTGCGCCATTCCCCGGATGATCTCGATGACGTGCTCGGAGTCCTTCGAGGAGAGACCGGAGGTCGGTTCATCGAAAAGATAAACGTCCGATATGCCGATCATATCCAGTCCAATGTTGAGACGTTTGCGCTCACCGCCGCTCAATATTTTCTTCTCCGGGCTGCCGACCACGGCATCCCGACGTTCGCCCAAGCCGAGCTCGATCAGTTTTGCTTCCAAGCGCCGCATGCGATCGCGCCGCGAGAGGTGGGGTGAACGAATCGCCGCCGCGAACTGTAGATTTTCCCCGATGGTAAGGTGTTCGTCGAACGCGTCCTCCTGTGGCATGTAACTTACGTAGCGCTTGAGTGCGTCGAGGTTCGGATAAAGCGATTGTCCGTTCAGGATGACCTGGCCGCTTGTAGGCTGAAGTTGCCCAGCCAACACTTTGAGGAGCGTGCTTTTCCCCGATCCGCTCGCGCCCATCACGCAAACGAGTTCGCCACGAGTGACGCTGAAGGAAATTCCCTCGAGGCCGATTTCGCCCTTGCCGAAGCGATGGGTAATCTCGTTTGCCTCGAGGCTGCGAATGATATTGCGCTCTTCCTCGATGATTCGCTCGGAAAAATTGCAACGGAGAAATTGGCCGACGTCGATCCGGATGGTGTCACCATCCGCGAGTGGCGCCGTCGTCCGCACGGGGGTATCGCCAACAATGATGGGACGGTCGGCTTCAATCACTTCCAACTGGCCGATGCGTTTGTCGTAATCGCAGAAAATCTTCAGTAGCACGTCACCGCTTGTGCCCGGAGAAAGCAATATATCGCCGGCTTGCAGAAAACTCGGGTTATTGGAGACGAGATATTCCGACTTCGACGCCTTCAATTGAAACCGGCCGCCCATGGCGCGAGCCCGCCGCCGCAGATCGATCAAATCCAGCTCGCTGTCGTTATGAAAAAGTATCTTATCTTCCAGCGCCGCTTCGACCTTCGTGCCGCCCTTCAGTTTTACCCCGTTGAGGACAGCATCGACATCGCGTAACGCGCTCACGCGCACCTTCAATCCGAAAGTAACGCGCAGGGAGCTTTCTCGGGTCCGTGAGCGCTCCAGTTCCACTTCATCTGAGTCCTTGTTTACCCGAATGAAAATCTGTGGAAGTGAAACATTCTTCTTGGCGTTGAAGTATTGCGCCAGATCCTGATAGCTAAGGACCTGATCACCAACCAGAATACGTTGGCCGGGGTAAATTCGGCAAAATCCGCCACGCACTAGTGGTCGCCCGCGCACCGAGACGTTCTGTCCGCTGTAATTCTTCAGCAAAATGAGATCATGATAGCGGAAGGCCAGCAAGCGATCGTTGTCGGTGAGGTTCTTGAGCGTCACATCAGCCTTCCCGTTCGTGCCAAAAGAGAGGGATTCGAGCGGCGACGCGCCGCGCTGATAGACCGATGGATCGGAATCCTCGGAGGCATTAAGTTGATAAACGATGTCGATCGCTTGCGCAGCCATGCCGAGCTGCGACATGAATGAATAGAACGCCACGACCTGCTCCTGCTTCAATCCCGCTTGTGAGATCAGGTCGTAAAGCTGAACGCCAAGCATGATTTTGCGTTCCGTGCTCAGCTGCGCGCCAAGTTTCTGGGCCATGGCCGCGAGATCCTGCTGCTCGTAAAGCGCTTGCCGGAACAACTGTCGCAACTCCGAGTAAACCGCCTCCGGATAATCGTAGCGCAGGAACCCAAGGCTCGAGTCAATCTCTTCTTCTAAAAGAACTCCATCCGCCTTCGAAAAACTGGCGAGAACTTGAATCAGCAACGGCAATAGATTCGGCCCCTCCGAGACGCTACGAGGTTTGCGCAAGGCCCGGCGAACCCAGCGGCGACCCGTCCGTCGCACCCGAAAGGCAAGCGGCGTCACGCGCTGCACCGCGCGATCGATCTTATCTGCAACAGATGTGACGAGCTCTGTCATGTCGATGTTTGGGCCTGAATTTTACCGAAATCGACGAGCGACGCAATGCGCGGCCACGATATATAGGGTACCAGTCGCGCCCCCATCAACATCCCGATTTTCCATCGTCAATCACCTTCAACAATCAGTGCCCAAGAAGAGATCCCCTATTTTGCATTGCCAATCTGTTCATGTTAACCTTGTTACCGTGCGGTTAAGATTCCGCATTCCTTATGTCTCAATCCGATCGCAACTCTCACAAGGAGAATAAATCCCGCGGGAGCGAGCCTAATTTTAACTGGCGCGGCGTCATCCTCATCGTAATCGCCTTCGGATTCATTGCGCTCGCGATGCTCTTTTATCGCGGAGGGATGCAGCCAGTCGAAGACGTGCCCTACAACCGTTTCCTTGAGCTGCTCGACAACAAACAGATCGTCACCGATAAGAATTATCCGCTCCAACTGGTCGTGGAAGACGGCCGGCCGACTCAAACTCTGCGCGGCGCTTATATCCGCCAGGGAGTGGGTCCATCGCCTGCGCAGCAGGTTCCGTTTCGAACCACCATCTACCTGAGTTTCACGAGCAATTTGCAGGAAAAACTCTCTGCCGCCGGAATTCAGCCGGCCATTAAGACTGAATCAAACGTGCTTGCGCAAACCGTGGTTGGTTTTCTCCCGATCGCTCTTTTTCTCCTCGTACTTTACTTTCTTTTTCGCCAGCAAATCCGCATGGCGGGGAAAGGCGCGCTCAATTTCGGAAAATCGAAAGCGCGCATGCTTGCGCGCGACAAAAATAAAATCACATTTCGCGATGTCGCCGGGGTTGAGGAAGCAAAGGATGAAGTACAGGAACTGGTCGAATTCCTGCGTGATCCGAAAAAATTCCAAAAGCTCGGTGGCCGCATTCCCAAGGGAGTTCTCCTAGTCGGACCGCCTGGCACCGGTAAGACCTTGCTGGCGCGCGCTATTGCAGGAGAAGCGGATGTTCCATTTTTTTCGATCAGCGGCTCGGATTTTGTTGAGATGTTTGTCGGCGTCGGTGCCTCGCGGGTGCGCGACATGTTCGAGCAGGGCAAAAAATCCGCTCCTTGCATCATCTTTATCGATGAAATCGACGCGGTCGGACGTCATCGGGGTCACGGCGTGGGCGGCGGTCACGACGAGCGTGAACAGACACTTAATGCGCTGCTCGTCGAGATGGACGGTTTCGATACGCAGGAAGGCGTGATCATCATCGCAGCCACAAACCGTCCTGATGTTCTCGACCCGGCATTGTTGCGACCGGGACGTTTCGATCGACAAATCACCGTCAATTTGCCCGACGTGAAAGGGCGCGAAGAGATTCTGCGCGTCCATGCCAAGAAAGTGAAACTCGCGGAAGGTGTCGATCTTGCCGTCGTCGCGCGCGGCACACCAGGTTATTCCGGCGCGGAACTCGCCAACGTGATCAACGAAGCGGCATTGCTCGCCGCCCGTCGTGGATTAAAGGGAATTACGCTGGCCGAGCTCGAAGAAGCCCGCGATAAAGTCCGCTGGGGCAAAGAACGCCGCAGTCTCGCGCTTAGCGAGAAAGAAAAACAAAACACCGCCTATCACGAGGCGGGTCATGCGCTCTTGCTCGAACTTCTCCCGCACACCGAACCGCTCCACAAAGTCACCATCATTCCACGCGGCCCCTCGCTCGGGTCGACCATGTGGTTGCCGGAGGAAGACAAATACACCAATCGCAAAAACGAATTGCTCGCCGGCCTTGCCGTCAGCATGGGTGGGCGCGTGGCAGAGGAAATCGTGTTCGGTGACATCACCAATGGAGCGCGTGGCGACATCAAAATGGCTACGGCGATTGCGCGCCGGATGGTTTGTGAATGGGGCATGAGTGAAAAAATGGGGATGGTCGAATACGGCGACCACGAAGATTATGTTTTTCTCGGTCGCGACATTTCACGTGCGCGCGACTACAGCGAGGCGACCGCGGAACAAATAGACCAGGAAGTGAAAAAACTACTCGACGAAGCGTATCAGCTGGCGAAGAAAACACTCACTGCGAATCGCGATAAGCTCGAGGTAATCGCCAAAGCGTTGCTTGAATTCGAAACGCTGGACGGTTCCCAAATCAAAGAGATTGTCGAGCACGGCCGCTTGATTAATCCGCCGCCAGGCACAACGCCACCACCGGGTCAAAAGATGCCAACGGAAAAACCGCCCAAGCAAGTTGTAGCCGCGCCCGACGTCACGCCACCGCTTCCGGGCGCGCTCGGCGGTGCGCCAGCGTAGGTTCGCTGTCACGCGGAGCGTTGAGGTAGGGCCAGGTCATCCGAACCGCCCGCCTCGAGGAGGCAAGCCGCCCCCGTATTTATTTTGGCGAACGTGAATCGGCGTGCGTCTTTACATCGCGCCGTTGTTTGTCAACTACCCGGCACAACTCCCGTTCCATCGTTTTGAAAGCGTCGTGGATTACTTTGTTGAGCGGCTGATGCGTGCCGTTGTCCATTTGCTTTTCATCAGCAACAAGTTCGTGACCACGCGAAACGGTCACATCGATACGACAACGGTAAGGATTTCCTTTTTGGTGCGTGTGATTGGTCTGCTCAATGGCGACGTCGCAGCGATTGATGTGATCGCAAAATCTTTCCAGCCGCGCTGCATAATCCAAAACGAGACTGTCGATCTGGTCCGATTTTTCCAGACCCCGATAAGTGATTTTAACAGGCAGTTGCATAACTATTGGACATTAACTCGCCCGTCCCTGTTGAGCGAAGCAAAAATGTGCCTGCGACGCGATACTGGATCTTGATGCTGCATAATGGGATCGAGCAACGCTCTCCATCGAGTATCCAGTATCTTCAAATCTGCTGCAGCGAACGAAAATGGGCCGGTAATTTCGATGGCTCGGTTTTGACCAGATCGGATTTTACGTGCTCAACGATTCGGTCGCGCACTTCACGTGGCAAAAGATTGACAATGGCGGCATGGATCGACGCGGGCGCGGCAAAGGACCATCCTTCTACGCCATCGCTCTTCACAATCTTCACAATCTGATCGGCGAGCTCTTTGTGAATGCGCCGGTCGGTTTCGGTTTCGAGCTGCGTCCGCTCCGCGATCGAATTTGCATGACGCCCGCCTGCGCCATCACTCACCGGAAATCGCCCGGCCAAATCGCTGACCTTGTCGACCAGTTTTCCATGCGCGTCCGTGATATTGAACGCTTGCACCAGCTGCAAGCTCGGTCCGCGCGTGGGCGTCTCATTCACTTTGTATGCTTTCAAACTGCCGCGATCAGTGACAATAATGAGAGAGCTCGGTGTCATAGCAAATTCACTGACCAAGATTGGCCGTGCACGAAAAGGTGCACAACACATTCCTATAACTAATTCGTTTGTCGCGACAAGAGTGCGTTGCCCGAATTTCTTGCGCCGCTACCGCTGTTTTCCGCGAGCGCGTTCTTCCTCTGCACTGAGCGCGGGAAATTCGACGTGACGTTTTTTCCATGATTCCTCGCGAGCCTGAGCTTGCGCGCCACTTACCAATTGGAGCAGACATGCAGCGCGACCGCCGAGATCAATATCGTCGCCGGAAGCGAATTTTCTCGGCTCCCGCAAAAAACCGTCGGCCTCCATCGTGTCGAGAATGAGTTGCCACTCTATATGTTCTTGCCCCGGCAGGACAAAAGGAATTGGCTCATAA
>Ga0066652_100000891_pt1 | contig 14814 bp, 18 predicted proteins | sample GraSoiAngelo_101_FD_71413 | JGI IMG/M metagenome (GOLD analysis project Ga0066652, IMG submission 71413) | Grasslands soil microbial communities from the Angelo Coastal Reserve, California, USA - 14_0903_02_30cm | ecosystem: Environmental > Terrestrial > Soil > Grasslands | place: USA...
AGGAGGTTGTTGGGATCGTCCTTCGCCCGGTGGACGCTCTCCTCGATCACGCCATTCGACCGCTGGAAGTCCGCAAACCCGTCGTACACCTCCCGCCAAGCGTCGTAATCGCGGACGCGGTGAAGCACAGAAATCGTGGCCATGGGCACCTCCTGAGGTCGCTAATCCCTCTCGGGTTTGAGAGCTAGGTCGCGGTCGGCGCGGGGCGGTCCCGGACGAGCGTCGTGCGGTCCTCCACGAGGTAAGCCACGATCAGCGCGGCGGGCCAGAAGAACAGGCTGAAGATGAAGTAGCCCAAGAAGCTGTGGCCCTTCCGGTCTGCAACGCGGGCCGGCCAGAATGCCAAGGCCACCCAGATCATCAGCGCGACCACTGTGAGAATCACTTCGAGAAAAGACATGAGTCCAACCTCCAATCAGAGAGGGGTAAACGTGAAGAGCGTATCATGTCATTCATATCTAGTGATATAAGACAAGATAGTTCTTACGCTCACCAAGGCTCAGCCTGCGCTCGTCGACGGAGCAAGAGATGCCCGACTACCAATTCCTCACGAACCATGCTCAAGTCCTGCTCTGCGTCGCGCACGATCCCGGGATCCGCCTGCGTGACATCGCCCAGACAGTGGGGGTGACGGAGCGAAGCGCCCATCGGATCCTCTCCCAGCTGGCCGAGGACGGCTACATCGTTCGCGGTCGAATTGGTAGGCGAAACGTCTACAAGGTGAAGCCCGAGCTACCACTGCGTCATCCCCTCACGAAGGAGACAGAAGAGCGGAGCATTGGCGACCTGCTGGAAGTGCTTATCGGGCAGGGCGGGCGGAGGCGGGCCCGACGGCGACGCCCGCGGACCTAAGAGAACCCGCGAAGCCGGGAGTAAGCCCACCGGGCGGGGGGGCTTCGAGCATCGGTGGCGAGCCTAGTTCGATTTCACGTAGATGTCACGGGGGGCCACAATCCTCCGAAGAAAACGGAAGCTCGCACGTGAGCGGGGGTTCGTGAGGGTGAGCGACCGGATTCGAACCGGCGACCGCCTGGACCACAAATCCTGTCAGGCAGCAGAATCTAGACTTTGCCTGCTCAGGCGGCGCCCGTGAGCGCGGCTCCGTTCGCTCGGTTTCGCTTGGTTTAGTAGCCGGCGTAGTAGCCCGATTCAGCCGACGCCGTTCAGCGCTGATCACACGGGACGCGGTAGACGGTCGTTCAGCAAAAGCAGCGAACGAGCATCCTCGGCAGTCGGAAGCTCGGTCGGTCAGAGCACGGTGCGATCGGCCACCCTGTGGTTGCCGATCAGGCCAGATGCTTGCGCAACTGGGCGTTGGCCTCGTGCATCGAGTCGAGCACCAGGTTCGCTTCCCTGAGTGCGTCCGGCTCGTGCGTGGTCGAGACGGCGATCACCATCATGCCGGCTCCCTTCGCCGCGGCCACCCCCGCCGGGGCGTCCTCGACCACCAGGCAGCTCGCGGGCGCGAGAACCAGCGCCCGCCCGGCCCGCTCGTAGGGCTCGGGGTGCGGCTTGCCGTGCTCGACGTCGTCGGCGGTGACGAGCACGGGAGGGAGGGGTAGGCCGGCGGTGAGCAGGCGCTCCGAGGCGAGCTCGCGGCCGCCCGAAGTGACGACCGCCCAGGGACCGCGGCGCGCGGTGGCCACGCACTCGGCGGCCCCGGGAACGGCGATCAGCCCCTCGGAGTGCTCCGTCTCCCAGCCGTCGAGCCGGCGCGCCTGCTCGTCGCCGTCGAGGTGCGGGGTGAGCTCTCGCACCACATCGCGGCTGGGCCGGCCGTGCGCGATCGCGAGGACCTGGGCGACAGGAACACCCTGCTCCTCGGCCCACCAGCGCCACGCTCGCTCCACCACCCCGGTCGAGTCCACGAGGACCCCGTCGAGGTCGAAGATCACCGCCCGGTTAGGTTTCCCGGCCATGGGGTGATCTTCGCCTTTGGTCATCCCGTCCGGTGAGGGCGCGAGGAAAGGGGTTGCGATGGATGGCTCTCCACGATTCGACTTCAGCGACCAGGTGGCGCTGGTGACCGGCGCGGCCCGCGGGCTCGGGCGCACGATGGCGGTGGCGCTGGCCGAGGCCGGCGCCGACGTCGCACTCGGCCTGCGTGACCGGAGCACCGGCGCGGAGGTGCTCGAGGAGATCGAGGCCCTCGGACGCCGCGCGCTCCCTCTGCAGATGGACGTGACGCGGCGCGAGGAGGTCTATGACGCGGTCGAGCGGACGATGGGCGAGCTCGGCCGGCTGGACGTCCTGGTGAACAACGCCGGGCTGGGCCCGGAAAACCCCGCCGAGGACGTCCTTGAGGAGGACTTCGACCTCACGGTGGCGGTCAACCTCAAGGGCACGTTCTTCGCCAGCCAGGCCGCCGGGCGCGCCATGATCCGCCAGGGGGGAGGGCGGATCGTCAACCTCAGCTCGCAGGCCGGCTTTGTGGCGCTGCCGGGAGAGGCCATCTACTGCATGACGAAGGCGGGGGTGGCGCACCTGACCAAGTGCCTCGCGGTCGAGTGGGGCAGGCACGGCATCACCGTCAACGCCGTCGCGCCCACCTTCATCGCCACGCCGGGAACTGCCGAGGCGCTGGAGGATTCCGAGTTCCGGGCCGACGTGATCGAGCGGATCGCCGCGCTTCACCGCGTCGGGGAGCCGGCGGAGGTCGCTGGGGCGGTGCTGTTCCTGGCCTCGCCGGCGGCGTCGCTGATCACCGGCGAGACGATCCTGATCGACGGCGGCTGGACCGCTCGTTAGCCGCCTCGCGGCGCTCACGCCTGCACCACGCTCAGGGCCGCGACGCCGATCACGGTCGCCGCCACCCCGACCACCTGCACGTTCGCCAGACGCTCGCGAAACAGCAGATAGCCGGCGACGGCCGAGAGCGTCGCGAACTGCGAGGCGAGCACCGAGGTGACCGCGATCCCGTGGCGGGTGCCGAGGGTGTAGGAGACGACGCCGAGGACCTCGCTGAGCCCCCCGGCGACGACCAGCGGCAGGGCCGGCCTGGTCAGCTGCAGTCGGCCGAGAGCGGCGAGCGGGAGCGCGAACAGGAGCACCCCGGCGACCCTCGCGGGAACCAGCACCCACGCCACCGGCAGGTGTGCCCCTGCTCGGGCGGTCGCATAGAGCGTTAGGCCGAAGCTGCACGCGGCCGCGACCGCGTACCCCATCCCCCGCGCCGAGCGACCCGCCGGCGCGTCGCCACTCCCAGACGCCTCGCCCTCCTCCGGCGTCAGCGCGGCCAGGCAGACGCCGACCGCGATCACCGCCAGCAGGACCGCGGTTCCCGCCGCGATCCCCTCGCCCGCCGCGATCGCGAGTACGGCGGCGATCGCGCCCTCGGTGGAGACCACGGGGGCGACCAGCCCCACCTTGGCCACCCGAAGGGCGCGGTAGGCGAACAGCAGTCCCACCGCGTTGGTGATGCCGATAACGACGAGCCAGCCGAGGTCGTCCCCGTGGATGGTGGACGGGGGGCCGGCGAGCACGACCACAGGGAGGGTGACCGAAAGTCCCACCAGCATCACCCAGGCGAGCACCGAACCGGGCTCGATCATGCGGCTGGAGCGCGAGGAGCACAGGGTCGCGGTCGCAAAGCACGCGGCCGCGCCGATCCCCCCGAGGATCGCGATCACCGGCGGATCACGCCCCAGTCAGGAGACGCGGGGACGGTAGCGGGAGCGGCAACGACCCGGGATCCCGTCAGGCGGGCTGCGCCTCGGCGGCCTTGGCCTCGGCGAGGCGGTCGCCGGTCTTCGGATCGAAGAGGTGGAGGCCCTCGGTGTTCAGCCAGAGCCTCCCCGTCTGACCCTCCCGAAGCTCGCTCGCCGCACTCAGCCGCACGACGAACTCGAAGGCCTCCGCCGGGTCCGCTTCGGGCGCGCTCTCGTTCGGGTTGGAGAGAATCGTCTCGCCGTCGTGGGCCGGCTCGTAGGCGAGGTGGGCGAAGATGTCCGAGCCCGTCTCCTCGAGCACGTCGAGGACGGCGTCGAAGGCGTGCCCCCCGCGGCTCTCCTGCACGAGCGCCGCGTCCTCGAGGTCCTCGGGGCGGATGCCGACGATCACCTTTCCCTGGTCCACGCCGTCCAGCCGGGCGCGCAGCGCGTCGGTGAGCGGGATCTCGGTGATCGGGGTCCGCAGGTTCCCGTCCTCGACCTCCGCGACTAGGAAATTCATCGCCGGCGCGCCGATGAACCCGGCGACGAAGAGGTTCCTGGGGTGGTTGTAGAGCTCCTGCGGCGTCCCGACCTGGTGGAGCAGCCCGGCGCGCATCACCGCGACCCGATCCCCGAGCGTCATCGCCTCGACCTGGTCGTGGGTGACGTACACCGTGGTCGTGTGGAGCCGCCGCTGGATGCGGGTCAGCTCGGCGCGCATCTGGATGCGGAGCTTCGCGTCGAGGTTCGACAGCGGCTCGTCCATCAGGTAGGCCTTCGGGTCGCGGACGATCGCCCGGCCCATCGCCACCCGCTGGCGCTGGCCGCCGGAGAGGGTCGCCGGCTTTCTCTCCAGGAGCTCGGAGATGCCCATTACCCCCGCCGCTTGCTCCACCTTCTGGCGGATCTCCTCCCTCGGCAGGTGCGCGCGCTTGAGCGCGAACGCCATGTTCTTGAACACCGTCATGTGGGGGTAGAGCGCGTAGCTCTGGAAAACCATGGCGATGTCCCGGTCCTTGGGGGTGCGCTCGTTGACAACTTCGCCGTCGATCCGGATCTCGCCCTCGGTGAGCGCTTCGAGCCCGGCCAACATCCGCAGGACCGTCGTCTTGCCGCACCCGGACGGGCCGACCAGGATCATGAACTCCCCGTCGCGGATCTCGAGGTCGAAGTCGTGGACGGCGGCCGTCTCGCCGAAGCGCTTCGCGACCCCGCTGAAGACGATCTCGGCCACCGGCTCCTCTCCCCCTCCTACCTTACGCCCGAACCGGAGCCCGGGCGCCCCGCTGGGAGAAGAACTGCTCTCGAGCCTGGCGCAGCGCGATCGCGATCGCCCCGTGAAGCGAGGCCTCGTCGCCCAGCAGACTGGTCTCGATCCGGGCGGGAATCGGCGCGAGGGCGGCGACCGTCGAGCGCACGGGGCGAAGAAGCGCGGCGTTGCTCCCGATCCCGCCGCCCAGCACCACGAGCTCCGGGTCGATGATCGCGCAGACGGTCGCAATCGCCACCCCGATGTGGCGGGCGACCCGGTCGACGATCGCGTTCGCGGGCTCACTGCCCGCGTCGGCGAGCTCGAAGACCTCCCGGGCCGAAGTCGGCGGGTCACCGTCCCAGTCCTGCTCTCCGAGCGAGGCCATGATCCCAGCCTCGCCGACCGCGTCCTCGAGCGCGCCGTGGAGGCGGTGGCTGCGGTGGAAGGGGTCGCTGCCGCCCGGCAGGTAGCAGACCTCGCCCGCCGCCCCGTGCGCACCGCGCACCAGCTCGTTGTCGATCGAGATCCCCATGCCGACGCCCGCCCCGATCGACATGAAGACGAAGGTGGAGATGCCCCGCGCGAGGCCGTTCCACGCCTCGCCCACAGCGGCGAGGTTGACGTTGTTCTCGACCAGCACCGGAAAGCCGAAGCGCCGGCCGATCGCCGACGCGGGGTCGAAGCCCCCATCGGGGCTCACGTTGTAGGCCAGCGAGATCACCTGGCCGGTCGCCTGGTCCACTACGCCCGGCGTCGAGATCCCCAGCGCCATCGGCTCGCCCTGGCTCGCCCGCGCCGTGTGGATCGCGCTGTCGACGAGCTCGATCATCTGGGCGCTGGCGGCACGCGCGCCGTCCTTGGCGGTCGGCTGCTTGTCCTCGCAGACGATGTCCCCGTACATGTCCGCGGCCGCGACGCGGACGTTGGTGCCCCCGATGTCGAGCCCGACGACGAACCCGGCCTTGTTGCTGACCACGTACGACATCGGCTTTCGACCGCGGCGGCCCTCGCGCGGCCCCGCCGGGTGGACCAGTTCCGCCTGCTCGAGCCGGCGCACCGCCGCCGAGACGGTCGGCTTCGAGAGGTTCATCCGGGCGGCGATCTCGGGGCGGGTAATCGGGCCCTGGCGGAAGATGGTCTCGAGTACCTCCTGCTCGGAGAGCTCGCGGAGGAGGTCCGGGCGGGGGCTCGGCCGCGGCGACGGGGTCTCCGATCCCCTCTGCGCGCCTCGCGCCGCCACCAGCCGAATATACATCAAGGCCTTTACGAAATTCGTGCTTGACTTCGCAGTTTCAGGGTTGTAGTTTGCGTCCGCAGTTCGTTAAGTGCCGGTACTAAACGGCTTGTCCGGCGCTTGGGGGACGGTTGGCCTCGCAGGCGCCTCGGAGGGTCGTTTGGGGATCGATTCCTAGGTACAGGTAAGGAGAGGCGCATGCGAGAGGATCCGGACCTTCGGGGCGAGTCGGGGGACGCGGGCGAGGCCCGCGACAAGGCCAAACTGCCGATCAGCCGCAGGGAGTTCGTCAGCGTCAGTGCTGCAGCCGGAGCTGCCTTCTATCTCGCCGCCTGCGGCGGCTCGAGCAGCAGCAACACGACGACCGCGCTCAGCAAGGAGCCGGTCACGATCAACAACCTCTTCATGCAGCAGGCGGGCTACAGCCCGCAGGACCTCGCCGGGATGACTAAGGCCTTCGAGAAGCAGTACTCGAACATCACGGTCAAGAACACCCTGGTCCCGTACGACGCGCTGCACGACAAGATCGTCGCGTCGGCACCGGCCGGCACCTATGACGTGCTGCTCGGGGATTGCATCTGGCCGGCCGAGTTCGGGTCCAAGGGCATCGTCCAGGACATCACGAACGACGTCAACAGCCTCGACGTCAGCAAGATCTTCCCGGGCGCGATCGTGATGGCCAAATACCAGGACAAGTACTACGGTCAGCCGTGGATCCTCGACACCAAGTACCTCTACTACAACCAGCAGATGTGCAGCCAGGCGGGGGTGTCAGGGTCCGACTTCAAGACCCTCGACGGCATGGTCGCGGCGCTCAAGAAGATCAAGCAGTCGGGCGTCCAGTATCCGTGGATCGGCTCGTGGGCCCAGGCCGAGGCGGTGATCTGCGACTACGCGCAGTTCCTCGGCGCCTACGACGGCCAGTTCCTCGACTCCTCGGGCAAGGCCGTGTTCAACACCGGCGGCGGGGTGAAGGCGCTCGAGTTCATGAAGATGCTCCTGGACGACGGCCTCGCCAACCCCGCGTCCACGTCATCGCTCGAGGACGACGTCCTGAAATCGTTCACCGAGGGCCAGAACGCCGCCAACCTCAACTGGACGTTCCAGCTCGCGACCGCCAACGACCCGAGTCAGAGCAAGGTCGCGGGCCAGACCGTGATCGCCCACACGCCGGCGGGACCGAGCGGCAAGGCGCCCGGCTGCAACGGCGGGCAGCCGGTGATGATCTCCCGGACCGCGAACCACCCGGCCGAGGCCTGGGCGTTCATCAAGTTCATCTCGAGCGCGGCGGTGCAGAACCAGTACGCGACCGTCTCGCTGCCGATCTGGGCCGCCTCCTACAGCGACCCGAGGGTCATCAAGCAGGCGGGCAAGGATCTGGTCGACGTCGCCAAGACGCAGCTACCGGACATGATCCTCCGCCCGCAGGTCCCGAACTACAACGCCTGCTCGACAAAGCTCCAGGTCGAGATCCAGAACGCGCTGCTCGGAAAATCGAGCGTCCAGGACGCGCTGAACAGCGCCGCCGACTTCTTCGACTCGAACGCCAACGCCTGACCCGCCTCCCCGGGTCGGGATGGCCGGCAGAGCTGAGACCGCCGCGCCAGGGGGACCGGTGGGCACCCGCCGGCGGCTCGCCTGGCGGGCTCGAACGCGCGAGCTTCGGTTCGCGGCGCTCCTCCTCATCCCGAGCATCATCGTCGTCTTCGGGATCGTCATCTACCCGATCCTGCGCACGCTCTACACGTCGTTCTACGACGTCAACTCGCCGTTCCCGGGGAGCTACCCCTTCGTCGGATTCGACAACTACACGCAGGCGCTGGGGAACCCGGACTTCTGGTCAGCGGTCCGGCGGACCGCGTACTTCACGGTCGTCTCGACCGGCCTCGAGCTCGTTCTCGGGCTGGGGATCGCCCTCCTGCTCGCCGCACCGCTCAAGGCGCGATGGCTCTTTCGCTCGATCGTCGTCCTGCCCTGGGCCCTGCCAACGATCGTCAACGGGGCCCTTTGGCGCTACATCTTCAACGCCCAGTACGGGGTCCTGAACGCGATCTTCACCCAGATCGGCCTCCAGAACCACTACCACGCGTGGCTCAACTCGCAGACCTTCGCCCTGCACGCGGTGATCTTCGCTGACGTGTGGAAGAACACGTCGCTCGTGGCCTTTCTCCTGCTCGCGGGGCTGACGACGATCCCGCGCGAGCTCTACGAGGCGGCGAAGGTGGACGGGGTGAGCGCCTGGCATGCGTTCCTGCGGATCACCCTGCCGATGCTGAAACCGGCGATCGTGGTCGTGCTCGTCCTGCGCACGATCGAGGCGTTCAAGGTCTTCGACATCATCTACGTGATGACGCGCGGTGGCCCGGCCAACGGGACGCAGAGCGTCGCCCTCTACACCTACCAGCAGGCGTTCTCCAACGAGTTGTTCGGCTACGGAGCCGCGCTCGCCTATCTGATCGTGGTGTTCATCGCCGCCTTCGCGATCGTCTACATGCGCGCGATCCGAAGCGAGGACACCGCGATGGGGTGGTAGCCGATGCGACCGTCGCGCCGATACCGCATCTTCATCCACGTCGCCGCCGTGTTCGTGAGTCTGATCTTCCTCGGCCCCTTCGCCTGGATGCTGATCGCGAGCATCTCCTCGCAGAAGGAGCTACTCGCCGTCCCCCTGGACTGGATCCCGAACCACATCTCATTCGAGCGCTACCACGAGATCTTCACCGCACACGGCGACAACCCGTTCGCCAACTTCCGCAGCGCTTTGCTCAACAGCATCATCGTCGCGAGTTCCGCGGTCGCGATCTCGGTCACGGTGGGGATCTACGGCGCCTACGCCCTCGCCCGCCTTCGATTCCGCGCGCAGCGCCCGCTGCTGCTCGTCTTCCTCTCCACCTACATGGTGCCGCCGATCGCGCTCGTGATCCCGCTGTACCTGATCATGGTCAATCTCAACCTGCTCGACACGCGGATCGGGCTGGTGATTGTCTACTGCACGTTCACCACCCCGTTCGTGATCTGGATCATGGGGAACTTCTTCCGCACGATCCCCCACGAGCTGGAGGACGCCGCTCGGGTCGACGGCTGCACGCGGGTGGGCGCCCTGTTCCGGGTGATCCTGCCCCTGGCGCGGCCCGGCCTCCTGGCCACCATGCTGTTCGCCTTCCTGGTCGCCTGGGACGAGTTCCTCTACGCGCTGATCTTCACCTCGACCACGGCGTCGAAGACCGCCCCGGTGGCGATCGCCGAGTTCGCCGGGCGCTTCACGACCGACTTCGGACTGCAGGCGGCCGGCGGCATCCTCGCCGCGTTGCCGCCGGTGCTGATCGCGCTGGTGTTCCAGCGCTACATCGTCAGCGGGCTCTCCTCCGGCGCCGTGAAGGGGTGAGATGACGGGCCGGGCGACAGCGGGGACGACATCCCGCAAAGCGCCGCCCGGCTTCCGCGAGGCGGTTTTTACTCAGGCCGAGAACCTGGAGGCGGCGGCGTCCGAGGCCCGGGCCGCAATCGAGGGAGCCGACCTCGCCCCGCTTCGACGTGGGGTCATCGTGCTGACCGGGATCGGCGCGAGCTGGCACGCTCTCGCCCCCGCGGTGTTTGCGCTCCGGCGGGCGGGGCGGCGGGCCTTCGCCGTGGCGCCGCAGGACCTCGGCCACGCCCCGGGGGCTGCCCTGGCCGACGCCTTCGTGGTCGTCTCGCAATCCGGCGCGAGCGCCGAGCCGCTCGCGGCGCTCGAGCAGCTCGACGGGGCGTTCGTGGTCGCGATCAGCGGTGCCGGCAAGGGCCCGCTGGCCCGAGTCGCCGACGTCTGGCTTCCACTCGGCAGGCTGCCAGACACGCCGGTGGCGACCCTCTCCTACTCCGCCACCCTCCAGACCCTGGGGCTGCTCTGCGACGCGCTCCTGCGCGCGGAGCCTGGGTCCGACTGGGACGCGCTGCCCGGGCTCGTCCGTCGCACCCTGGTGGACTGCGACGAGGAGGCCCGGCTTGCCGCGGAGCGCTTCGAGGCGATCCACGCCCTCGACGCGATCGGCAGCGGCGCCTCGGTGGCCTCGGCCGGGGAGACCGCGCTCCTCGCCCGCGAGGGCCTGCGGATCCCCGCGACGGGCTCGGAGACCCGGCAGTACCTGCACGGTCCCCTCGAGTCGGTCGGCCCCGGGCTCGGCTGCGTCCTGTTCGGCCCCGAGAGGGAGCTCGAACTCGCTTCCTCGCTGGCCTCCTACGGGGCAACGGTCGCGCTGATCACCGACCGGCGCGACGCGACCCCCTCGGACGCGAGCGTGTTCGCGATCCCGGAGGCCCGCCCGCTCGCGGCGCCGATCCTCGAGATCCTGCCGGCGCAGCTCTTGGTCGCCCACCTCGCGGCGGCGCGCGGGGTCGCGATCGGCGAGCTTCGCCGCCAGCAACGGGACACCAAGGTCGCCTGAGCGAGTCGCCGGTTACCGTGATCGGCTGCGTCCAGGTCGATCTGCTGCTCGCCCCGGTGGACGACCTAGCGAAGCCCGGAGCAGCCCAGTTCGTCGACCGCGCCTTCAGCTCGTCGGCTTGACACACGCCAAGGTGGTCGGAGACGATTGGTCTCGGAGATGTGTACCCGACGCTGTCCCTGTAACGGGACCGCGACCTTTACCGCGCCGCTGAGTCAGGAGTAAGGGCGCAGCGCCGCAGGGAAGGAGCAACGATGGAAGACGAAAGCCTTCGTTCCGAGGACGTGCCGCGGATGAGCGAGCCCGAGGGCGATGGGCCGGGCCGCCTCCGCCAGGAGATATCGAACGCGGTCGTGGGCCTCTACAAAGAGCACTACGGCCAGGGGCCGACCCGCTGCCGCACCTACCTGCAGCCCAACCTCGTGGTCGTCGTCCTGGGTGGGGGCTACACGGCGAGCGAGCAGGCGCTTTTCGAGGGCGGCAAGTGGTACGCGGTCCGCGAGGCCAGGCAGCACTGGCAGGACACGATGCAAGTGCGATTCGTGGAGACGATCGAGCGACTGACTGGGCGCCGCGTCCGGGCGTTCATGAGCGCGAACCATCAGGACCCCGATCTCGCTGTGGAGCTGTTCGTGACCGACGGTGAGAGAGCCAGCGACCCCTCGGGGACGCTTCCCCGGATCGACACCGAGTAGAGAAGGGGAAGCGGACCAGGATCGCAAGGATCATCTCCCGCGAGATACTGCGCGGGCGATGTCGCAGGAGAACGTGGAGGTCGTCAAGGGGTTCATGAGCAGGTTCGAGGCAGGCGATCGGCAGGAGTGGCGCGAACACTTCGATCCCGATGTGGTCTGGGACACGTCCGCCAGCCAGATGCCGGCGGGGGGCGTCTACCACGGCCACGAGGGAGTCGAGCGGTTCTTTCGTGACTGGCTTGGGACCTGGACGGACTACGAGGTTGCGACCAGCGAGTACATCGATGCGGGGACCGCGGTGGTGGTGGTGTTCCGCCAAGGCGGGACCGGCCGGGGTAGCGGGGTGAGGGTCGAGCGCGACTTCTTCAGCGTTTACGAACTGAGGGACTCGAAGGTGATCCGTCACCGCCTGTACGAGTCGAGGGAGGAGGCCCTCGAAGCCGCCGGGCTGCGGGAGTAGACGAGCTACTCGCGAGATACTGCGCCGGGCGATGTCGCAGGAGAACGTGGAGACAGTTCGACAGATAGTCGAGGCGTTCAACCGCGGCGACTTCGGCGCCGCGCTTGAAAGAGCGCATCCAAATCTCGAGTGGCAGACCCTCGATGCGTTTCCCGATGCAGGGACCTATCGCGGTCCGGAAGGCGTTCGCAAGTTCTTTAGGACGTGGGTGGAGACCTTCGAGGGCTTTCGCGTGCACCTCGAGGACTGCGTGGCTCTGGACGAAAACCGAGTGCTCGCGACGGCTCGCGTCAGTGGGCAGGGCGTGGAGAGCGGTGTTGAAGTCGAATCGCCAACCTTTGTTCAGCTCGTCGAGTTCCGCAACGGCTTGGCGATCCGTGCCCGAATGTTTCAGACTGAAGCTGAGGCCCTCGAAGCCGCCGGGCTGCGGGAGTAGGGCCGGATCTTTTTTTCGCGGATAACGGGAGCGGTTAGGCGTCCCGCTTTGGGCCAAGGCGCCAACCCTCCCCCGGACTCGTCGGATACCCCGCAGGCGATCCCGCGTCGGCAACGCCCGCTGCGGCGATTTGGAGCCCCGCGCGATCGGGTAATAGGCTTGCATCGAATAGGCCGAGGGGAGGACGTGCTATGGAAGAGAACCGGCCACCCGAAGATGAGCACCAGCCGCGAGCGGAAGCTCCGGACTTCGAGCCGCCGAGGCTGACCGTGATCGGAACGGTGCAGGAGCTGACGGTGGGCACCGAGACAGCCGGCAATGTCGACGGCGCTTTCGGTGCTTCCCCACTCTGAGAGCCGCCTGGGCCGCTTGACGAGCCCCCGCCCCACGGATAAGTTCGGGCTGCGGGAGTAGACGAGCTACTCGCGAGATACTGCGACGGGCGATGTCGCAGGAGAACGTCGAGATCGTGCGGCGCGGTTTCGCCGCGTACGACCGTGGTGACATCGAGGGGGTTTTGGAGTTGTGGGCCCCCGATGCCATTTGGGACTGGTCCAACTCTCGCGGGTTCGATGCAGGCGTCTTTCGAGGGCACGCCGAAATCCGGGCGTTCTGGCAACGGTTCCGCGCGGCGTTCGAGGAAGTTCGGTTTGAGCTCGTTGACGTGCTGGAGGTCGAGGATGATCTGTTGATCGTCGAGAACGTCGCGCACGTGCGAGGTCGGGACGGCATCGAGGTTCAGGCTCGGAGCGTGTGGCTGGTCACCATTCGGGACGGTGAGCAGACCTCGCTCACGCTTTACCAGACGAAGCACGAAGCCCTCGAAGCCGCCGGGCTGCGGGAGTAGGGAGCTACTCGCGAGATTCTGCGCGGGCTGAGGAGCATGCCCCCGGCTGCCAGGCGCACCGAACCGGCGGCGGGACAGGGCCACGGGACTAGCGTCCGGGCAGCTTGGCGGGCCACCGGGCCGGTGGTAGGGGCGGGTCGAATAGGCCGTCGGGGAAAGGACGCGCGATGGGAGAGAACCGGCCGGTCGAAGATGAGCACCAGCGGCGAGCGGAGGCCTCGGCTTTCGAGCCGCCGAGCCTCACGGCGATGGGAACCGTGAAGGAGTTCACGCAGGGCGTCAAGGTCAGCGGCGTCCAGGACGCCACGTTCCCGGGCAGCTTCGCCTGAGGCGACCGGGGCGGTGGTAGGGTCGGCTGCAGAATCCCCCATAGGGAGGGGAAAGGAACGGGCGTCGATGACGCAGCTCGGAGGACACGAGAACCAGTACGACTGCACGGGGGTGCCGCAAGGTGGCGCTTCGGACTTCGAGCCGCCGAGGCTGACCGTGATCGGAACCGTGCAGGAGCTCACGGAAGGCGCAGGAGGCACCGTCGGTGACGGGATACTTTCTCAGCTCAGCTTGCCCAACTGAACGCCTTCAGTAGACGGCTGTGCGATGGTGCAACCGGTAGCGGTTTCGACGGCCAGCCGACGCAGTAGTCGGGCCCCCCTCGCCACCCCACAAGCAAAACCCCCGTGCTAGCGGGGGCTTCTGTGAAGGTGAGCGACCGGATTCGAACCGGCGACCGCCTGGACCACAATTCCTGCCCGGGAGCGGGATCAAGACCATCAGTGCTCAGGCAGGGCCTCTGAGCGCGTCTCCGTTCGCTCGGTTTCGCTCGGTTTAGTAGCCGGTGTAGTAGCCCGTTTCAGCCGACGCCGTTTACACAGCGCGGATCACACAGGAGCAAAGACGATGGGTTCAGTTCGCTTCGCCAGGGGCGCTGGGGCGGCGTTCGGCGGCATTTCAGCGGGATATCCCACGAGGACCGACGAACGACCCTTGCCGTTTCCGCTAGCTGTGATCCTGAGCGCAAGCCTGTCAGTTGCACACGATGTGCGTGCACTGGCGCGGGTCACCGTTGCGGCGGGCGACGTTGCCGCCGCCGTCGTTGACGCCGCGCACCGCCTCGATGCCGAGATCGTGGTTTCGGAGCGCGCGGTTGCGTGTGACCTTCGTCGAGCGGCTCCTGACGTCGAAGCCGTCGTCTTCCGCCCCCTTTGCGACGTTGCGCTTCAGGAGGCTCCGGTGGTCTTCCTGCCTGACGAGGAACCCATCGCCGCCGCTCCCTCTGACCACGTTTCGGCGGATCAGGTTATGGGCGCCGCCGATCGGGGGGTGTTGGAGCGCGAGGTAGATGCCCGTTCGGCGAGGGCGAACGAGGAGGTTGCGAGCTACGAGGTTGCCTCGGCCCTTCTCGATACCAATGCCGCTCTCGCCTCGAAGGACGCGGTTTCGGGCGATCACGTTTCGGTTGCCGGGGGCAACGACGACGGAGCTGCCGTTTCGAACGAAGCGGTTTCCCCCCACGCGATTGCGGTCGGCCTGTTCCAAGAGCATCGCGATACCGCGGTTGCGTGCGATCAGGTTCTCCTTGATCACGTTGTCGGAGGAATCGCCGACGTGGATGTTGGGCCCGGGGTTGTGTCGGAACGAGTTGTGCAGAACCCGCACGTGATGGGCATCGAACAAGCCCATCCCGTCCCCTTCGGGAGCGACGTTGTTGCTTCCCGAGCTCTCGCGGACGACGCTACGGGCCGTGCTGGCGACCTCGAAGCCGAAGGAGAGGTTCTTTGACGAGGAGATATCCAGCAGTCGGTTGTGTCGGACCCTG
>Ga0066652_100000892_pt1 | contig 14806 bp, 11 predicted proteins | sample GraSoiAngelo_101_FD_71413 | JGI IMG/M metagenome (GOLD analysis project Ga0066652, IMG submission 71413) | Grasslands soil microbial communities from the Angelo Coastal Reserve, California, USA - 14_0903_02_30cm | ecosystem: Environmental > Terrestrial > Soil > Grasslands | place: USA...
CCGGCTTCGACAAGGCCGTGCAGCCAGGGCTCGTCACGCCGGCGCACGAGTCCCCGGCCGTTGCCGCGCCGAAGGGCGCGCCCGTCATTCCCTTCCCGGGCACGCGTTCCGCCCGCGTCGGTGGCGGCGTGCCGCAGCGCCCGAGCACGGAGGTGCCGCGCACGCCGCGCGCCCCCACGGTCACCCCGCCCCAGGGCAACGGGTCGCAGGATCTCAGCGACATGGAGATCCCGACCTTCATTCGGAGACAGATGGATTGAAGCAGCTCGCCACTCGCGCCATCACCTACCTGGTGGTGGCGCTCCTTTTCGTTTGCGCTGTTCGCTTCACCCCCGAGCTCCCCGAGCGGCCGGCCGCCGGCGTGCTTCGGTCTCCCGTTTCAACGCACATCGACTCCGCCGCTGCGATGCTCGCCGCGCCGGCACCGTTGCTGTCGCGCACGGAGCGCCTGGAGCGCGGTGAGACACTCATCGGGCTGCTGAAGCGCACCGGCATCTCGGAGGAATCCGCTCGCGCGCTGGTGCGCGCGGCGACCGCCTCGGCCGTCGACACGCGCTACCTGCGCGCCGGCATGTCGGTCGAGGTCACCGCCGACAGCGCCGGTGAGTCCCCGCGCGAGCTCGTCTTCCACCTCGGCGTCGACCGCCTGCTACGCATGGTGCGCTCCGACTCCGGCTGGACCGGCACGGAGGAGAAGCTCGCCTGGAAGACGGACACGGTCGTCGTCGGGGGCACGATCCGAGCGAGCCTCTACCAGGCGATCGACTCGTCGGCCACGCCGTATTTCCCCGGCCGCGCGAAGGACGAGCTGGCGTGGGCACTGGCCGACATCTTCGAGTATCGGGTCGACATGAGCCGCGACCTCCAGCAGGGCGACCGTTTCCGCGCGCTCGTCGAGCGCCTGGTCGCCCCCACCGGCGCGACGCGCATGAGCAAGGTGCTCGCCGCATCGTTCACGCTCTCCGGCAGCGAGGTCTCGGCGTTTCGCTTCGACAGCAAGTACGGGAAGCCGAGCTATTACGATGCCACCGGTAAGTCGCTGCGGGCGCAGTTCCTCCGCGCGCCGCTCGAGTTCCGACGCGTCTCGAGCACGTTCGGCATGCGCTTCCATCCGATCCTCGGCCGGTGGAAGGCGCACAAGGGTACGGACTACGCCGCGAGCGCCGGTACGCCGGTTCGCGCAGTCGGCGACGCCGTCGTGGAGCGAGCGGGCTGGGCGGGCGGATACGGCAACGTGCTCCAACTCCGGCATCGCAACGGCTACGTTACCCGGTATGGACACCTGCGCGGGTTCGCCAAGGGGATCCGCGCCGGAGCGCGCGTGGAGATCGGGCAGACCGTCGCCTACGTCGGCACGACCGGACTCAGTACCGCGCCGCATCTCCACTTCGAGGTGCTGGTCGGCGGGGTGCAGCGCGACTCGCGCGCGGCGCTGCGCTCCATCAGCGGCGTGCCGATCGAGGGGAGCGAGCGCAGCGCATTCGAGAGTCTCCGCGAGCAACTGCTCGCGTCGCTCGACGCGACGCCGGGCGTGGTCAGGCTCGCGCTGCGCTGAGTCGCTGGCAGGCCGCGCCGCGTCAGGCGCGGCGCGGCGGCACGGCGTCGCACCATTGCTGCGTCGCCCGTAAGCGAACGACCGGATGGCACTCTGGTTCTTCGCGACACTCGTGGGGCTGGCGGCGGGCGGCCTGCAGTACGGCGTGTACGCGCTGCGGCCCGCCGGCGCGCCGCTCGCGCTCCTTCGTGCATTCGTCGTGGCGATCGTCATCGCGATGCTGCTCGGAGCGCCAGGCGGCCGCAGCGTTCCGCTCGCGCCGGACATCGCACTCGATGCGTCCGAGAGCTGGACGCGCGGTGGCGCTTCGTGCGACCGCTGGCGCGCGGCGCTCGATTCGGCGCGGCGCGCCGGAAGCGGCACGCGGCTGCGGTTCGGCGACTCGGCGCGGGCGGAGAATTCCAACGCGCCTCCCATAGATCGCGCATCCCGACTCCGCGCCGTCGCGGATCGTGCCGCCGGCACGGGGCACCCGGTCGTCGTCATCACGGATGGAGAGCTCGACGACGCCGACGTCCTCGGCTCGCTGCCTCGCGGCTCGCGCGCGGTCGTGCTGCCATGCAACAGCGGCCCCGATCTCGCCCTCGCTGCGCTCGAGACGCCGAGGACCTTGCTCGCCGGCGATACGACCACGGCGCGGCTGACGCTTGCCGCTGGGCCCGCGGGGTCTCCTGCCGGCCGACTCGAGCTGCGACTCGACGACCAGCTCCTCGCGTCGCAGCCCGTTCCGGCGCTCGGCGCGTACGGTGAGCGGGCCGTCGCCCTTCGCGGCATCGGCGAGGGCGCCGACCGCGGCGCGGTGTTGCGCGCCGTGTTCAGCGGCGCAGGCGATGCGGAGCCGAGAAACGACACACTGGCGATCGGCGTCGACGTCTCGCGCGCGGCGGCGGCGGTGTTCGTGTCGACGTCGCCGGACTTCGACGCGCGCGAGGCGGTGGCGGCGCTGCGCGGCGTCACCTCGCTGCCGACGCGCGCTTACTACCGCGTGGCGCCCGGCGCCTGGCGCTCCGATGGCGCGCTGGCGCGCGTGTCCGAGGAAGACGTACGCACCGCGGTCCGCGACGCACCCATCGTGATCCTGCACGGGGACACGACGCTGTTCGGTGCACCGAGGACCGTGACGCGCGGCGCGCTGCTGTTGTTCTCGCCGCCCGGCGGAGAAGAGGGCGACTGGCTCGCCGCCGCAGCGCCGGCGTCACCGCTGGCACCTGCGCTGGCCGCCCTGCCGTTCGACAGTCTCCCCCCGCTGAGCGTCGCGCCGGCGCTGCCACGGGGCGCGTGGCAGGGGCTCGTCGTACGCGAGCCGGGGTCGGGCGGCAACCGTCGCGTCGCGCTCGTCGGATGGGAGACGCCGCGCCACATCGCGGTGCTCGGCGCATCGGGCTTCTGGCGTTGGCGATTCCGCGGCGGTCCGCGCGCCGATGCGTACGGCACGCTCTTCGGCACGCTCTTCGACTGGCTCGCGGCAGGGCGAAGCGATCGCCGGCCGGTCGTGCCCGACGCCGGTGTATTCCGCGCTGGCGCGCCACTTCGCTGGCGGCGTGGCTCGCAGACCGACAGCGTCGTCTCGCTCACGCTGGTGCGACGCGGCGCACCCGCGCGCACGGATTCGATGACGCTGCGCTTCCCCGAAAACGCCACTCTGGCGGAGTCGCCCGCCGTCGCGCCGGGCGTGTACGACGTGCGCACGTCGAACGGGTCGTCGGTGATCGCGGTGAATCAGTCGAGCGAACTGCTCCCACGCCGACCGACGGTGCGGAGCGGCCAGATGGGCGGTCGACCGAGCCTCGCCGACGCGCCGCTCGCTCGGGATCTCGGGTGGCTGTACATCGTCGCGGTGCTGGGGCTGTGCGCGGAGTGGCTGTTGAGGCGGCGGGTGGGGATGCGGTAGAGGGCGGCCGGGAATCCCCGAGTACTCGCGTGCGGGTCTCACGCGCCGCGCATCAGATGTCGCGGACTCCAGGACCCTCCGACCCCCGGCCCCCCGCTAGTTTTCCCAAATGCGCATTCTCCGCAAAGCCGGCGACGTACCGAAGCGCTCGCTCTGGCAGAAGATCAAGGACGTCGCCCTCATGGACGTCGCCGTGCTCGCCCGGGGCGGCGTGGCTCCCGGCAACCTCGAGCGCCTCGAGGAGCTTTTGCTCGAAGCCGATATCGGCGTGCCGACCACGCTGCGTCTCGTCGAGGAGGTGGAGCGGCTCGCGACGCGTGGGTTCGTCAAATCCCAGGACGAGTTCCAGGGCGCGCTGCAGAAGGGGATCACCGAGGCCCTTCGCGCCGGCAACAGCGACCCCGCGCTCATGCTGGCCGCCTCGCCACCGTCGGTGATTCTCGTCGTCGGCGTGAATGGCGCGGGCAAGACCACCTTCATCGGAAAGCTCGCGGCGAAGCTGCGCCGCGAGGGAAAGCGCGTCGTCGTCGCCGCGGGCGACACGTTCCGCGCCGGCGCGATCGATCAGCTTCGCGTGTGGGCGGAGCGCGCGGGTGCGGAATTCATCGGCGCGGTCCCGGGCGCCGATCCCGCGGCCGTCGCGTTCGATGCGATCGACGCCGCCGTGGCGCGCCGCGCCGACGTGCTGATCATCGATACGGCGGGCCGCTTGCACACCAGTGAAGGGCTGATGACGGAGCTCAAGAAGGTCGCGCGCGTCATCACGAAGCGCATGCCGAGCGCTCCGCACGAGACGTTGCTCGTGCTCGACGGCACGATCGGGCAGAACGCGGTGCAGCAGGCGAAGATGTTCTCCGCCGCGGTCCCCATCACGGGTCTCGTCGTGACGAAGCTGGACGGCACCGCACGCGGCGGCGTCGTCGTCGCCGTGCACGAGGCGCTGGACGTGCCGGTCAAGTTCCTCGGTGTGGGCGAGGCGAGCGACGATCTGCTCGTCTTCGACGCGGGCGAGTTCGCGCAGGAGTTGCTGGGCGAGGAGTGAAGCGCGACGCCCCGCGGCAGACGCGCCTCCGGCTCGAGACGCCGGTCACCTACCTGAAAGGGGTTGGGCCGGCGCGCGCCGAGGCGCTTCAGCGTCTCGGCGTTCTCACGGCAGGCGACCTGCTCTACCACATCCCGCATCGGTACGAGGACGCGAGCACCATCGCCCCCATCGCCTCGCTCGAGCCGGGAATGCAGGGCACGGTCGTCGGCCGCGTCATCTCCAAGGGCGTCCTGCCCACGCGAAAAGGACTCCGGATCTTCCAGGCCGTGCTGAAGGACGACACCGGGATGATCGAAGTGTCGTGGCCCGGCCAGTCGTTCCTCGATCGCACGATCGCCAAGGGCGACACGCTGCTGGTGAGCGGGAACGTTCGCTTCTTCCACGGCCGCCAGCTTCAGCCGCGCGAATTCGTGAACCTCGGTGACGACGAGAACACCCTCGCCGAGGGGGTGGTGCTCTCCGTCTATCCGGCGACGGAAGGTCTCTCGTTCAAGGTGATCCGCGGGATCATCGACGCGCACCTCGACGAGTTGCTCGCCCTCGTCACCGAATATCTGCCGCAGGAGATCCTGCGTGGTGCCGCGGTGCCGGCGATCCGCGACGCGCTGCGCATGGTGCACCGTCCCACTTCGCTCGGCGAAGCGATGGAGGGTCGCGCGCGACTGGCGTTCGAGGAGCTGCTCTTCGTGCAATTGCTGCAGCAGCGCGCGAAGGCGCTCGCGCGCGAGGCGCGGCGCGGCATCCGGTTCGAGAACCGGCGCCTGCTCACGACACAGCTTCGTGAGGCGCTGCCGTTCACGCTCACCGGCGCGCAGTCGCGCGTGCTGCGCGAGATTTTCGCCGACATGTGCAGCGACCGGCGCATGCAGCGTCTGCTCCAGGGCGACGTCGGCAGCGGGAAGACGATCGTCGCTCTGTTCGGTGCCCTCCTCGCGATGGAGAACGGGTTCCAGGCCGCCATCATGGCGCCCACCGAGCTGCTCGCCGAGCAGCACTCGCGCACGATCGGCCGCCTGCTCGAGCCGCTCGGTCTCGCACCGGTGCTCGTCACCGGCGGGCTGCGCGCGAAGGAGCGTCGCGACGTCGCGGCGCGGCTCGCCGATCCATCGCCGGCGCTCGTCGTCGGCACCCACGCGCTCGTGCAGGAGGCCACGGCGTTCGCACGACTCGGGCTCGCCGTCGTCGACGAGCAGCACCGCTTCGGCGTGGAGCAGCGCAAGGCGCTCGGCGCCAAGGGCGAGGCGCCCGACGTGCTCCTGATGACGGCGACGCCGATCCCGCGTTCGCTCGCCCTCACGCTCTACGGCGATCTCGATCTCTCGATCATCGACGAGAGGCCGCCCGGGCGGCAGGCGATCACGACGGCGCTCCGGCCCGAAGCGGCACGCGAGCGCGTGCTGCAGTTCGTCGATCGCGAGGTGGCGAAGGGCCGCCAGGCGTACGTCGTCTATCCGGTCATCGAGGAGTCGGAGAAGACCGATCTGAAAGCCGCGACGACGATGTTCGAGGTGCTCGCCGCCGGCGCGTTCGCCGATCGGCGGGTCGCGCTGCTGCACGGGCGCGTACCGGCCGACGAGCGGGACTCGATCATGCGCCGCTTCCGCGACGGGGAGATCGACGTGCTCGTCGCGACGACGGTGATCGAGGTCGGCATCGATGTCGCAAATGCGACGGTGATGCTGATCGAGCATCCGGAGCGCTTCGGGCTCTCGCAGCTGCATCAGCTGCGCGGGCGGGTCGGTCGCGGGGCGGAGGCGTCGTACTGCATCCTGCTCGGCGACGTGAGTCCCGAGACGAAGCAACGGCTCGACGTGTTCGTGGGGAGCGACGACGGCTTCGTCATCGCGCGGGAGGATCTCCGCCTGCGCGGGATGGGCGATCTCTTCGGCGAGCGCCAGAGCGGCGTGGCCACCTTCCGCGTCGCCGATCCGCTGCGCGACGAGCTGCTGAACGAGACCGCGCGAGACGCGGCCGATCGGCTGCTCGCCGAAGATCCCGAGCTCGAGTCGCCCGCCAACGCCCCGATTCGCCGCGTGCTCGGCGAACGCTATGCGCGGTCGCTCGAGCTGTTTCGCGTGGGGTGAGGTCGAGAGGCCGCGCCTAGGGGCGTGGGCGTACGACGCGCCGGCGGATTCGCGCCAGCTCGGCGTTCGCGGCAGCGAGGTCGTCGCGCAGCTTCTGCAGCTCTTCCTCGCGCGCCTTGTCGTCCGGCCGAACGGCCGTCACGGTCGGCATCGCCGCGATCGTCGCGTTGCGCTGCTCGAGCGCCAGGCCGAGCCGGTGGACGACCCCTGCCTCGAGGCGGTGCGTGCCGGATGGTGTGCCGGCGAGGTACGACTCGAGCAGCGTCATCGACTCGTGCACCGCCGCGGCGTTGCTCGGGTCGAGCTTCAGCAGCGCGCGCCAGTAGGGCACCTCGGCCGCTTCGGGCGAACCGGGAAAGCGCTGCGCGAACTCGGCGAGCGTCCGGTCGGCCGTGGAGCTCCTCGATTCGTTCGCGTCGGTCAACACGCGCGCGTACGTCGCTGGCCACTCCGACGAGGCCGTGGGCACGGATGCGCTCGGCGGTGTCTGGTGCACCGGCAGACACCCCGAGCCGGCGACGAGCACGACGATGGCGACCGCGACGGGGCGCGGCCGTCTCACGACACCGCCTCGAGCGCTTCGATGCGATGCTGGTCCGTGCGCCGACGGTGCGCGGTGTCCGTCGGCAGAAGAAGCGTGAACGTCGTTCCCTCGCCGAGGACGCTGTCGCAGCGAATCTCTCCCCGGTGCGCCTCGACGATCTCCTTGGCGATGGCGAGTCCGAGCCCCGTGCCCGTGGCCGACGCCGAGCGCTGGTTGTCGGCCTGGTAGAACTTCTCGAAGATGTGCGGCAGCTGACCGGGCGGGATGCCCGCGCCGGTGTCGCGCACTTCGATCTTCACGTGGTGGTCGGAGGGCGTGGCAGAGAGCTCGACCGTTCCGCCCGAGCCGGTGAACTTGAACGCATTCGCGAGCAGGTTCCCCATCACCTCGTTGATCCGGTCCGGATCCCACTGCACTTCCTCGGGCAGCCCCTCGGCCATCGTGACGCGGAACTCGACGCCGCGTTGCACCGCGAGTACGTGGAACGCCCGCTCGAGGTCGCCGAGCAACGTGGCCAGGTTCAGGATTCTGGGCTCAATGCGACCTCCACCAGCCTCGAACCGCGCGACGTCGAGCAGCTGCGCCGCCAGACGCGCCAGCGTGCGCCCCTGAGCCTCGACCGTGGCTAGGATTTCCGACTGCTTGGTCGAGAGCGGTCCGTAGATGCCTTGCTGCATGAGCTGAAGATAGCCGAGGATGACGTTGATCGGCGTCTTCAGCTCGTGCGAGGCCACCGAGACGTACTCTGCCTTCAGTTTGTCGAGCTCGGCCAATTGCTTGCTCATCGTGCGGAAGCTCGTCGCGAGCCGCCCGAATTCGTCGCGACGATTCGGCGAGAGGTCGAGCGGGTGCTCCAGCTCTCCCTCCGCGACGGCGCGCATGCCCTTCTCGAGCGCGGTGACCGGACCACTGATCGAGCGCAGCAGCCAGACCCCGATCATCGTCGCGAGCACGATCGCGACGACGAGGCCGGCAAGCGACGCCTGCTCTGCCTCGGCGATCCGGGCGTTCGTTCGTTCGACGCGGTCGGCCGTCTTGAATCCGATCTGCCGCTCGATCGACTTCAGCGCTCGCTCGGCGTCCGTGACCGCGGGGGCCATGGAGCGCTGCGAGATCGAATCGGCTTCGTCGATCCGGTTCGCGCCATACGCCTCGAACTCTCGTTGGACGGTCGGCACGATCTGATCGAGCCGCTCGCGAATCACCCGGGGCGCCGTGCTGTCCGAAAACGTGGCCGCGACGGAATCGGCCCAGACGTGTGCGACGCGAATGGTCTCCAGCAGCTCCCGGTAAACGGCCGTGTCCGACTTCGCCACGCCGAGCGCGACCTCACGCGCACGCACGTCGGCCAGCGCGTCCCGCAGGCTGCCCAGAAAGATGGACGTCCTGACCTCTCTGTCGCGCAGCTCCGTGACCTGGTTGTGCAGCTCGATCATCGCGTTGCGCGCGATGACCAGCGGCACGATCAGGACGAGCGCGATGATGGCGAGGCCGACCGCCAGCCTCGCGCGCAAGGTCATGTGCAATGGGGAAGCGTACGGGTGAAGAAACGAAGCACGAGCGGCTCGCCGATGCCGCCCTTCAATCCGAAGAAGACGCCGTGTACCATTGATGGCTCAGCCCGGGACGCCCCGCCGCCGAGTCCGCAGTGGTCGGCGCAGGCAATCGGGATTCTAGGTGCGGCGCAGGCGCCGCGCCACTCGCTCGACACCAGCGTCATGTCTTCCGCTCCATTCGTCCGTATCGCCGAACTTCCTGCCCACGCCGGCCAAACCGTCGTGATCCGCGCGTGGGTCACCCACCTCCGCTCGTCCGGCAAGATCGCCTTCGCCGTCCTGCGAGATGGGACCGGCATTTGTCAGTCGGTCTTCGTGAAGAGCCAGGTCCCCGCGGAAGTGTGGGCGCGGTTCGCCGAGCTGACGACCGAGACCTCCGTGGAGATCACTGGCGAAGCTCGTGCCGAACCACGTGCACCGGGCGGAGTGGAGGTCGGTGTGACTGACCTCACGGTGATCGGCCCGAGCCCGAGCGACTACCCGATCCAACCCAAGGAGCACGGGATCGACTTCCTGCTCGACAATCGCCATTTCTGGCTCCGCTCGGCGAGGCAGCGCGCCATCGCGGTCATCCGGAACGAGGTGGAGCAGGGCATCCACGATTACTTCTACGAGCGCGGCTTTCTGCGCGTCGACACGCCGATCCTCACCGCGGCGATCGGCGAGCGGTCGGGACTCTTCGCGACCGAATACTTCGAGGAGGGGAACGCGTACCTCGCGCAGACGGGACAGCTCTACGGCGAGGCGGCCGCCGCCGCGTTCGGGAAGATCTACACCTTCGGTCCGACGTTCCGCGCCGAGAAGTCGAAGACGCGTCGTCACCTCACCGAGTTCTGGATGATCGAGCCGGAGGTGGCGTGGAACGACTCGAACGACAACATGCGCCTCCAGGAAGACTTCGTCTCCTATCTCGTGCAGCGCGTGCTCGAGCGACGCACGACGGAGCTCGCCGAGTTGGAGCGCGACGTCGAGAAACTGCGCAACATCGTGCCGCCCTTCCCGCGGCTGAACTACACCGATGCGGTCGCGCTCGTGCAGCGGAAGGGGAGCGACACGAAGTGGGGGGACGACCTCGGCGCGGAGGACGAAGCGCTCATCGTCGCGGACTACGACAAGCCGGTGTTCGTGTTCAACTACCCGAAGGAGGCCAAGGCCTTCTACATGAAGGAGAACCCGGACGATCCGCGCACGGTGCTGTGCGACGACCTGCTGGCGCCCGAAGGCTACGGCGAGATCATCGGGGGATCACAGCGCGAAGACGACTACGACAAGCTGGTCGCGCGCCTCGCCGAGGAAGGGCTGCAGCGCGACGCCTACGAGTGGTATCTCGATCTGCGCCGATACGGCACCTTCACCCACGCCGGCTTCGGCCTCGGCCTCGAGCGCACCGTCGCCTGGATCTGCGGCATTCAGCACGTGCGCGAGGTGATCGCGTTTCCGAGGTTGATGCACAGGCTCACTCCGTGAGCCTGTGAGTTGGTTGGTTGGATAGCTGGTTGGTTGGAGGGTGAACCAGTGAACCGACCAACCAACCAGCTCCAACTCACCAACTCACCGCTTTTCTCACCCTCGTTTCACTTCATCCCAAAGCGCATCGAGCGTCTCCAATCCCGCCGTCCGCACATCGATTCCTCGCTCCCGTGCCAGTCGCTCGATACCCTGAAAGCGCGCCGCGAACTTCACGTTCGCCTTGTCGAGCGCCAGCGACGGATGCACGCCGAGCTTGCGGGAGAGATTCACCACGGAGAACAGCAGGTCGCCCAGTTCCTCCTCGAGCCGCGCATCGGGGACGCCGTGTGCCAACGGCTCGGCGCCGCCTGCGACTTCGGCGCGTACCTCGGCCAGCTCCTCCTCCACTTTCTCTGCCGCGCCCGATGCGTCGGGCCAGTCGAACCCGACCCCCGCGGCGCGATCCTGCAGGCGGAAGGCGCGGTGCAGGGAAGGCAGATCTGCCGGCAGTCCGTCCACGATGCTGTCGCGCTTTCTCGCCTTCATCCCCTCCCAGCTCTGGCGCTCGCCCCCTTCGTAGAGGTGCGGGTGCCGAGACTTCATCTTGCGGAGGAAACCTTCCGCCACGTCTCCGAAGTCGAACGCTCCACGCTCCTCCGCCACTACACTGTGGAAGAGGACCTGCAGCAGCAGATCGCCCAGCTCCTCGCGCAGAAGCGCGTCGTTGCCGGATCGAATCGCGTCATCGACCTCGTACGCTTCCTCGAGCAAGTAGGGCCGGAGCGACTCGTGCGTTTGTGCCGCGTCCCATTCGCAGCGGCGACGCAGGTCCTTCATCAACTCCAGCGTCTCATCGAGTCCCGGCTTTTCTTGCATCGCTCTTCTCGGCTCCGTATCTTGTTCAGTCTTCACATGATAGCGCACCGCGCCGTCCGATGACACGCGCCTGGGTCGAGGTGGACCTGGCCGCGCTGCGCCGCAACGGGGCCGCCGTGTCGGCGCGCGCTGGCGTGCCGCTTCTCCCCATGGTGAAGGCCGACGGCTACGGCCTCGGTGCACTGCACGTGGCGCTCGCGCTCGAGGAGCTCTCGCCGTGGGGCTACGGCGTCGCGACGGTCGCCGAGGGTGAGGAGCTACGCCGCGGGGGCATCACCCGGCCGATCATCGTGTTCACGCCGATCCTTCGCACCGAGATCGATGCGATGCGCCGGGCCGATCTCACCCCGGGACTCGGCGACCCGGCGGTGATGGAGTCGTGGGCGCGCACTGGCCGCGATTGGCACCTCCAGATCGATACCGGGATGTCGCGCGCTGGGCTTCGATGGGATCGCATGAGCTGGTACCGCGACATCCTCGTGCGCACGCGACCGGCCGGTGTCTTCACGCACTTCCACTCCGCCGATCTCGACGACGGCAGCCGCGAGCAGCAGGAGGCGCGATTCGAGGAAGCGCTCGCCGAGCTGCCCGAGCGTCCCGCACTGATACACGCCGAAAACGGTCCGGCGGTGGAAGCGAACGCCCCGTCCCGGTGGTCGCTCTGCCGGCCGGGGATCTTCCTCTACGGCGTCGCCTCGCGCGTCGGAGGAGCGCTCGTACCCGAGCCTGTCGTGGCGCTTCGGGCACGCATCGTCGAGATCCGCACCCTCTCCGAGGGCGACACGGTGAGCTATGGCGCCACCTGGCGTGCGCCTGGCGAGCGACGCATCGCCACCGTGCCGGTGGGGTATGCCGACGGCTACCGACGCGCTCTGGGCAATCGGGGCGTCGCCCTGCTCGGCGGACATCGCATCCACGTCGCGGGGCGGGTGACGATGGACATGACGATGCTCGATGTGACGGACACGGATGCGGCGCTCGGCGACGTGGTCACTCTGCTGGGCCACGACGGCGATGACGTCATCACGGTGAGCGAGCTCGCCGAGCTCGGCGAGCTGTCTCCGTACGAGCTCCTCACGGGACTGCGCACGCGGCTTCCGCGCGTCCACCGTGAGGCCGAGGAGTCCGAGGCTGCGGCGTGAGACGTCGCGCGGTGATCCTGGTGCTCGACGGCGTCGGCGTCGGAGCGGCGCCCGATGCTGCGGACTATGGTGATTCGGGCAGCGACACGCTCGGGAACCTGGCGCGCGCTCGGGGCGGACTGTCGCTTCCCAATCTCGCCGCGGCGGGGCTTGGCAACATCGCGTCGATCGCCGGCGTCGCGCCGACCGCAGCGCCGCAGGGCGCGTGGGGGAAGATGCGCCCGGCGTCGGCGGGAAAGGACAGTACGACGGGGCACTGGGAGATCGCCGGGCTGCACCTGAAGCGCGCGTTTCCCACGTACCCTCACGGCTTTCCCCGGGAGCTGCTCGACCGCTTCTCGCGCGAGACGGGGCGGGGTGTGATCGGCAACGTGCCGGCCAGCGGGACGGAGATCATCGCGCGGCTGGGTGCCGAGCACGAGGCGACGGGAAAGCTCATCGTCTATACCTCGGCGGACTCGGTGTTCCAGGTCGCGGCTCACGAGGCGGTCGTGCCCCTCGAGGAGCTCTACGTGGCCTGTGAGGCCGCGCGCGCCATGCTCGTCGCCCCGCACGACGTGTCGCGCGTGATCGCCCGACCGTTCGTGGGTCAGCCGGGCGCGTACGTTCGGACGGACAACCGCCGTGACTTTGCCCTCGCGCCTCCCGACGAGACGCTCCTCGACGATCTCGCGGCCGCCGGGGTGCCTCGCGCCGGCGTCGGGAAGGTCGACGATCTTTTCGCTGGCCGGGCCCTGCGCGCGCGGCACACCCGGGGGAACACGGAGGGGATCCAGGCCATCCTCGAGTGGCTTCGCGGGGAGCAGGGTGGGTTGCTGTTCGCCAATCTGGTAGATTTCGACACGCTGTACGGGCATCGCAACGACCCGGCAGGGTTCGAGGGGGCGCTTCGCGAGTTCGATCACGCCCTCCCGGCGATCCGCTCCGCCCTGCGCGAGGACGACTTGCTCTTCATCACGGCCGACCATGGCAACGATCCGACGACGCCCTCGACGGATCACGCCAGGGAGTATGTGCCTCTGCTGGCCCTGGGCGCTCCCGTCCACGCGGTCTCGCTGGGGGAGCGCGGGACGTTCTCGGATCTGGGCGCGACGGTGGCGGAGTGGCTGAACGTCGGATTCCGCGGACGAGGAGCATCGTTTCTGCCGCTGCTGGAGCGCGGACATTGAGTGGGGGGTTGGAGGCGCGGCACGAGCCGTCGCCAGACGCCTGGCGGACGCTTCGCGAGCGCGCCGGGTTGGCGATGGAGCGGGCATACGCGCCGTATTCGGGGTTTCGCGTGGGGGCCGCTCTGCTCGCCGTGAACGGAATGGTGGTTGAAGGGTGTAATGTTGAGAACGCGTCGTACCCGGCGGGAATGTGCGCCGAGCGTGTCGCGGTTGGCGCGGCGGTCGTGCGGGGTCTCCGGGATTTCGAGGCTCTCGTGATCGCCACGGAGGCCGAGGTTCCCACGCCCCCCTGCGGCATCTGCCGGCAGGTCTTGATGGAGTTCGCGCCGGCGCTTCCAGTGCTGAGCGTCACGCGCAGCGGCGCGGAGGCGCGATGGAACATGTCGGAGTTGTTGCCGCACGCATTCACCCCCACGTCGCTGGGGCGCCCATGAGGGCGCCGGCGCGTGACGACGGACGGAGTGTAAGTCTTGCCTGAACGGATTCTTCGAGGCGCTCTCGGAGCGCTTCTGATGCTTGGTCTGGTGGCGTGCACGGAGGAGGTCACCGGGTCGCTCGGCTGTCCAGATCTGTGCGGCGATCAGAGCGCCACGCTTCGCGACACGACGCTCATCGGCGTCGTCGTGACCGATTCGACGCTCACCGGATATCCCCAGTTCGGAGCGACGCGCGACTTCACCATGCTCGCGCAGGGCGATACGGCCGACGTGCGGGTCGTGATCCGGTTCGACACGCTGCCGAATACCTTCCGCCACCCGAACGCCGCCGCCGACAGCGCGATCACGCGAGTCGACAGCGCGCGGATCTTCATCGTCGTCGACACGACCGTGGGGCGCCCGAAGGCCCCGGTGACGATCGACATGTTCGACGTCGACACGACCGCCGCGGACACGCTCAAGAGCGCGCTCGTCCCGCTCTTCCGTCCCGACCGGCTCATCGGCACGCGGACGTTCGCGGTCTCGGAGATCCGCGATACGCTGCCGCTGCCGATCAGCAACGACGTCGTCCTGGCGAAGTCGGCCGCCGGCGCGCACCTGCGAGTCGGGCTGCGCATCACCTCCGCGCAGAGTGGCGTCAAGCTCCGCGTCGCCGGATCCGTCTACGCGCCGAGGCTCACCTTCCGGGTGACGCCCGATACCCTGGTGAGCCGCGACACGGTGCTTCTGCAGTCCAACACGCCGGCGAACGACGAGACCGCCACCGTCTACGCGATGTATCCCATCATCGTCTCTGGGGCGCTGCCGATTCCCGGGACCGGCGTCCTCGCGGTGGGCGGTGTGGGCGGCGCGCGCACCTATCTGCAGTTCGACCTTCCGACGATCCTCGTGGATTCGGTGCAAGTCATCCGTGCGTCGCTGCTCCTGAACCAGCTCCAGTCGCGCGTCGTGGCGTCGTCTTCGGACACTACGGCCATGCTCGTGGATCCGGTCCTCTCCGGCGCGAAGATCACCGACGTCGGCACGATCGTGAAGTTCTCGGGGTCGGGCAGCAGCAT
>Ga0066652_100000893_pt1 | contig 14788 bp, 14 predicted proteins | sample GraSoiAngelo_101_FD_71413 | JGI IMG/M metagenome (GOLD analysis project Ga0066652, IMG submission 71413) | Grasslands soil microbial communities from the Angelo Coastal Reserve, California, USA - 14_0903_02_30cm | ecosystem: Environmental > Terrestrial > Soil > Grasslands | place: USA...
TGGCGCATCCGGATCACGCGCGCCGGAATGCCGGCCACGACGGCGTTTTCGGGCACGTCGTTCGTTACCACGGCGCTCGTGCCGAGCACGCAGTTGTCGCCGACCGTGACGCCGCGCAGGACGCACACGCCATAGCCGATCCAGCAGTTGTTCCCGACGTTGACGTCGCGCTTGTAGATGCCCTGCAGGCGGATGGGTCGTTCCACCTCCACGACACCGTGGTCGAAGTCGATCAGCATCACGCGGTCGGCGACCACGCACTCGCGCCCGATCGACACGTGCCGGAACGCGGAGATCGTGCACTCCTGACCCATCACGGTCTTGGCCCCGATGCGCACCTCGCCCTCGTGCACGCGGATCTTGCAGCCGTGGCCGATCCACGACCACCGGCCGAGCACCAGGCGCGCGCCGGGCTCGATCTCAAGCGTCACGCCCGGGCCCACGAAGCACATCCCGTCGGTGACCAGCCGGCTGCGGAACCGAAGCTTGAGCCAGCCCAGCCGCAGCAGCAACCGCGCGTACTTGGGGTTGAGCATGCCGTGGGCCCGCATAAAGCGCAGCAGCGCGAGCGCGCCGCCGTGGCGCGGCGGCGGATCGCCGCGCACGGCGGCCGGAACGGCGTCGATCTCGGGTGGCGACGCGGCAACGGGGTCCACGCCGAGAAGGCTAGTGGCCCACTGGTGCGATGATGCCCCGCCCATGGCGGCCGATCCGGATCTTGCACGACGGCTGATCGAGGGCGACAAACGCGCGCTGGCGCGGGGGATCTCGCTCGTGGAGGACGACGACCCAGCGGGCTGGGACCTCGTGCGCGAGGTCTTCCCGCGCACCGGCCGGGCGTCGGTGGTCGGCTTCACCGGCCCGCCGGGCGTCGGCAAGTCCACGCTGATCGGCGCGCTGACCAAGGCCCAGCGAGCCGCCGGGCGCGACGTCGCCGTGCTGTCGGTCGACCCGTCGTCGCCGTTCACCCGGGGCGCACTGCTGGGTGACCGGATCCGCCTGTCGGAGCACTTCCTCGACCCGGGGGTGTTCATCCGCTCAATGGCGAACCGCGGCGCTCTGGGCGGCCTCTCGGAGGCGGCGCTGCAGGCCGCCCTGCTGATGGACGCCGCCGGAAAGGACGACGTATTCGTCGAGACGGTCGGCGTTGGCCAGGCCGAGGTCGACATCATCGACCACGCCGACACCATCGTGCTCGTGCTCCAGCCGGGCTCGGGTGACTCGATCCAGGCGCTGAAGGCCGGGGTCATGGAGATCCCTGACGTGATCGTCGTCAACAAGGCCGATCACCCTCTGACCGACACGATGCTCCGCGAGATCCGCGGAGTGCTTGGACTCGGGCCGAAGGGCGACTGGGACATACCCGTCCTGACGGCCGAAGCGGCCCACGGCAAGGGTGTGGAGGAGCTGGCGGAGGCGCTCGCCGAGCACCGTGAGCACATCGAGCGCGAGGGCACCCTCTCCGAGCGTCGGCGACGGAACCTGATGAACGAGGTGCTCGCGCTGGCCACAGCGCGCCTGCGGCGGCGCCTGGAGGCGTCGGTGCGCGAGGACGCCGACGTGCAGCATCTGCTCGACGAGGTCGTCGCACGGCGGCTCGATCCGGCCAGCGCCGCGGGCTCGATCCTCGAGCGCGACGACGCGAACGGAGCCGCGCCGTGACCGCCGCCGGCCTCGAGTCCGGGCTGGCGGCGCAGGCCGAGGCGCTGCGCCGGCGAGTGGACGCGGGCGACGAGCTCCTGGGCTGGAAGGTCGGGCTCAACGCGGCACCGGTGCAGGCCGCACTGGGCCTCGACGGGGTCGTGGTGGGCTTTCTGACCACGGCCACGGCGCTCGAGCGCGGGGTCGCGCACCCGCTGGCCGGCGCCTCCAATCCCGGGATCGAGCCGGAGCTGGCCGTCCGTCTCGGCGCCGACGTGCCGGCCGATCCGTCGCCTGCGGAGGTCGCCGACGCAATCGACGCGATCGCGCCCGCGCTGGAGCTGGTCGATCTCGACCGGCCACTCGACGACCTGCACGCGATCCTCGCCGACAACGTGTTTCACCGCGGCCTGCTGCTTGGCGACTTCGACGCCGCGCGGGCGGGCGGCGACCTCGACGGCCTGGCGGTCGCCGTGCGCCGCAGCGGAGAGGAGGCGGGGTCGGTATCGGCCGCTGAGTCCTACGGCGACGTGCTGGAGATCGTGCGGGTGGTGTCCCGCCGGCTCGCGCTCATGCGCGAATCGCTGCGCGCCGGGCAGTTCGTGATCGCCGGCTCGCTCACTCCGATCGTGCCGGTCGCGCCCGGCGACGAGGTGCGCGCGGACTTCGGTCGGCTCGGCATGCTCGCCATGGAGTTCACGGACTGAGCGGGGTAGCGGCCTGCTGCCGGCGGGCCCGCCGCAGCTCGCGCGCCGCGAGCGCGGCGAGGGCGACGGCAAGCGTCCAGCCCACCACGGCGGCCCACGCGGAGCCGGTTCCGAAGCGCGGGAACAGGGCGTCGAGCGGGCCCCACGGGATCTCGTGCGGCGGATGCGCCCAGGTTCCCTGCCCAGTGCGCAGGGCGACGAACAGCCACAGGCCGGCGGCCCCGGTCAGCGCGCACAGCGCCCCGCCGACTCGCGGGGCGTGGCGCAGGCCCCAGGCGGCCAGCGCCGCGGCCGCGGGCAGCGCCGCCACCAGATGACGCCCGGGAAACCAGTCGCCGGAGATCGTGGGCGCGGCCACGACCGCGACGAGGACGATCGAGCCGGCCAGCAGCACCAGCAGCGTGGCGGTCACCTCGGTCTCGCGTTGCTCCGGAACGGCCCGGGCGACCCGGTCGCGGCGTGAGCGCCAGAGCAGCCACACGGCGAAGAAAGCGAGGGCGAAGGCGGGCGCCCAGCGCAGCAGTCCGATGCCGCGGTCGAGCCACAGCGAGGCCAGCCGCGGCAGGCGCTCGAGCACGTCGGCGCCGTTGAGCGCGTCCGCGGTCGGCTTCCCAGCGGGGCCGACGGCATAGGGGGTCAGCGCCTCGTACAGACGCCCGTTGACCGTCACGTAGGCCACGAGTGAGGCGAACAGCACCTCGGCCGCGACGAGGCCGTGCGTTCCGCGGCCGCGGCGGGCCGCCCAGCGCCAGGCGGCGAGGAGCACGAACACGGCGGGGACGAGGTACTTCGCCCCGAGCCAGGGCACGGAGGCGAGCACGATGCCGAGGGCCACGGCCGTGCGCAACCGCGGACGGTCGCGGTAGCGCAGCGCGAGCAGCGCGGCAGCGGTGAGCGCGGCCGCCGCGGGGACGTCGGGATAGATCTCCGTGGCGGCGGCCAGCGCCGGTGGGGACAGCGCGCAGGCCACCGGCGCCAACGTGGCCCAGGGACCGGGCACGAGCCGGTGCGCCAGCGCTACCGCGAGCACGAACGCCAGCGCGGCGAGCGCGGCGATCACCAGCTCGGCGGCCGTGCTGCCACCCAGTGCGTAGGCGGGAGCGAGCAGCGCCGAGACCCCCGCGGGCTGGGGCTCGACGAGCCGGCCGGCGATCACCCGCCCGTTCGTCCGGAGCGTCCCCGAGTAGAAGCTGCGGTACTCGCGCCGGGCGAACTCGTCGCTCAGGTCAACATCGCCGTCGGAGGCGATCGAGCGTGCCATCAGCAGGTAGTGCGGCTCGTCGCCGGCGTAGCGGTGGTGATCGGCGGCCGGGACGCCCAGGGTGGCGGCGTAGACCCCGAACAGGGCTATCCAGATGAGCCCCGCCCGGCGGCGACTCACGCCGTCAGGCGCCGAGGGCGCGGGCGATCACCATCTGCTGCACCTCGTCGGTGCCCTCGCCGATGGTGAGGATCTTGGCGTCGCGGTAGAACCGGCACACCGGATACTCCTCGATGTAGCCGTAGCCGCCGTGGATCTGGACGGCCTCCTCGGCGGCCCGCACGGCGAGGCGTCCCGTCTTGAGCTTGGCCTGGGCGGCGGTGAGCGTGAAGTTGGCGCCGGCGTCCTTCAGGCGGGCGGCCTTGTAGGTGAGCAGGCGTGCCGCCTCGATCTCGGTGGAGATGTCGGCGAGCTTCGCCGCGATCGCCTGGAACTTGGAGATCGGCTGGCCGAAGGCCCGGCGTTCCTTGGCGTAGCTCAGCGCCTCGTCAAGCGCGCCCTGGGCCAGGCCCACGCCCATGGCCGCGACGCCGATGCGGCCGATGTCGAGCACGTGCAGGAACTGCTTGAAGCCGCCGCCGCGCGGGCCGAGCAGATTCTCCTCGGGCACGCGGCATTCGGTGAACGTGAGCGGGCGCGTATCCGACGCGTTCCAGCCCATCTTGCGGTACGGCTGGCCCTGCTCGTAGCCGGGGGTGCCGTTCGCGACGAGGAGGTTGGAGACTTCCTTCTGGCCATTCGCCTGCCCGGTGACCGCCGTGATGGCGACCACGCCGGAGATGTCCGTGCCCGCGTTGGTGATGAACTGCTTGGCGCCGTCGATCACCCACTCGCCGCCCTCGAGCCTCGCCCGCGTCTGCGTGTTGCCGGCGTCCGAGCCCGCCTCGGGCTCGGTGAGTCCGAAGGCACCGAGCTGCTCCCCGGCGCAGAGCCGGGGCAGCCACTCGCGCTTCTGCTCCTCGCTGCCGAACAGGTAGATGGGCTGGGTGCCCAGCGAGGTGTGCGCGCACAGCGTGATCGCCACCGAAGAGTCGACCCGCGTGAGCTCCTCGACGGCGAGCGCGTAGGCGAGCGTGTCGCCGCCTCCGCCGCCGTACTCCTCCGGGAACGGGATGCCCATGAGGTTGAGGTCGCCGAGCCGCCGCACGATGTCATAGGGAAACGCCTTCGTACGGTCCAGCTCCTCGGCCACGGGCGCGACCTCGCCGCCCGCGAACTCGCGGACGGTGCGCTGGATCAGGCGGTGCTCGTCGGACAGCTCGAAGTCCACGGGGGCGGCATTCTCACAGAGGGTTGCCTGGACCGGCACACTCCCGGGCATGGGCCAGGCCGAGCTGCTGATCGTCGGGCTGCTGGTGGCCGTGACGGTGCTGGGCGCCCTGGCGCGCAGCCTGTCACTTCCCTACCCGATCGTACTGGTGGTCGGGGGCGCCCTGTTCGGCTTCATCCCGGGCGTCCCCGCGGTCAACCTCGACCCGAACGTCGTGCTCGTGATCTTCCTGCCGCCGCTTCTCTACGGCGCGGCCTTCTTCTCGAACCTCAACGACATGCGCGCCAACCTCCGTGGCCTGACGCTCACGTCGGTCGGGCTTGTGCTGGTGACGATGTGCGCCGTGGCGGTGGTCGTGCATGAGCTCGTCGCCGGGGTGCCGTGGGCCGCTGCGTTCGCGCTCGGCGCCGTGGTCTCGCCGACCGACCCGCTGGCCGGAGCGGCGATCATGCGGCGCCTGGGCGTACCCCGGCGCCTGGTGAGCTCGGTCGAGGGGGAGGGCCTGTTCAACGACGCGACCGCCCTGGTGGCCTATCGCGTCGCGGTCGCGGCGGTCGTCGCCGGGAGCTTCTCACTGTCCGACGCCGGCCTGAGGTTCGTCGCGGGCGGCGTCGGGGGCGTCGCGATCGGGCTGATCGTGGGCTGGCTGATCGCCGAGGTCCGCAAGCGCATCAACGACGCGCAGCTCAGCATCACGGTCTCGCTCCTCAGCGGGTATGCCGCCTTCATACCGGCCGACGCGCTCGGCGCCTCGGGTGTGCTCGCTGCGGTCACATGTGGCATCTACATGGGCATCCGCGGCCCGAGCATCATCGACGCGCGCACGCGGCTGCAGGGCTTCATGGTCTGGGACATCCTGGACTTCCTGCTCAACGCGGCCCTGTTCGTGCTGGTCGGGCTTCAGCTGCGGCCCGTCGTGGACGGCCTAGGCGGGTACTCGGCCGGCACGCTGGCGGGCTACGCGCTGGCGGTGAGTGCGGTGGTGATCGTGGTGCGGGTGGCGTGGCTGTTCAGCGTCCCCTACCTGATCCGGGCGCTGGACCGGCGCCCCAGCCAGCGGGCGCGCCGGGTGGGGGCGGGCCCGCGGTTCGTGGTCGCGTGGGCGGGGATGCGCGGCGCCGTCTCGCTCGCCGCTGCGCTCGCGCTCCCGTTGACGACGGACGCCGGTACGCCCTTCCCCGCGCGCGATCTCCTCATCTTCCTGACCTTCGCGGTGATCTTCGCCACGCTCATCCTCCAGGGCCTGACGCTCCCTGCGGCCATCCGGCTTCTGGGCGTGCACGGCGACGAGAGCGAGGACGAGGAGGAGCTCCGCGCGCGGTTGACGGCCGCCAAGGCCGCGCTCGACCAGCTCGACGCCCTCGGCGAGGAGGATTGGACGCGCGACGACACGGTGGACCGCATGAAGCGCCTCTACGAGTACCGCAGGGGGCGCTTCGCCGCCCGTGTCGGCAAGGCCGAGGACATCGGCTATGAGGATCGCGCGCTGGCCTACCAGCAGATGGTCCAGAGCGTGCTCGCCGCCCAGCGCGAGGCGCTCGTGCGCCTGCGCAACGAGGGCACCATCTCCAACGAGGTCATGAACCGGGTGGTCCGCGAAATGGACCTCGAAGAGTCCCGACTCGAGATCTGATCCGCGCGCCTTCGTAAGGGTTCTCGCATGGGCGGTCGGGGGCGGCGGCGGCCGCCCGTACGGTCGATGAATGCGAGACCAGCGCGGGCAGTCGACGATCGAGTGGACCGGGCTCCTGCTTCTGGTGGCCGCGATGTTCAGCGCGCTGGCGATGGCCGCGCACGCCCTCGGCGACGGCGGCCTGCCCCAGCGGCTCGCCTGCGCGATCGCGGGCCGCGAGTGCGCGCCGCGGCGCGTGTTCACAGCGGCGGACTTCCGGTCGCTGCGGGGCATGCGCGCCGCTGTCGGCGTGCGTGACACATCGCCGACCGGGCTGCTCGCGGGCGCCGCGACCGTCGTGCCGGCCGCGTCGATCGTCGAGGGCGCCGGCGGTTTCGTGTGGCGCCACCGCCGGACGGTCCGCCGGGTCGCGGTCGCCACCGCGATCGGCGCCGGCGTCGCGGCCACGTGTACGGCCGCGATCGTCGCCGCGAACGCGATCGGGGCCGTCGGATGCGGGTCCGCGATCGTGGTCGGCGGTTTCGCGGCCTACGACAACGCGAAACGATGACCGGGCCGCCGCCGTCGCCGCCGGCCCGCGCGGCCGCCGCGCTCGCCGCCCTGGCGGCCGTCGTGGCCGGGGCCGGGTTGGCGCGCGAGTTCGGCGGCGAAGGCATCGGTGCGCTGCGTCCGGCATTCGTCGCGCTTGCGGGCCTCGCTGCGGTGGCCTGCCTGCTCGCCGCGCGCCACGAGGGCGGCGCGCTCGCCTGGATGCTCGGGGCGCTCGGCGGCACGCTGGCGGCCTGTGCGGCCGCCGCCCTGGCGTAGCATCCCGCGGCCATGACGGCCAACGGAAGCCCCGCGCCCGACGTGCGCCTCGGCGCCACGGCCGACGACGGCATTGCCGCCAGCATCTTCGCGCTGGTCGAGCGGGGGGCCGCCCGCCGACCGGAGCTGGCGAGGGAGATGCGCGGCCGCATCGAGCTGTGTTTCGAGGAGGGACTCGCGCCCGTGCGCCTGGGGTTCGAGGAGGGCGTGGTCGTCGTCGAGGACGGCGCCTGGGACACCCCCGACCTGCGCATCAGCGGGCGTCTCCCGCACGTGGTCGCGCTGACCGTCGCGCCGCTCGTGGGCGGCGTTCCGAACCCCGCCACCGTGCGCGGCCGCAGCGCCCTCGCCAAGGTCGCGGGCGGCGCCGTGCGCGTGGAGGGCAACCGCGCGCTGGGTCGCCGGCTGCTGCAGCTGCTGGCGATCCGGTAGCGAGCAGTGCTCGAGCCTCAGATCTGAGAACTGCGACTGGCGGTAACTCGGGCCCGGGCCGCCGCGTAAGCGACGACCCAAGCCCGGCGTCCCACTCGCAAGGGACTTGTGCTGGAACGGTCCAGCCCGCCAGAGGTTACGCCGCCGCCTTCACCGGCCGTAAAGCGGGGTGCGCCGAGAACTACATGACAGTCATGGATTTCTTGGCTGACCCGGTCACTCCGGTCCGCGCCAGGCGTCAGTCGCCGGTGGCGACGCGCTGCGCGAGATCCACCAGCAGGCGCACGCCGAAGCCGGCGCCGCCCTTGCGTGCGTAGGGGCGCTCGAGGTCCCAGGCCGTGCCCGCGATGTCGATGTGGGCCCAGGGCACGTCCCCGATGAAGTGCTTGAGGAACTCGGCCGCGGTGATCGAGCCGGCCTTACGCACCTCGGTCGCGTTGGCGATGTCGGCATAGCGGCCCTTGATCAGCTCGGCGGTCTCGGCGTGCAGCGGCAGGCGCCAGACGAGCTCTCCGCTGGTCCGCGCCGCGGCCTCGACGTCAGCAGCCCAGGCGTCGTCGTTGGCGAACAGCCCGGCGTGTGTCGAGCCCAGGGCGACGACGATCGCGCCCGTCAGCGTGGCGAGGTCCACGATCCGCTCGGCGCCCTGCTCCACCGCCCACGCGAGGCAGTCGGACAGGACGAGGCGCCCCTCCGCATCCGTGTTGTTGACCTCGATCGTGATGCCGTTACGGGCGCGCACGATGTCGCCGGGCTTGACCGCGTGGCCGCTCGGCATGTTCTCCGTCGCCCCGATCACCGCCACGACGCGCACGGGCAGTTCGAGCCGGGCGATCGCGCCGATCGCCTCCAGCACGGCGGCGCCACCGGACATGTCGAACTTCATCTCCGCCATCTTCGCCGCGGGCTTGATCGAGATCCCGCCGGTGTCGAAGGTGACTGCCTTGCCCACCAGCCCGAGCACCGGGCCCGTGGCACCCAGCGGCTCGTAGCGCAGGGTGATGAGCGCGGGATCCTCGTCGCTTCCCCGCGCGACGGCCCCGAAGGCGCCCATGGCCCCCCTGGCGATCGCCTCGCGGCCGTCCACCTCCGCGCTCAGGCCGTCGACCTCCTCCGCCAGCTCTCGGGCACGCTCGCCCAACCGCGTCGGCGTCATCTCGTTGGCGGGAGCATTCTGGAGGTCGCGGGCGGCGTTGGCCGCCGCGGCGACCAGCGCCGCCCGGCCGACCGGATCGCCGACGTCGTGGTGGGCACTGACCACGAGCGCCTCCAGGCGGCTGGGGGCGTCGTCGTCCACACTGCTCTTGAAGCGGTCGAAGCGGTAGGCCGAGAGCAGCGTGCCCTCGACCAGCCCGCCGGCGAAGGCGTCGTCCACGTGGTGAGGCAGCTCCCAGCACAGCCTCTGCGCGCCCAGCTCGCGGGCCCGCGTCTCGGCCACCGCCGCGGCCACGCGAGCGGCCTCGGCGTCCAGCTCGTGCCGTGCGCCAAGGCCCACGAGCAGCCAGCGCACGCCGTCGGCGTGGGCGACCGCCACCTTGCGCGGTCGGGCGCTCGCCTCGCCGGACTCGACCAGCGCGCCGAGGGTGCCGTCCGCCACGTCGTGAGCCACGCCCTCGCCCTCGACGAGGCCCAAGCAGACCGTGTCGGCGTTTGTCTGAAGCGGCGGGTCGGTGGTAGCGCGGACCTCCATCGGGGCGGCCACGATACCGGCGTCTCCTACACTTCATCGCCTCGTCCGCGACCGGGAGATCGAAACCACCGATGCCCAGCACCGTGATCCTGTCAGCCGCCCGCACGCCGATCGGCAAGCTCGGGGGCGGCCTCTCCAACCTCGATGCCACCGACCTCGGCGGTACGGCGATCGCCGCGGCGCTCGAGCGCGCGCAGGTGGAGCCCGATGAGGTCCAGCACGTCGTCATGGGTCAGGTGCTCCAGGCCGGGCAGGGACAGATCCCGTCCCGGCAGGCGCAGATCAAGGCCGGCATCCCCAACGAGGTGCCCTCCGAGACGATCAACAAGGTGTGCGCATCGGGGATCCGCGCCGCCGGGCTGATCGACAACGCGGTGCGGGCTGGCGAGGTCGACGTCGCCGTCGGCGGAGGGATGGAGTCGATGTCCAAGGCGCCCTACCTGCTCAAGGAAGCACGCTTCGGCTTCCGCATGGGCGACGGCAAGGCGATCGATGAGATGATCCACGACGGTCTCACGAATCCGTTCTCCGGCAAGCACATGGCACAGGAGGCCTCGGAGGTCGCGGCCGAGCTGGAGATGACGCGCGCCGACATGGACCGCTGGGCCCTGCGCTCCCACGAGCTCGCGCTGAAGGCGACCGACGAGGGCCGCCTGCCCGAGGAGATCGTCCCGGTGACGGTCAAGGGCAAGAAGCGCGATACCGTCGTGGAGGTGGACGAGGGCCCACGGCGCGACACCAGCCTGGAGGTTCTCTCCAAGCTCCCGCCGATCTTCATGAAGGACGGGACGCACACGGCGGGCAACGCCCCCGGGGTCAACGACGGCGGCGGTGCGCTGGTCCTGTCCTCGGACGAGTGGGCGAAGCAGCACGGCAAGGCGCCGCTGGCGACGATCGTCGCCCAGGCGCAGGTGGCGGACGACTTTCCCTACCTCGCCCGCACGCCGGCCGCCGCGGCCAGGAAGGCGCTCGAGAAGGTCGGGATGAGCGCCGAGGACATCGACCTGTGGGAGATCAATGAGGCGTTCGCCTCCGTCACGCTCAACTCGATCCGCGTGCTCGGCATCGACGAGGACAAGGTCAACGTCAACGGCGGCGCCGTGGCGATCGGCCACCCGATAGGGGCGTCGGGCGCGCGCATCCTCGGCGCGCTGGTGCACGAGCTGCGCCGGCGGGGCGGGGGCAAGGGCTGCGCGGCCATCTGCTCCGGTGGCGGACAGGGCGACGCAGTCATCGTTGACGTCAACGGCGGTTGAGCCCAAGTCGTCAGTCATCAGACGTCAGTCGTCAGAGCTGGACATCGACCCTCGCAACTGACGACTGACGACTGGCGACTGACGACTCCATGAACCACGGCGCCGCGTTCTTCGATCTGGACCGAACCCTGATGGCGGGTTCCTCCGCCTTCCAGTTCGCGCGCGCGGCGTACAAATCGGGCCTCATGCCCCGCCGGGCGCTCGTTGGCGACGCGCTCGCCAACTTCTCCTTCCGCCTCAAGGGCTCGACCGATGCTTCCACCGACGCCGTGCGCGAGCGGGTCGGCCAGGCGCTCACAGGCGTGCGCCAGCGCGACCTGCTGCGCCTCGGCCCCAGCATGCTCGGCGGCATCCTTCCACGCGTCTACGACCAGATGCTCCAGATCGCCTACGAGCACCAGGACGCCGGCCGGCCGGTCTACATCTGCACGGCGGCATCGGCGGAGCTGGCCGAGATCCTGGCGACGGTGCTGCGCTTCGACGGGGCCGTCGGCACGCGGCCGGAGGTCGTCGACGGCTCCTACACCGGCCGCATCGACGGGCCGTTCGTGTACCGGGAGGGCAAGGCGCAGGCGGTGCGGGAGCTGGCCGAGCGCGAGGGGATCGACCTGGCGGCGTCGTATGCCTATTCGGATTCCGAGTCCGACCTGCCCTTCCTTCGCCTCGTCGGACATCCCGTGGCCGTGAACCCGGACGCTCCGCTGGCGCGCGTGGCGCGCGAGCAGGGCTGGGAGGTCGTGCGCTTCGAGACGCTCGGCCGACGCCTGAAGCTGCTCGGGGGGATCGTCATCGCCGCACTGGCGGGCAGCGCCAGCAGCACGTTCGTGCGCCGCCGGCGTCCGGCGGGACGGGTTCGGCTCCCCGGCCGGCGATGAGCCTGCACGAGCTCACCGACGAGCAGCGCGCGACCCGCGAGCTGGCGCGGCGTTTCGCCGACGAGGTCGTGGCGCCGCAGGCACCGGAGTGGGACCGCGAGCACCGGTTCCCGCGCGAGCTGTTCGGCCGTCTGGGCGAGCTGGGCCTCATGGGGGTTTGCGTGCCCGCCGAGCACGGCGGCGCCGGAGCGGACTACCTCGCCTACGTCCTCGTCCTCGAGGAGCTGTCCCGCGCCGACGCGGGCGTCGGTGTGACCGTCGCCGTGCACACGGGCGCGGGCACGCTGCCGATCGTCGCCCACGGCAGCGGCGAGCAGGTGGAGCGGCTCGTGCCGCCGCTGGCCGGCGGCGACGAGCTGGCCGCCTTCGCGTTGACCGAGGCCGAGGCCGGATCCGACGCTGCCGCGCTGCGCACGGCGGTTCGCGACGGGCGGGTGACCGGCGCCAAGCAATGGATCACCAACGGCTCCCACGCGGACGTCGTGGTGGTGTTCGCCCGGGACGAGGACGACCGCGTCGGGGCGCACCTCGTGCGGCGCGGCGCGCCCGGCTTCGCCGCGGTCCGTGAGGAGGACAAGCTGGGCCTGAACTCGTCGAGCACCGCGGATCTCGCCTTCGAGGAGACCCCGGCGGAGCGCCTGGGCGAGCCGGGCGCCGGCCTGCGAATCGCCCTGGCCACGCTCGACGGCGGCCGCATCGGCATCGCCGCCCAGGCCACCGGGGTCGCGCAGGCGGCGCTGGACCTCGCCTCGGGCTACGCGGGCGAGCGCCGGGCCTTCGGCCGTCCGATCGGCGGGTTCCAGGCGATCCAGCACCGGCTCGCCGACATGCAGACCGAGATCGAGGCGGCGCGCGCCCTGACCTGGCGCGCGGCGCGGCTCAAGGCCGCGGGGAGGCCGCACACGGTGGAGGGCGCGCAGGCCAAGCTGTTCGCGTCGGGGGTGGCACGGCGCCAGACCGGCGAGGCGATCCAGGTGCTCGGCGGCTATGGCTACACGAAGGAGTTCCCCGCCGAGCGCTACTACCGCGACGCCAAGGTGACGGAGATCTACGAGGGCACGAGCGAGATCCAGCGGCTGGTGATCGCCCGCGCGCTGCTCGGCGAGGCCGCCGGCGACGGGCTCTGAGAGCCCATCGTCAGGGTCCCGGCAGGCAGCCCCCGCCGCCGGCGAGCTGGAACGTGATCCGGCGGCTGCTCGAGGTCATGAGGATGGTGCTTCCGCCGCGCCGACGCGCGGTCCACCCCGGCGTGAGGCTGCCGCGCTGGCAGGCCCGGGTCACCGCGCGAGCCTCGCCACAGGCGAGCCCGGTCGCGACGATGCCGACGGCCGAGGAGCCGCCCTCGCCGTTGGGATAGGTGATGTCGATCTTGCCGCACGACCGGGGCCCGGAGGGAACGGGCGCGGGCGAAGCGCCGGTCGTGCTCGGCGTGGTCGTCGGTGTGGTGCGGGGCGTCGTGACCGTCTGCACCACCGTCTGCGTGCTGACGACCGTCTCGGTCCTGGTCTTTCCACCGCCGCAGCCCCCCGCGAGCAGGAGGACGACGAGCGGCGCGAGGACGAGGACGCGGCGGACGATCGGCGCAGGCTAGTACAGCTCGGTTGGCGCGACCGGACGGGAGACACGCATGAGCCCAGCACGCCAGGGCCCGTCGATAGCCTGTCGCGGCCGTGACGGGGATAGCCCTAACCCTGGCCGCCGTGGCCGGTCTCGCGACGGCGGCCGGCGGCTACCTGGCCTTCCGCCTCTCGCACTCGCTGCCGACCCTGATCGCACTGACCGGCGGCGTGGTCGTGGCGGTGGCGTTGTTCGACGTGCTTCCCGAGGCCGTCAAGGCCGTCGATGACCCCCGACGCGTGGCGACCCTCGTCGGCGTGGGATTCCTCGCCTTCTTCCTGATCGAGCGGACGCTCGTCCTGCACCATCGCGACGACCCTGAGCAGGCGCGTGCGCACCACCAGGTTGGCGCCCTCGGGGCGGCCGGTCTGTCCGCCCACTCCTTCATCGACGGCCTGGGCATCGGCCTGGCTTTCGGCGTGGACACGAGGACCGGCGTGCTTGTGGCGGTCGCCGTCCTCGCCCACGACTTCGCGGACGGCATGAACACGGTGTCCTTCGTGCTGAGTCAGTCTCGCGACCGCGCCCGCGCGGCGCGCTGGCTGTGGGTGGACGCGGCGGCTCCCTTCGTCGGGGCGATCGTCGGCACCCAACTCGAGATCTCGGACTACGCCTTGGGGAGCATTCTCGCCGTCTACACCGGCTTCTTCATCTACATGGGCGCGACGGACCTCCTCCCCGAGGCGCACACCCACCCGTCGCCTGCGCGGGTGGCGCTCACGGTCGCGGGGTTCGTGTTCATCTACGTCATCACCAGCATCGTGCCGGCCTGATCTGGGCCGCACGAAGAAGCGCCGCCCGGAGGCGGCGCTTCGAATCGCTTGCGGGTTGGTGGCGCGGCTAGCCGGAGGCGCCCGAGCCGCTCGCCGGCGAGGCGCCGGAGTCGCCGCCGCCGGAGGCGCCCGACGTCGCGCTCGAGGCACTCGAGCCGGCGTCCGAGGCGGCGCCGCTCGCGGTGCTCACCGCGTCGCCGCCGCCCGAACCACTCGAACTGCTCGAGCTGCTCGAACCGCTGCCGGCGTCGCCGGACGACGAGCTCTCGCCGCCGCCGCCGGAGCCGAAGCCGGAGCCGCTGGTGTCCGAGGATGCCGAGCCGGAGCCGGAGCCGGAGCCGGAGCTCGCGCTCGAGCCCGAGCCGGAGTCCGATCCCGAGCTCGCCGGTGCGCTCGGCGCAGCGGGCGCCGGTGCGGGCGCCTGCGCCGGTGCGGACGAGCCGGCGTCGCCGCCCGAGCCGCTTCCGTCGCTCGCGCCCGACCCGGTGGACGGGTCGGTGGCCGCGCCGGGATCGACTGCCACGTCGGCCGGTGCGGAGTCGGCACTCGTGCCGTCGCCGGAGGACTGGTCGTAGCCGGAGCCCGATCCGTCGCCCCAGGACTGATCGGAACCCGATCCGTCGCCGGAGGACACGTCGTAGCCGGAGCCCGAGCCGTCGGAGCCGGCCGACTCGTCATAGCCCGAGCCGGTGTCGCCGGAACCCGAGCCGGTATCCGCGGACGGGGCGCTGCTCGCGCCGCTGTCGGTGGACTGGCTTCCCGTGTCCGTGCTCCCGGTGCCGGGATCGCTGGTTGTGGTCGAGTCCGAGCCGCCGCTCGGGGCGGG
>Ga0066652_100000894_pt1 | contig 14782 bp, 10 predicted proteins | sample GraSoiAngelo_101_FD_71413 | JGI IMG/M metagenome (GOLD analysis project Ga0066652, IMG submission 71413) | Grasslands soil microbial communities from the Angelo Coastal Reserve, California, USA - 14_0903_02_30cm | ecosystem: Environmental > Terrestrial > Soil > Grasslands | place: USA...
GGTTTTTACCGCTTCACCCAAGTGCAGCCAATCAGGAATGTGATGGCTCTTCACCATGGCGAAAAGTCCAGCGAGGCTGCCCGGCTTGTCGGTTACGAGAAAGTTTTCGCTTTCGGGCGTGAGCGAATATCTTCCCTGTCGGTCCTTTTTTAAGAGTTCGAGGCCAACCAGCGCATTCATGATTGCCCGGAGTCCTCGCTCGGATGCGCCGGTTTTGTTTTTGACTTGCTGGACTGTTTTCGAACCGTTTTGAAGCGAATCGAAGACTTTGTTGGTCGCTGCGGCTCCGATGATGAGCGGCGGCGTGTAAGCGGAGGCAAATTGCATCAGGCGCTCGGGAGTGACTTGTTTTTTCTTGGAAGTTTTCCTTGGCATTTTTGATTTGGCTTTTTGGATCGTAAGATCGATCAATAACGAGCGTGGCGGCGCTGGTAAATCAGTTAACTGTGTCGAACAATTCTAACAAAAGGACGTGGCGCACGACATCGTTCATTATTCATGCAACACGCGGTGTGATTCGAGATCAAACGCTCAGGCGCAACATTATGTTTATTTTGCTTCTCGCCGCGCTGACCCTCCTGTTTTCTGGCACAACATTTTTGAAAACGACGTTCGATCCGCGCGAGCGCCCAATCTGGTTTATTCTGTTTTGGATCGTTTGCGGATGGTTAACCGTGACGGCGCTGTTCCTGGCGATCTTCGATTTGCTGGTCGTCACACTCCAATCGCGCAGAGCGCAACGGTCGCTGCGGGAGAATCTGAAAACGAAGTCGCCAAAATCGACAATTAACGAATGATCGGGGCGTGAAAATGGCGACAACCAGGCAGCGATCGTCTGAGCCGCGCTTCCGATCGGTCGCCGGTCGCCATGGCGGCGTTCGGCCCGGCGAACATAGAGACGGCTACAAGTCGCGCGACGAAATGGAAGCAACGGAGCGCGCCACGCTTGCGCCGTTTGCCCAGAGATCTGGCGATTCGCGCGGCCGAAAATATCCGGAGCCCAGCCATGCGTATCGCACAGAATTTCAACGCGATCGCGCGCGGATCATTCATTCGCGGGCCTTTCGCAGGCTCGAGTACAAAACGCAAGTCTTTCTGAATGGGACCGGTGACCATTTGCGCACCCGCTTGACTCATTCCATCGAGGTGGCCTCCATCAGCCGCACAATCGCGCGTGCATTGGGACTGAACGAAGACCTCGCGGAAGCAATTGCACTCGCCCATGACCTGGGCCATTCGCCTTTTGGCCACTCCGGAGAAGAGATGCTCGCCGAATGTATGCGCGCTCACGGTGGGTTCGATCACAACCGCCAGAGCTTGCGGGTCGTGGAGCTCCTCGAAAATCCGTATCCAAAGTTTCCGGGTTTGAACCTGACATTTGAAGTACTGGAAGGTTTGCGAAAACATCGAGCCTTTTATGAGATGCCGAAAGTGGCGCGACCCGCCTTGGGCGGGTTGCAAGGTGAAGAAGGCAAGCTCACTACGGGGCGAATCCGTGTCGCCGCGGCGACCGGACCAGAGGTTCACTCCGCTTTAGAGAAGTATCATTGTCCATCATTGGAGGCGCAGATCGCAGATCTCGCGGACGAGATCACTTATTACAGTCATGATCTGGATGATGCGGTCGATTTTGAAATTTTAAGCGCGGAGCGATTGGAAGAAAACGAAGTCTGGCGTCACAGCCGTCGCGCCGTGCTGGCACGTTATCCTGACGCGCGCGAACCTGAGCTGCACAGGTTGATCATTCGCGACATTATCGATGTGCAAGTGCGCGATGTGATAACAACAAGCGCGCAATCGATTGCTGATGCTGGTGTGCAAAGTGCGGATTCAGTCCGCGTACAGCCGGCACCGCTCATTTGCTACAGTGACGATCTGTTACAAGCAAATCGCGCCCTGCGGAAGTTTCTATATGAGAATGTTTACTATCACCCACGCGTTGCCGGTGTGAACCGGCGCGCGTGCGAGATGCTGAGAAAAGTCTTCGAAACATACCTTCTCGATCCTGACCGACTCGGCGACACAGCAACAAAACGAATTGAGGTAGAAGGGCTGCATCGCACTGTATGTGACTACATTGCGGGAATGACCGATCGCTATTTGATGGAAGAATATGCGCGCATCGCCCTGTAGCGCCTCGCTGCGCGGGGGCGGCGCCGATGAGTTCGAGACAGGCACGCCGCGCGTCTCACAGACACGTGGCGACAGTCACGCTGCCGCGCTTCCATTCTCTTCACGCAAATACTGTATCACGAGCCGCAGCCGCTGATTTATTGAAAGTTCTTCAAGAATGCGCTGGCGGTGCAGAGGATCGCTCACGAATGTTGAGGCGACGAGATCGGCGAGCATTTCCGGGTCGCTTAAATCGGAGAGATACCGATCTACTTTGGGCGGAAGCTGCCGTTGCCCATCGTTTTTGAGGTTCGAATAAAGCTCCAGGACTTTGGTAGCGAGCGCTTCGGTTTCAACCGAAGGGACGGAGTCAGATTCAAGGGAGTCAATTGTCGCGACCGGAAACGGCGCTTCTTGCTCGAAATCTCTGAATCGTACACGCTCCAGCCCCTGCAGAATCAGGTTCGAAGTGCCATCGCCGCGTTCGACGCAGGCGCGAATCAGACCGACCCCGGCGATGTGAAAGAAATCTGCGCGCGATTGCCATTCTGTGCAGTGTGGTTTGATCAGTGCGACGCAGAACATGCGATGATGAGCGAGGGCGTGCTTTAGCATCTTGCGGTAGCGCGGCTCGAAGATGTAAAGCGGAAGCAGCGCGTGCGGAAAGAGCAAAGCCCCGGGCAAAGGCATGACCGGTACTCGCTTGGGCAAAATGACGGATGCAGCCATACCGCGATCCTTTATTTTAGTAAAATATCCGCGCTGAGAAAAGGGCAAGCAGGCCGCACGCAAAAATACTCTCGCTATCATCGAATTCCGAAGGCGCGAAGTTGTTCGAGCGACATTTGGCCTTCGATGTCGGTGTCACGAAGTGAAGCGTAGACGAGGACCGATCCGGCGCGCGAGAGCAGAACACGCGAAATTGCGCCAAGTTTGCCAATCCCCATCGCGCTTACGGCGAGATCGACATCTTTCTTTGCGACGAAGGCGAGCAGTCGCGCGAGCTGCGCCGGTGTGTCGGTGCGCGTCGCAACTTTGAAAATATCTGCGCCATGCGCTTTCGCCGCGCGTGCTTTGCGGCGCAAGGAACGCGAACCTGGTGTCGATTTGAGACTATGAAACGAAATGATTCGCCGCACATTCTTCTCCCGCGCCAATTCGAGGACCGAGCGGAGAGCAGACGCCGAGCGCAACTCGACGTCGACATAATGGGCTCGGCGTAAAAATCGAGAAAGCAGATCGCGCCGCTCCCTGAGCGCCAACTTATTTGCACCGCCCTCCTGCGAATGTCGCGCGGTGATAATGAGTGGTGCACGCAATCTCGACAACTTGTTTTCCAACTCATCGACCATGCGCACGAGATGATCTAGTCGCAGTTCAAACAAATCCGGTGGTTTGCGCATTCGGATGGCAAAATCCAGGCTCGCGCTCGACATGATGACGCCCACGAGGCGAGGATGCGGGCGGTCGTTGGCCGAGCTGCCTCCGGTCATATATGTAAAAGCGGCGTGATGTTTGCCGATCTGGGCTATCGCCGCGGCGCGTACCGTAAAAGCATTCTCTCGACGTATTTGGCAAGGATGTCGAACTCGAGGTTCAATAAATCCCCGATCTGGGCATAATCGAGATTAGTGCAGCGTTTCGTGTGGGGGATGATCCACACGACGAAGCTTTTCGGAAGGACTTCCGCGATTGTAAGGCTGATCCCGTTGACTGCGATTGAACCTTTACTGACAACGTAATGCGCGAACTCAGCGGGTAGCTCAACTTCGAGGCGATGATCGAGTCCGCTCTCTTCAAAAGCCAAAATGAGTGAAGTGCAGTCGACGTGCCCTTGGACAAAATGCCCGCCAATGCACGCGTTTACGGATAGAGCGCACTCAAGATTTACCGGAGCCTCAGGCCGCAACACTCTTAGGTTCGTCCGGGCAACTGTCTCCTCGAGAAGATCGAAAGTGAGCTGATTGCCGCGGTGCGAGCTTACTGTGAGGCAACAGCCATTCACAGCCACACTGTTACCGTTCCGTATTTTTTTCACGGTGTGCGGCGCAGCAATTTGCAATTGGGCGCCGCGATCGCTGACGCGAACCGCAACCACACTGCCGACTTCTTCAATCAGGCCGGTAAACATCGATCAACCTTTAGCCGCCGCGCATCGTAACCCAGGAAACCAGGAAAAGCACCGGTAGCAGGATCGGAAGGGAGAACCTTACGACGAAGCCAACAAAACTTGGTGTATGCATTTTGTGTTGTTGTGCGATTGCCTTGATCATGAAATTGGGACTGTTGCCGATGTAAGTGACGGCTCCGAACAAAACCGCACCCATTGAGACAGCGACCATTTCGGCCGTGCCATTGGAAAGAAATTCGCGCACCGCGGTCGGGCTCTCAATGCCAAGACCGGCGTGGCCAAGAGCGCCGGCAAAGAACATTATGTAGGTCGGCGCATTATCGAGGACTGCGGATAGACCGCCGGTAACCCAGTAAAATTTCGCGGGCGTGTCAATTGCAAGATCGCGCGCGTGCAACTGCATATAATCGAGCACCGGGACTATCGTGAGAAAGATTCCGAGGAAGAGCCAGCCGACCTCTTTTACCGGAGCAAATGAAAACTCATTTGCCCAATGTACGCTTTTCGGTGTCGTGAAATAAGATCCTACGGCGGCGACCAACATGATTGCTTCGCGCAAAAATGGCGGATGCTGGATGAAAACCGCGCTGACAATGATCGCGAGAAAGAAAATGTTGCGCAGCCCCTCCATATTGATCATGCGAACACCGGTTTCCAGCTGTCGAGCTGCTGCGGATGCGCGGCGAAAATTATGTCGATCAACATAATAAAATATCAGAAGGAGACAAAGGAGCGCGACAGACCAGGACAGCCAGCAATGCTGAATCATCCACCAGAAAGGCACGCCTTTGAGATAGCCAAGGAAGAGCGGCGGGCCCATCGGAGTTAATCCACCGCCCACGTTGCTCACGAGAAAGATGAAGAACGCGGTGTGCAAACCGGTGTAACGATATTTGTTCACTTGAAGCCATGGGCGAATGAAGAGCATGGACGCGCCCGTTGTGCCGAGAAAGCTTCCCGCGACTGTTCCGAGAAACAGAAATGTGCAATTGAACAAAGGCGTGGCTTCTCCGCGGATTTGCACGTGAATCCCGCCAGAGACGACGAAGAGCGAGCCGACCAACACCATGAAACGGATATAATCGCTGCCCTCATGCAGGATTCGTTCCGACTGCCGGATTCCGAAGAGATAATAGGCGGTCGTGATGGCCGCGAGAAAAAGGGCAATGAGATGATAGTAGCGTTCCCAATGATGTTTCAAGACGAGCGGGAGAAATGCGATGCAAAGCAAAAGCAGCCCGAAAGGCAGCATGATTAATCGACTCGGTTCGATCTGCGGTGCTGTCGTCAGAATGAAATCGCTTATCACGAATCTCACGTGGGGGCAGAAATGCGACAAAAACAAATTTCATGCAATAGAAACTAACCAAAATGGTCGAATCGGGCGCCTTCAGATTTGCACGCGCTTGGATTTTCTCGAATTACGTTGCGCGCAGTGGCCGGTGGTATCGGTGAAGAAAAATCTTTGAGAGAATTGGGAAATCGCAAATATGCCGAATAGCGCCGACAATAACGGTGTGCACACGTTAGGCGTTCCTCTTCACCCACCCCAAATCTAGATGCAAGAGTGCGCATTGTGATTTTCTTTGGCATTCTCTTCTTGTCGGGAATCGGCGCGCTCATTTTCGAGACGCTCTGGCTGCGGCTGAGCGGCCTGGCATTTGGCAACTCCATCTGGGCCGCGGCGTTAATTCTTTCCAGCTTCATGGCGGGTCTGGCGCTGGGCAACGGCGTCGCGGCATCGTCGAAGGTCCGACGATGGCGGCCCCTGCATCTTTACGCTGTGTTGAAACTGGCCGTCGCATCTTTTGGCTGCACAATTGTTTTTGATCTTCCGCTGCTGGGCGGGTTGATGCGGCCCATTTGGCAAATGCTGTGGAATTATCAGCCAACTGTCATCGGATTGCGTTTCGTCCTGTCATTCCTGATTTTGCTGGTGCCGACAACGGCCATGGGTTTGACGCTGCCGGTGTTAATCGAAGATCCAGTTTTGCGACAAACGAATTTTGGGCGGGCAATCGGTCTTCTTTATGGCTCGAACACATTGGGCGCAGTGGCCGGAGCTGTGCTCGGCGAAGCTTACTCGATTCAAGCGTTTGGGATCCTTTATTTTCTCGGCAAGCAAAGAGAAAATTCGACAGTTCTGGCAAGAGCGCGCCAGTGACAGAATAAGCATGCCGAGCCGGTCAAAAAATTCATCTCTAATTTCTTAAATGAAGCTTTACCGTAAAATCCGCAAACTTGCGCATCCGTTGACCTACCGGCGCGCATGGCGCAGAGCGCAACGCTCCATTTTTCGCCTGCCGCTTGGGCCGCTGCGGACAACCATCGATCCGGAACGTCTGCGAGAAATCCAACAACGCTACGCCAACGTGCCTGCCGGTTATGCCAAATACACGAACGTGGATCCCTGGTTGCGCTTGAATCGCGAACGTGTGCAAGATTTGAAGCTGCATCGTTCGGCGCCGAAGCGCGTGCTCGATCTCGGGTGCGGAGGTGGATTTTTCTTGTTCATATTAAAAGGGCTTGGTCATTCCGTCCTTGGCCTCGACGTTGGGCGGGTATCTCTTTTTACCGAATTGCTCGATCTTTTCGATGTTCCGCGTGTCGTCTGGAGGATCGAAGCGTTCAAGCCGTTGCCCGATCTGGGTGAAAAGTTTGATTGGATCACCGCGTTCTCAGTCAATTTTAATCTTTACCATCCATCGCAACGGCGATGGGGGGCGGCGGAATGGGATTTTCTTCTGCGCGATTTGCAGCGACATCTGGCGTCGGGCGGCAAGATCTTCTTCGGGCTCAATCCCCTCTACGCGGGTGATTACTACACGCCCGAGCTACACGATTTTTTCCTAAGCCGGGGCGCGAACGTCGAACGCGAACGAATCTTTTTCGATAAGGGGCTGCGCTTTTGACCCACACCGTACCCGCAATCGCCCCGGGAAAGAGCCAACCCACTTCCGTCGGGGGACCAATCATGTCGTAGATCGTGCTAAGCGGATGGGCAAGGCCATCCGACAAATCAGAGGGGCATCACCGGACACCGATCGTTTCGCGAGGAGCTTGTCGGGATGCTTCAGTCCTGAAAGCTTTCGGGATTGCGTACGAGGAATCGATGCTCGGTTGACGAATTCTTCCGTTCCTGCCGGGACTCGATTCATTGCGAATCAGTTTACCCAGCGTTGAAACGCTGGTGCTATTTTGAAAAGGCCCACGGCCTGGGATCATTTTGTGAATGTGGCGCTGCCCAGTACCCGTGCGATCGATCCGCAATCACAACAATGGTCCGCAAAGAAGATTCCGCTGTTCATTCTTTTCGATCAGTTCCTGTCACTGCAAAAACGAACCGGGTCACCCTTTAAAAATATTTCAAAAAAGTGAAAGAAAAGCTTGCAAGCCCTTTGCACCTTCCATTAAACGGGAATCTGGCGCGCCAAATAGGCCGCGTCAGCCGTTCAAAAATATCTTAAAAAAAGTGAAAAAAAAGCTTGCAAGCCCTTTGCATTTTCCGTTAATCGGGAGTCTGGCGCGACAAATAAGCCGCGTCAGCCGTTCAAAAATATTTTAAAAAAAGTGAAAAAAAGCTTGCAAGCCGTCAAAATATCCAATAATCCGTGCCAAAACCTAACCAAACCAATGGAGAAACCAATGATAAAAAATGTGCTAAATAAGTTCGGATTCGTTCGCGTCGCTTTTGTAGCGAGCGTCGGATTTCCTTTGATTTTTGCATCAAACGCAGTCGCTCAGTTGGCGGCACCAGCGCAGCCCGCGCCACCCCCGGCTGGGGGTCAGGCGGAAGTCGAGCGCGTGATCGTGACCGGTTCAAACATTCCGACTGCGGAAGAGACTGGCCCGAATCCGGTGGATACCTACCGGCCGCAGGACATCGAAAAATTGGGTGTCCGCAACGCGCAGGATCTGCAAAATATTATACCGCAGGAGGCGGGCGGGACTGTCAACCAGAACATCGGTAATGGTGGTGACGGCACTATCCAGCTCAACTTGCGCGGTCTGTTGTCCAAGGAGACCCTGGTTCTGGTAGATGGCAAACGTGTCGCAACTAGTGGATTGGGCTCCGCTGGGTTTAGCGCGGGCGTGGACATTAACCTGATTCCCTTCGTGATGATCGATCACCTCGACATCCTGAAAGATGGCGCCTCGGCTGTCTATGGCGCGGACGCGATCGCCGGCGTGGTCAACTTCTTTTTGGTCCATAAATTCCGCGGCTTGGAGATCGGGGGCACTTACGGGAACACAAACCTGGGAGCGTCCAATGAGATGGGCGAGTGGGAGGCATGGATCAAAGCCGGCACCGGAGATGAGAAGACAGACATTGTGGTCATCGCCGATTTCTGGGAGCGTACCGGCGGTTTATTTTCCGCCGACCGTGATATAAGTAGAAATGCGGGGCAGCAGGTTTTCTGGGGCGGTTTTGATGGTCGCAGCTCGAACTTCCCTGGCTCCATTTCCGCCAGTGGGAGTCCGTTCTCGTCCGCCAATTTCCGGCTAATCCCAAGCCTGTTTTTCAGCGCCAATTCCCCGCCGCCGCATTCCGCCCCGAACAAGGAGACTTCTCCGTTTTACCTCAACAGCGTCGCGGTGCGGTTTCCGCAGCCTGTTGGCACAAACACAGCCCCGGGACTCGATGGAAATTATTTTAGGTTTAACTTCGCGGCTTTCACGCCAGCGCTTCCGCCGGCCGATCGTCAGAGCTTCTATGGGTCGTTCACCCGCGACATATGCGACAAATACCTGACGATATTTGGTGATTTTAAATATGTCCGCTCATTTTTCGATGCGTCCCTGGCAGCCGTGCCGTTTGTGCCCGATCCATTCAAGAATCCAGGCCAAGCCGTAGGGCTTAGTGGTACTTCTGCTGGCATCAGTGTGCCAATCAGCAATCCGTTTAATCCGTTTACCGTAGGGGACACGAATTGGATATCGCCTAGTGGGCAATTAATCCCGGTGACTACCGGAGTGCGGTTTCGCGGGATTAACGATACCGGTCCCAGAAGTGAAAAGTTCACTTACTGGGATTCGCTCTTTGACGTCGGGCTCAAGGGTGAGATGGGAGAATTTGGCGATTATTTCAAGACTTGGAACTGGGAAGCGGGTTTCCGCTATTCCCGGAATGAGGGGCAGGACTTGTCCATAGGAGAAGCCAGCCAGCCTGGGCTAATAAGCGCGCTTTTGGATTCGAACCCGGCCACTGCGTTTAATCCCTTCCTTGGTTTCGCTGGCCACAACACTGCCGCGGCCAGGTCCGCTGTTTATGTTACCCTGCATAACTCAGGCGAATATGAGCTGCCTTTGGGTTATGCGACCATTAACGGCGACCTGTTTAAGCTTCCCGCGGGACCTGTCTCCTTTGCTCTCGGCGGTGAGTATGATGGGCCGAGATTCACCCGCGATCGCGACGTGCTCAACAACACGTTTTCATCGATTGGCTCGGTGGATGGGCAAAGCTTCAAGGTAAACCGGGATGTTTGGTCAATCTACGAGGAAGTGCGGGTACCCTTCACCAGCCCCACGTGGAACTTCCCCGGCTTCTACAGCTTCGAGGTGGACTTTGCCGAGCGCGAGGAATGGTACAGCAATAACACTTCTTCGGTTCCGGGAATTGTAAAGATCCCAGCGCAGCACAGCCAATATAACGCGCAGAAGCCGAAGATTTCCATCCGCTGGGAGCCGCTTGATCCCAAATGGATCGGAGCATTGACCTTGCGCGGTAGCTACACCGAAGCGTTTCATGCGCCGAATTTGTCGGAGATTGCGCCCGCGGGCTCGCAGAACTTCCCGGGGGTCGTCGATCCATTTTCCTCTCAGACCGATATCCAGGTCGAAGAACACATTAGCGGAAACCCCCAGTTGCACCCAGAAGTGGCCTATGAATGGACCTACGGGGCGGTTTACAGCCCGAAATGGATCAAGGGCCTGACGCTGAGCGCGGATTGGTGGCATATTGACATGCGCGATATTGTATCGGCCCTCGGCGCGCAATTCGTTATCGAGCACTTTACCGGCACCGACTTGGTGCTACGTGGTCCCAGTACCGTTCCCGGTGAACTTGGCCCGGTCAATCTGGTCATCGACCCCAGCCAAAACCTTGCTGGCGCGATCTTCGAGGGTCTCGATTACGAAGCGATCTATATTCTGGACTCTTCGATTTTTGGTCACGGCGATTTTGGCAGGGTGACGACCACGGTCAATGGCACCTGGTTATCCCGGGCTGAGCTCCAGACTGGACCCGATACCAAAATGTTCGGTATCGCGGGCGAGTTTTTGCCGACGGCATTCAGCCTGACCAGTTCGCTGCCACGGAATCGGGCCAATGGCAGTCTGTTCTACGATGGTCCTGCCGACTCGTGGGCGCAGGGTTTCGATATTGGCGTGGTAGTCCACTGGATCAGCCAATATGAAGATGACAATATCTCGTTTACGGGTGGCAAGCCGCAAACACCGAGAACGAATCCGCCAGGGACTACCAATAAGCTTGGGGAGGATGTTAGCGGCCTGGATGCTGGAGGACCCAGGGGCAGCGCCGCCCCGGGGGGTGCCGCGCGGAAAGTGGCGGCGTGGACTACATTCGACCTGATCGCATCCTATACGTTCAACCTGCCGCCGCCAGCGCCAGCGCCGGTGCCTGGTTTTGCCAAGGATGGCGGTAAGAACGTCGCGATGAAGGACGGGAAGGAGAAGAATGTCATGCCGGTCTCCACTGCCGAATACAATCCGTGTGGATGGCGCGCGTGGTTAAATGGCACCACCATCACTGCTGGGATACAGAACGTGACCGACGAAGATCCGTCGTTCGTGGGTGGCAACTTCGAGAACGGCTACGACGAATCGATTGCCACGATCAAAGGCCGGTTCTGGTACGTCGGTCTGAAGAAGCGATTCTAAAGCGAAGGCCGGGATAATTCATAGCGGCCGGGCTCCTCATAGGGCCCGGCCGTTTGCTTTTCGTTTACAGAACGGACTTTACCGCAGAGATCGCGGAGCACGCAGAAAATCCTGAATTGATTCCTCATCGGAATTCAAAATGCAGCGGCGAATTCCGGAGTTTAGCAGCCAAACGTTGAAGTGGATGAAAAATTCTTAGATCGCGAGAGGAGTAAAAAGCTATGGCGATTTGGTAAACGCGTCCCTAAGATTGACAATGGCGCGCGCGGTGCGTCCCGCAAGACGAGCATTGATTTTCGCGTCGGTTTGAGGAAAACTTAGTTCCGCTAAAAAGGCATGCAGTACGTTACCGCGTTCTCACGTCCGCAAACTGTTCCGGCTGGGCTTGCTGCCGCGCGAAAGCCTAACCTGTGGATTCTGGACAGTTGGCGCGACCTGATCTTGTACGTCTGCACGCCGCTGGTGATCGTGCCGATCTTTCTCGTGGCGCAGGCGCGTTGGAGCGCGGAAGACATTTATCTTTTTGTCGCTGCCTTCGGCGCGATGGGTCACCACTTGCCAGGAATGATTCGCGCCTATGGCGATCGGGCGTTATTCCAGCGCTTCAAGTGGCGCTTCATTTTTGCACCGATTTTTTTGGTGGTCGTCTCCACGATCTTTTCGTTGTGGGACCTTAAAGGCATTGTGCTAGTCGCCTTTATTTGGGGCGTCTGGCACGGCATGATGCAAACGTATGGGTTCTGTCGCATCTACGATGCGAAAGTGGGCTCGTTCGCTGAGCTGACGCGTCGTCTTGATTTCGCATTGTGCGGGATTTGGTTCGCCACCGCGGTCCTTCTCTCATCGCAGCGAATGACTGATACCTTGGAGACTTATTACGCTGCGGGAGGGCCCTTCATTCCGCCCGGCTTCCTCCGGGCAGCACAGCAGGGGCTGCTTGCGTTCGCCCTCTTAGTTTCAGCCGTGTTTCTGGCAAATTTTATCCGGATGTGGACTAGCGGGAAGCGGCCTAGTCCGGTAAAGCTGGTTCTTCTCATCACGAGCATTTCTTTTTGGTGGTACTCCAACAACATCGTGGCCAGCGTTCTCGTCGGCATTGCCTTGTTCGAAGTATTTCACGACGTCCAGTACCTCTCGCTGGTTTGGATCTATAATCGTAAACGGGTTGAGACCGACAACTCGATCGGCGGGTTCATGCGCTTCGTATTCCGGCGCAGCGGTTCGCTGATCGGTCTATACGTGGGCCTGATCTTCGCCTACGGGGCGCTGGGTTATTTCAAGTCGAGCATCGGCATCGACGTAGTCAAACGCATCCTCACTGGTGTAGTGACCGCTTCGGCGCTGCTCCATTTTTATTACGACGGATTCATCTGGAAAGTGCGCGAGAAATCTACGCGACAATCTCTCGGCATCGGCGGCGGGACAACAGATGTTTTGACGAGCGGTTTTCTACCCAGCTGGGCCTTGCATGGCGCGAAATGGTTCGCTGTTTTTGTCATTCCGCTTGGCGCACTTTGGTTTGGGCAAGTGCGGCTCCCTCAGAATGAACTTGAACATTTAGCCTGGATCGCCGCCGATCTTCCTGTTTCCGCCCGGGCGCATACCAATTACGCCAAGGCTCTGCAGGAGGCTGGCCGACTCGATAAAGCAGCCGATGAATTTTCCGCTGCGCTTCGTCTTAATCCCGCTTCGGCAAAGGCCCACGCCAATCTGGCCAGCGTCCTGATTGGAAAGGGAAACCTGGAAGATGCGCAAACCCATTTCGAAACAGCACTGCGACTCGACTCTAACAACGCCGAGTTACACTCCGGTTATGCCTATCTTCTGGAGCGACTCGATCGCCCTGAGCAAGCAGCAGCGGAAATCGAAGCGTCCGTCCGCTTGGACCCACAGTCTGCACAAGCTCGGTATAGCTATGGCGCATTTCTGGAGAAACACGGCAAACTCGAGGAGGCAATTGTGCAGTATCGACGGGCGATTCAAGCTGACCCGCGTCATGTGGATGCTCATCTCGATCTGGCAAGCGCGCTTTTCCAAGAGGGCGATTTGCAGGGAGCCGAGGCACATTATCTGGAGGGAAGCCGGCTTAAGCCAGAGCTCGCCCAACCTCACAACGACCTGGGAAAAGTTTTTATGCGCGAGGGCAACGTTTCCAGCGCGATCGCGCAATTCGAAGAAGCGCTACGTCTTCATCCCGACTTCCCGGAGGCGGAGGAGAATCTGCGCAGCGCGAGAGAAACCGAGGCTCAGTCTCGTTGGCAATCGCCGAGGTAAAACCTCCGGTCGGCCGCGCTCAGCATGGCTCGCATTTACGAGCTGGCGTGATCTCCGTGGTTAACTGGGACAAAAACTAATGTCCGGGAACGCCACGCCTTTAGGAACGAGCAAACAGAACCAGCTCCCATCCCCATTCTGGCAGCGGAATTGGCTTTGGGGGCTCTTTCTGATTGCCCTGGTTTCAATAGCATACACCCGAGTCTTTAACGCCGGCTTCATCTGGGACGACGAATCGCATCTGACGCAAAATCCCTGCATTATTGGTCCGCTCGGACTTAAAGAGATCTGGACGAGCGCGCGAGCCGTCTATTACCCGCTCGTGCTGACGAGCTTCTGGAGTTTGCATAAGCTCGTTGGCTTAAGTCCATCGCCATACCACATTCTCAATGTGCTGCTGCACGCGGCATCGGCGGTCTTGCTCTGGCGCGTCTTGCGGCAACTCGATGTTCGCGGAGCGTGGCTGGGAGCACTGCTTTGGGCATTGCATCCGGTAATGGTGCAATCGGTCGCCTGGGTCACGGAGCTAAAAAATACTCAGTCGTGTCTCTTTTATCTTTTGTCGATCTTCTGGTTTTTGAAAGTGGACGCTGAGGAGAACGGGAACAGCGTTCGCTGGTGGCGCTTTGGCCGGGCGCTCCTGTTCTTTGTTGTGGCGATCCTGAGCAAGCCATCCACGGTCATGTTGCCTGCTGTAATCGCGCTCTGTGTCTGGTGGCGGAGAGGACGAGTCCGGTGGCGCGACCTCGCGACTCTCGTTCCGTTTGCGCTGATTTCAGCGCTTGCCAGCGTGTGGACGATTTGGGAACAGAAGTTCCATTCTGGTGCGACTGGTTCTGAGTGGGCCCAGTTGTGGCCGGAGCGGCTCATCATCGCGGGTCGCGCGATATGGTTTTATCTGGGCAAACTGATGTGGCCCGATCCGCTCATTTTCATCTATCCGCGTTGGGAGATTAATTCGTTGCAACTGACGGCTTATCTGCCGCTGCTGGCAGCGTTGGCTGGTTTGTTTGCTTTGTGGCGAATTCGTGGGAAGTGGAGTCGCCCCGTGTTTTTTGCCGCTGCATACTTTGTGATTTCGCTATTTCCTGTGCTCGGCTTTTTCACCGTTTACTTCTTCCGTTACTCGTTTGTGAGCGATCATTTCCAATATCTGGCGAGCATGGGACCGCTCGCGTTAGCCGGAGCTGGTATTACAGCGGTGGCCGATTCCCTCAAATGGAAACCTTTTCTCCGCGCGGCCATCTGCGGAATCCTCCTGCTTTTTGGCTTTTTGACGTGGCGGCAGAGCGGGATCTACCATGACTTAGTAAACTTGTACACGGCGACGCTGGCAAAAAATCCCGGCTGCTGGATGGCGCATTA
>Ga0066652_100000895_pt1 | contig 14777 bp, 13 predicted proteins | sample GraSoiAngelo_101_FD_71413 | JGI IMG/M metagenome (GOLD analysis project Ga0066652, IMG submission 71413) | Grasslands soil microbial communities from the Angelo Coastal Reserve, California, USA - 14_0903_02_30cm | ecosystem: Environmental > Terrestrial > Soil > Grasslands | place: USA...
CGTTAACGGACAACCATTCACAGTTGCACTAAAGGTTACTGTATAATTGCCGGGTGCTGCCGGAGCTGTAAACGTTGTACCACTTACACCTGTACCTGACCAGGTAATTCCAGTGACTGTCGTGCCAGGGGGAAATGTTGCGCTCAATGTAGCTGTCGTGCCCGAACACAGTGTACCAGGGGTATTAAATGTTGGCGCTGGAACATTTGCTACTGTGATCACAAAGGATCCATTAATAACACAGCCGTTAACAGTAGCGCTAAAAGTTATTGTATAATTTCCGCCTGCGGCCGGAGCTGTAAATGTAGATCCACTAACCCCTGTGCCACTCCATACAATATTAGTAACGGTAGTACCTGTAGGGAATGTTGCTGTTAGCGTAGCTGCAGAACCGGGGCAAAGTGTACCAATAGCACCAAAGGTTGGTGCAGGAGCATTCGCTACAGTTAATGTGCGGGTTGCAATTAACGGACAACCATTCACAGTTGCATTAAAGGTTATGGTATAATTGCCAGGTGTTGCCGGAGCTGTAAAGGTTGTGCCGCTTACGCCCGTACCCGACCAGCTAACATTAGTCACAGTTGTGCCAGGTGCGAACGTTGCAGTCAGGGTAGCCGTTGCGCCCGGACACAATGTGCCAATGCTATTAAACGTGGGGGTCGGAACAACAATATTGGTTATTGTAATGCTATCGCAGGTGACAGGATTGCAATTATTCATCGTTGCCCGCACAGAGTAAGTTCCGGCAATTAATCCTGTGAACGAAAGCGTGCCGGATGTATATGTAACGGCTGCGCCTACTTCAGAACCACCACGAAGCAACTGATATGTTACACCAGCTTGTGGATTTGTTACAGTTATAACACCGGTTGCCGAGCCCGGGCAAATTGGATTTGTTGAAAGTAATGGAATATGAATATTGCAAGAGCTTTCAGGTGTTAGAGTAATGGTTGCCGTTCCCTGGCAATTATTTGCATCTGTCACAGTAACATGGAAAGTAAAGGTTGAAATACCAGCAGGGACAGTAGCTACCGGGTTTGGCAAAGTGACATTATTAAATGTAACACCAGCGGTAGTTGAACTCCAAACGTAGGTATAGGACGTCGCGCCTCCGGTTATATTTGCGCTTAACGCGACTGTTCTGTTAACAGAGAATTGAGATAGGTTGCTTAAAATTGTCACTGTAATAGTTGGACATGCAGTCGTGGTCCTGCAACCCACGCCTGCGCCTGCAAGGGTGCAGAGTCCGCAGCCTGTGCGGCTACCGGATTTGTAATAGGCATGTAGATCTGCAGTGCCCCAGTTGCCACTAAGCACCAGGCTATAATATCTTGGAGTTGACCCGTTGGTGCCGACGTCAAATTTTAGCACAGGAATATTGGCAGTACAATTCTGGCTGGGATCAACGTGTATTTCAACTCTCAACGGACTGTGATTAGATGGATTGGAACTGGAGCCTGTACCGGCTGAAACAATATCACTTTCGTGCAAAGCATCAGCAGGATTAGAGCAGCTGTTTATTTTAAATCCCCAATGACTTAAGTCTTGAACTGTTCCGTTATTTCCATTTCCTGGATTTGGATTAAACACCTTCCAAACAAATGTTGTCCGGCCCGATGTCGAATTATAAGTTCTTGAAACAAGCGAAATGTCATAGGGACATTGTTGCGCCTGGGCAGTTGCAATGAAGACATTATTGAACAAAACAAAGCAAAGGAGAATGCGCACAGAATGAAACATCGCTCCTTCAATGAATTTTTTGGGACTCAGCAATTGGTAAGCCGGATTTTTTGTTGTAAAAGTTTGCATAGTGAAGAGTATTTAAGAATCGTAAATGATTGAAGTTTTCGGGAAAGGTTGGAGTATGGTGATAGCCCGCGAATGAAGTCTTGTTAATAATAAGGAGGAGATATAACAGCGACTGGCAACAATGCTTCGGAATAGGCAATGACCATGGTCATGCGAATGAAATCTTGCATTCAAGTCTTTTTAAAGTATCAGTATATTATAAACACGAGTTGCCCTTACTCTAAGTCGCCGGAATCATAGGGATTGGTATTCGGGGATAAAACCAATTAAAGAAAAATCCTTCTGTATTAAGAGGGATGACTGATGTTGCTAACCGTGTGGTGTTAGACGGTAGGGTCATCAGAAATGTATTGAAGTTGATGCAAGAATAATGCCTTAGTTAACGAAATGGTAAAATACCGGAGTCTGGCCTATTCAACACATCTCGATGCGAACAATTCCGCAAATAGTTTGTGGCGAATAAAGACCAGCTTGTAATACAATTTGCCTACAGCATGATGATAGAGAAAGAAAAATCAAAGATAGAACGGCTATATGCATGACTGGGGTAAACAAGAATCTGGATCAGGGAGCATATAATTGTATAAAAAAGTGAGAATAAAATTCCCAGTTGCGAGCCCCGGATGTTGAAATATGTGGGCATACGAAACGATCCCGGTTTGCTTTTCCACATAAACTTTTGCTGACAAAAAATAAGCGGAGCGTACTCCGCTTATCTCAAAATTAAATTCTCATCAACGTTTACTTTCCCTTTTTTACTTTATCCTTTTTGACCTTATACTTCTTTGCATGGAGAGCATTTTCCCTCCACACTTCCGGTCCATTATAATATACAGTATACTTCGGAGCCTTTGCCAGAGTAATAGTCGTAGGAAGCGTTTTTACTTCAATCCATTTTGTCGTTGGCTCATCATAATACCAATAATCTCCGTTTGAAACATTAAAGTAAACGTTAGAAGAAGGATAATAATAAAATTTCACGCGCTGCGTTTCTTGTGCTGATACGTGTAATGCGCTGCCAAGTGTAAATATCACTGCAACAGCTAGAATTAGCTTTTTCATAATAAATCGATTTTAATTTCACACTGTATATTCAATGTGATTTCAACAAACAATATGCCGCTAAAATCCCCAGCTGTCTATCCAGTTCGCAAGGTTATAACCCCTGCCTACATTTATAATTACATGAAAACATTTCAAGAAATAAACAATAGTCAATATGAAAAACTATTTACTCTTTCTCAACAATAATTATGAGACCATCAGCATCCACTATCTGTTTTTGCCCAGCAATTACTGGATGCATGATCACATCCTAAATTGTAAAACACACTTCCAATAAATCAAGTGAGCGGCAATACCAGGGTCAGAAAAACACCCGGCAGAAACATTTAAATTCTTTTAAGGAGAATGTGAGGACAAAAAAGAATAAGGATATACTAAAGGAAGAAATTATTGGTGAGCAACAAAGAAAACAGGCTATGACCGAAAGGAATTAGCTATAACTCCAGGTATTGAGTTTTTGGGTTCTGGCATCTGCGGTGTATTCACTAATGTGCTGGCTTCCCCTGCCGTCAAAATCGTTTTAAAAGGAATTGATGCCCAACTATATCTCCGGTGGAAACGTTTTCCGGTGCGATATTTCATGCACAATATTTAGATTAATCATTTCCCCGCCCTTGTTCGTGCCGCTTTCTTCGCTGCTTTTGAACGTTTACGTGGGCCTTTAGTTTTAGCTGCTTTTCTTGCAGCAGCCGAACGTTCTGAAGCAGTTCGATTCATAGCCGCCTCGTGCGCCTGGCGGGAAAGCGCTGTGTGGGATGCGGATGAAATTGGCTCACGTTTCAGGGCTTTTACTCTTGCCCGGGAACGTGTTTGAGAAATTGGTTCATGCCTTTGTCCTTTCTTGTAGGCCAGTTCTGCGCTACGACGAGTCTTTTTAGATGTTTTTCCCTTCTTCGGTGGCTTTAATTTAACTCCGGCTCTTCTCGCCTTCGATAAACCGATGGCAATTGCCTGCTTTGCAGATCTTGCACCATGCTTTCCTTCGCGGATATTTTTTATCTCTTCATGTACAAATTCACCTGCCTGAGTGCTCGCTGATTTGCCTTCTTGTTTATCATGTTCCGCTTTTGCAATTGTATCTTTTTCTGGCATATAATTTTTAGAATAGAGCACAATTGGTATGCCAGGTACCATTTATTTAGACAAGCTTGTTTTTTACACCATTTTGTTGCGGACATCTTTTCGGTTGGATTTTCAGATCACTACGATGGTATTGACAAAAAACTCCGGAGTGAAATCTGCCGGAATTAAATGAAATGTCACGCTATTGCATAAGTAAAATCCAAAAAGCCGGAACAGTTCCGGCAACCAGTTAACCTATAAACATTGCAGTCGAGGGAGAAAGCTATTCAGCTTAATCTTTTATCTCAAATCTTTCCAGTCCTACCGTGGCAGGACCATTAATGACAATACCGTCTTTTGTAAATCTCGACCCATGACAGGGACAATCAAAGGATTTTTCTTCGGCATTCCATTGTACCATACAGCCCATATGCGGACATACCGAGCTAAACGCATGGACATTATTCTGTTCATCTTTGTAGATGGCCAATCGTCTAAGGCCCTTGCTTAAGATCGCACCTTCTCCTGGCGCTAATTGATCGATTTCATGTATATCTGTCTTATTTATAAACCTTCCGTACTGCTTAATGGTATTGAACATTTCAGTAAGAAACCGTTTGGGCGTCCTGAGCGGCATTCTTGTGGGAGAATAAAAATCAGCCCATCTGTTTTCTCTTCCCTGAATTAGATCAGAAACGATCATCCCGCCAAGTGTACCATGTGTCATACCGTTGCCTGAGTCACCTGTAATAATATAAACATTGTCGTCACCCGGACTCTTTCCGATGAAGGCCATATAATCAACAGGCTCCATCACCTGCCCGGACCACTGGTAGATGAGCTCTCCCGACTGAGGAAAGCGTTTTTTTGTCCATTCAACAAGTGCAGTAAATCTTTCTTGTTCAGGAATGTCTTCGGCATCGGCCTGGCCTGTTTTATGATCTTCTCCCCCAGCAATAAGTAGATCATATTCGTCATCGAACGGTTGAAAGTTGTGAAGATATTGACAAAGACCAAAGGATCATAATGCAGGCAAGACCGCAGTGGAACCCGAAAGAACGTCCGTCACAAAACCAGGTAATCATTTAATTTTTACCATGCCCGATCTTATCAAGAATAGCGTTAATGGTTCCTACCGTGAATGGCTTTTTGAGAAAGTAGTCGATACCTTCAGCCTTTGCTTTTTCTTCTATCCATTTCGCCGAGTCGGCTGTCATCATAATAATTTTTATTTCTTCATCCGCGAGATGAATATGGCGAATAAAGTTTATACCCAATCCGTCGGGGAAACTATTGTCGAGAAAAATAATAGTGGGCTTCATGTAGCTAAGGTATTCTTGCGCTTCATGTAACGACTGGACCGGTAGAGCCAATATCTTTCTTGCTTCCAGCATTGGTATTAATATACGGCCAAGGTCTTCATCATCATCAATAATCATCGCTGTTTTAGCCAACATACGTAGATCGATTGGTATAGCCTTCACAGAACAAAAACTTAGCCGTATTTGATGCCGCCTATTTTTAGGCGGCGCACATTGATTTACTCATAAGATGAGACTAATTCTCCACTACTAATAAAGATTGGGGTTTTAGATCACAGGTAAAGTTGCTACCTGGAACAGTAGAAGTACCATCGTAATAGCCGCATTGGAATAGAATTGCAGAAACAGAGGCAGAAGTAAAAGAATGGGTAGAGAACGTTAAAAACGCCAATAACAATGTTTTTCACGAAGTGGGGCGAGACGAAACCAACCATTAGGGTTTTCCCTCTGCTGATCCTGGCGGTCATAAATTCAATATACATTTATAGAAAAGGAATGTGATAAAATCCTCTGCTACTATCAGTTGAAATATTTCTTCGTTTGCAGCTCCGCCATTTGTGAAAAAATGAAATTAAAACCATGCGAATTGGTTTCCTCATTTTTATCTGGTGTTTGAATTCTATAGATTTTTACATGGCCAATACTACTCCATTCCTATAGATCGAGGCGCTTCCGGCGGGAAGATCACAGTGATTGGCGCACTCAAAATACCTGTTGGGAATTCTTTGTCAGTCGCTCTTACCGGTTATCTTAACCCCATCTCGTATTGCCGCCTGAAGTATTTCAATGTTTATATCTTTTATGGTTTTGAACTTTATGCAATACCCGGTTACACTCGCCTTGCCTAGTTTTTTTCCATATGTCTGGGCTAAGTATGTTTTATCTTTAATACCAAGGATGTAGACAGAGATCCCGGTTGTGTTTGCGCTGAGACCAATTTGATAAAACTCCCTGGTTGTTCCATCGGCATATGTTATTGTGTAAGATCCATAGCCGATATTAGGATTAGAAACAGTTTTACCTTTATCGTCTTTGCCATCTAAGAACCACAATTTACCTTTTGGTAATACTTGAAGTGCGAGCTTGTGCAACTCTTGCATGTCGCTGCGTTTTGGTTCGGGCTGGCCGGTAATATATTTTTTGACCTGTTCTTGCACTTTCATATAAATATAAAATTATGGGGTGCTTATTTTAACTTTTACTATTCGATATGCAGGGCTATTAACTTATTTTAAAAAACTATTCAAGTAATTCAAGATCGTTGTTGTCTGCATCATCAGGCTCACATGTCCCTGTGAAGGAACAATGGCCAATTGCGATTTTGGCATTGGCTGCAGGTCAGCAGAAACACCGCCTCCCAACAATTGATACGTTTTCATCAACTCAACTTTATCCAGTCCATCATTGTCACCAGATATGATCAATACAGGCGCAGTAATTTTTGAAATATTGGAGTCGCCGACGTTGAATGGTACCTTGGCGAAAGCAAACATCTGCTCTAAATACTTTCTCCATTTTGTTTTATCAGGAGCTACTGCATCGTATGCGATTTTTATCGGTGTGTTATCAAAAAATTCAGGCTTAAAATCTTTAAACCCGCCATTTACTATGGGTAGCCAGCCACTGGTTTTATAAGTAGAAGAAATGATCACTAATCTTCTTAACCGCTTAGGACTTTGTACAGCAAACTGGTAAGCCACAGAGCCGCCCATACTAAATCCTGCTACATCTGCACTGTCTATTTTCAGGTAATCCATTACTTTTTCTACATCACTTGCTAAAGTAGTGATCGATAATTCTCTATCAGAAAAAGGCGTATGCCCATGTCCCTGCATTTCAATTGCAATTACTTTCCTGGTTTTTGACAGCTCAGGTATCAATTGCCCCCAGTTCAAATCAATTGTATAAAAAGCGCCATGCAGTAAAATTACAGGCCTGCCCTTACCGTAAACTTCGTAATAAACTTTGATACCATTAACAGGTGCGTAACCACGGTTGGAAGGCTTGACCTGTTGCCCATTTGATGAATACGCTATAGACACAACTGCAATTAGTAGTATCGCTCTAAGAAGATCATGTGTTTTGAGAAAATCTTTCATAACGCTGTTTAAAATTTAATTTATTGCCAATACAAAGCCGCCAGTTAATTGTCCTTTAGTTTTGAGCAAATTCCACGATCCATTCAATACCGTATTTGTCTCTAAAACAACCAAAATATGAACCCCAGGGACTATCACCAATAGGTCCTTCTATTTGTCCTCCTGCTGAAAGCCCATTAAATAATTTATCTGCTTCTTCTTTACTTTCTGCACTTATTACAATTTTACTTCTGTTCTCATTTTCGTTTGTTTTTCCCATAATTTCCGGAACATCATTTGCCATCAGCATATTAGTTTTACCGATAGGCAAAGCAATATGCATAATTTTATTTTCTTCTTTTTTTGCTACCGGGAATTCAGGACTTGCAAGATCCTTGAAACGAATGATCTTTGCAAACTCTCCGCCAAATACTGATTTGTAAAAGGTAAATGCTTCTTCGGCATTTCCGTTGAAGTTGATGTGAGGATTGATAAGTGCCATAATTTTATTTTTTAGATTATTAAATACGTTACTTTTTTATTTGTTTTGACTGCCGTTCTGACAACGATCCAGATAGCTATCGGGATCATTTTTGCGATAAAGTCGCCAACAGGTTTTCCAGGTTGCTCAATGACATTTTCATTCCCTGCGTGAAGCCATCAAGTACCCTCTCTAACCTTTCAAGAGATTCATTGTAAATAGTGATGCTCACTTTTGTTACCCGATGGCCATCGGGTCCGTTTTGCTCGCTGAAAGTATGATCCCATTCAGAACCGGGCAATTCAGGGTTTTCATCTTTGTCTGCAAAAGCATTGTACATTTTAAAGTTGGTTTTCGGAGTAATAGAAGTGTACTCCTGTATTGCCCAACGCTCCTGTCCTTCAGGACTTATCATTGCATAAAATCTTTTGCCGCCAACTTTGAAATCCTGGTATTTTGTTTTGGATGTCATGGGCTTAGGTGCAATCCATTGGTCAAGAATCTCTGCTTTAGTAAAAGCATCCCATACCAGCGAAAGGCCGGCATCAAATTCCCTGTTGATGAATACCGTTTTTGCTGGTTTGTCAACGGTGAAGTCAAATAGCAATTCTTTGTTCATTTTTTCTGTTTTTTAATTGTTGATAATACATTGTCCAATTGATTGAACCGGGTTTCCCAAATCTTCCTGTATTGTTCTAACCATTTATCGATCTCTTTCATTTTTTCAATTTCAAGTGAATAATAAATTTCCCTGCCCTGTTGTTCCTGTTTCACCAGGTCGCATTCTGTCAATATTTTAATATGTTTTGATACAGCCTGCCTGCTAGTGTTAAAATGCTCGGCAAGGGCGTTTGGTGTCATTGATTGTATAGCAATGAGCCCAATAATTGCTCTTCTTGTCGGGTCGGCAATAGCTTGAAAAATATCTCTCCTTGTTTCCATTTTTCAGATTATTTGCAACTATGTGGTTGCAAACATAAGTGCAATTATTTGGTTGCGCAAATTTTTTTTGAACTATTTTTTATCCGAATGAAAGTGCCAGGAAGTTTGAAGTAGTTGAGTGTCGCAATAGCATGGGTGCTAACACACTAATGTGCGATGTAGTATGCCCTCCTATATAAAACTTTTCTGGAGATCGATTTTTCGCTATATACATTTTGCTGCTCCGAAGGCTCAGGAACCGATTTAGTGCGTGGCCTGGAAAGGATACAAGCTGGTACGAACCAAAGGTGAAAAAACTACAGTGTGAGGGTTAAAAAACGCTTGTCTGATATAAGTTAAATAACGGAGATTTGAATTTAGTCACCGTTCTCCATCATTAATCTACCTGGTCTGGCTATTATTATTAGTAGTACCTTACTTGACATGGAAAACCCGAAAGTATATTTTAAATGCAGAAAAAAGCTGACTATTATAAATTAAGGAAATGTTTGGTTATTTGTAAATTAAAAATATTCAGCGTCGTCGTATAAAAAGAACAGGCCACATCACTTTGACACGGATGCTTTATATTTTTATTCGAGCTTATCTTGATTGATCCCAGTTCAAAATTTCTACCATTAAATTATCTTAAAAATCATTAGACAACATAACGATACCTCTTAATCATACACCTTATACTATGTCAGATCCTAAAAAATTTGTCACGGAAATTGAAATAAGTCTTGACAGCAATCGCATGCGCGGATTTTTGCCATCCGATTCTATGCGGACTGCCATGGAAAGTGCTGATGAAGGTAATCCTGCCGCGTTCGTTGTCAATAAAAGCCTTGTCTCTTTTGTCGCTAATGTTGGTTCGCAGAATCGGATGGATGTACTCAATTCTACTTTGCTGGCCCAGTTGGCTGCTAATAAAAAATTCCCGGATGAAAAAAACCTGGTGGAATGGTTCAGGACCTATGCCGATGTTTTATCAAAAATTGGATGGGTCCTGGCTGGTAAAGATTTCGTTAACGTGGAAACTTCTAAAAATCTGTTTGAAGTGGAAAACGTAGTGCTTGACATACTCGGAGCTTCCCTGGGGGGAAATGCGATGGCCATTATTACCAAAACAATTGAAGCTTTCCGTAAATTATCCAATGCCGATGGCAGGCTTGTCGCATTCGAAAAAAACACGCATACCAGTGAAAAAGGAACATTTCTTATTGCATCAGCCGATGAGACGAACGGGGTAGTTTCGCTAAGCATGGCTGGTTTCGTCGTGTCATCCACTGAACAGATCCAAAGAATCTTGTTTTTTAAATCAACGAAAGAAAAAACGGCACTGCAGGTGGCTACTCGAACCGGGACTCTCAACACAGACACTTACGGACTTGTCCGAAATGATATTCTAACCAAGCTCGGTGTTACAGTGAATGAATTTATCGCAGACCTCGAAATTTGAAGCTATGCTGAATGGAAGACATATCGGCCAATTGCGAGACATCATAGAGCAACATTATTCTATTACAGATTTGGACCAACTCCTGTTAATACGGTTGGAAAAAAGACTGGATAATTACGCTCCCACAGGAGGCATCCGGCAAAAGGCCTTTACCCTGATCAACCAGGCGAATATGGAAGGATGGGAGGCTGATCTGGTAGATGCGTTAATTGCTGAGCGACCACGCATTAAACTTCTCCATGATTTTGCTTGTGAAGTTGATTACACTTTTCACCTGGAAGATTCGATAACAGGAACTAAATTGAATCGTTCAGGGTTGCAATCAATGGTAAATGCGGATCCACTTTTTGACCCTGCCATGGTATTGCAGGGAATTGCAGATAAGCGACGTACTGTAGCAAGGATTGAAATCATGGCCACAGGCACCAGTTATGGAACCGGGTTCCTGGTAGGTCCCGATCTGCTGTTGACCAATTATCATGTGCTCGAGACGCTCATTACGGCGCCGGCAAAAGTGAACAATATCAAGGTTCGTTTTGATTATGAAGTAAGCCCGGACGGGCATACCGTGAATGGTGGTACCGAGATCGGGCTGTCAGCAGCTAATCCAGTTATTGCGTATAGTCCCTATACAGAGTGGGATAAGAACGGTATAAAAAATATTGACGATATCATTTGGCCGGAGCAATCTCTGGATTACGCCCTGGTTCGTTTATCAGAAGAGATCGGCAAGCAGTCTTTTGGTGTCGGTGCGGTCAATGCAAGCTCGGAAAAAAGGGGCTGGATAACGCCGGGCGCCGCAGGTCCGATTAATGCCGGCTCTCACCTGATCATATTCCAACACCCCGACCGGCAGCCAGTAAAGATTTCATTTGGGCTTAACCGTGTTTTAGGTTGTGATCAAAATAACCGTAGAGTACGTCACCAGGTCAATACGCTTAACGGGTCATCTGGTTCTCCTTGCTTTGATCACCGTTTTAATTGGGTAGCTATGCACAATATGGGCGACCCTTCCTGGAACGCGACCTATAACCAGGGTATTCCGGCAGCCGCTATTGTGGCTGATTTATCACAAAAAGGAATTAATCTGTAAGCAATGATACCAAACCAACTCAAAACAAAACTATTGGAAACCATGCACGCGTGTATGGACCTTCCGGCTATACAGCAATTCACAATTATCAATAAGGACGTTTTTGCGATATCCTATGATGATGCGGTAGGTCAAATAGGGCCGATCCAGGGCTTTCCGAAATATGTCGACAAACTGGAACAATTCGATACAGTATTTTATTTTATCCGGTTGTTATGCGACGAATATTCTAAAAATATCCGGGCAACAGAACTGAAAGAGCAATTTTATCGCATTTATGAAGATACCAGCAACGGAGGTATGAGAATACGTGGGGAATTCCTGGATAGCATTATGCTAGAGAATAATACACTGCCTTTTATAGGCCGCCACAACATAAAAGTTTCACTCCAACAAATGCTCAACTCCCAACAGTCTCGCATCTCTTTAATAAAGGGATCGCCTCGTATGGGCCGTAGTTATCTTCAACATTACCTGAGTGAAATTGCAGGTAAGACACGGCGGTATGAACTCGTCCCCATTGACCTTGCAGCAGTGCATAGCGAGTTTGCCGAAGCAGAGGAAAGCTTGTGGGGTTCCCATGTAGCTGCCTATATAGGTGGCTATCTCGGCTTACCGGTAGCGGTAGATCCAGCCGCAAAAGGGTTATTTAAACATACCCCTTTTATCGGGCAGCTACGGAATTATATTCGTGAGAGACAACGCACCTGTCTTTTCTTTTTTGATCAATTTGAAGCTATAACCCCCGCACTCGATCTTTCTTCATTTATCCTGGGAATTGCTGACCTTGCCTTAGACCAGTCCGGGGTAGAATCTTATAGCTTTCTGGCGGGTTCCAGTGACCGGGAAATAACAAATATTCCTTTTCGTCTAAGAGCAGTACTGGCGCAACCCAGTTCTACATTGGTGGTAGATAATTTTGACCAGGCGCAAGTGGAAACTTTTTTCAAAAAGGTATACCTGTACATGAGCACTGTTTACAAAATAGACGATGATATGGACACTTTTATGACCAATGTTAATTCGGATTTATTACCACCATCGATTTATGCACCACCTAATGTGGAAAGGATTGGACGAACTGTGATGCAATGGCTGCAAAACCAGTCTTGAACTTAAATTGATTCAGCATGCAAAAGGAATTCAAGTTTAATTTTTCAAAAGTAGAATTGCCGGATACAGGTTCAGTCTTTAATACTAACCCCGTACTACAGCAAGCTGCATTCTATACAAGATTTACTATTCCTGAATTGGAAGCAGTTGCCGGTGGAATTGATAAATTCTCTGAGAAAGAAGTAGAATTAATCCGAAATTTTTCCAATAAACCCAATAGCCGGGAACAATACAGTATAAGAGACGCAGATAGAAACCAGGTGTTTCGCAACCTTGGGTTGGAGGGAATGAAAAATTGGTTGGGCAAGATTGAACTGAATCCGACGGATATAACCCAGACAATGCTGGCTGCCTATATCAGCGGAAAAGCACCTGTTTTGGACAATCAATCTCTTCCGGAACTGATCGCCACGCATAGTATCAGTAATTGGCTAAAAGAAACCGGGGTCACGGTGCCATCAGAAGCTGAAGTGCTTCAAAAGATCCGGCAGTTGGAAATTCTCAAACCTTTTCAACTATTGACCACAAATTTCAAAGGACGAGTGAATGACTTAGCCAACCTGTCCGATTATGTGGACTGGAGACCTAAAAGTACGGTGACAAAATCAATTAAGGGCTGGTTCCGGGAGATCGTTAATTGGCATGATAAACCTCCATTGATGATAACGGGAATTGGTGGAGCAGGTAAATCCACGCTGGTCGCAAAATTTATTTTAGATCAGTTAGAACATAATTCGCAGAAGAAACTGCCTTTTGTCTATTTTGATTTTGATAAACCAGGCCTATCCGTTTCCAACCCCCTGGAACTCGCAATTGATGCCCTACAACAACTATCGGTTCAATTTCCGGCCAGCTCACGCATCTTTAACGAGATCAGGGACCAATTGCAAAAGGAAATTCTGGAACTGGAATCCGCCAACCAATTTAGCTATGCTACTATCTCGAGAGGTTCGGACAGGCAGGTTTATTATGAAAAGTATACTGAGATCTATGCAGAGCAGATTTCTGTGGTGGACAGGCCGGTATTGGTGATTTTTGATTCCTTTGAAGAATTACAGTACCGGGCCAACACCTCGGAGATCAATGCCCTTTTTAGTTTTATTCGTGAAATATCTGAAATTATTCCAAGGCTGAGACCGGTTTTCATTGGGCGGGCTGAAGTGACTTATGGCAACACTCGTTTTGAACCTATTAAGCTCGATGGCTTTGATCCAGTATCGGCCATTGCTTTTCTGGAAGCAAAAGGAGTGGCCAATCCACAACTGGGTGAAGCCATTTTCAAAAAAGTGGGGGGAAATCCGCTCAACCTAATACTAATGGCGGAGCTGGTAAAACGGGAAAAAATTATTGATCCTGCACAGGTGGAAGAGATAACTGAAAAAATGGATAAAACCTTGTTGCAGGAACTACTGGTAAAGCGTAATCTGGAACATATCCATGATGCAGATACTGCAAGAATTGCCGTGCCCGGTATACTGGTTCGCCGGATCAATCCTGACATTATTATGGAGGTACTGGCAAAACCATGTGGGTTTAATAACATGAATGAACAGCAGGCAGGGCAAATATTTACTGAGTTGAATAAAGAATCATTCCTTATACAAGCAACTTCAGACGGGATCAGCTTTCGCCAGGATCTTCGGTTAGCCTTATACGAGCTGATCATCAATAGCAAAGAATATAAGGGCAGGGAGATACATGATAATGCGGTGAGGTATTATAGTCAAAAAACGGACCCTCAGTCAAAGGCCGAAACACTATATCATTGCCTGATGAGAGGCGATAATCCCGAATCAGTTGATTATTTATATGATGATACAGTAAGACCATATATTGAAAATTCTCTCCCTGAGCTACCCGACAATGCCTATTTATATCTCTCCCGGAAGATGGGGATACGGGCATCTGACAGCAAAGTCATCCAGGCATCCCAGCTTGAATGGGAAAATTATCAACAAGCTGAAATTATCAGTATAATGAATTATGGTGACGAGACAACCTTAAAAGAAAAACGGGCGGAACTGGCTGAAAGAAAAGAAAGAACTCCGAACAGCAATCTAAATTACCAGGAAGCAAAGTTAGAAACCAGGCTAGCAAATTTTCAAAATGCAAATAAAATCATCGACAAAGCCCTGAAGGAAGCTCCGTCCCAGGACAACCAGAAAATAATTGATCTTTTATTATTGCGGGTGTCAGTTTTTGAATACCAGATGAATTTCAAGGCAGCTTTTGACGCCGTCAATAATGCCCCCATTTTACAGACTGCTTATGATTACATTCAGAGCAATGACTCGAGTCACCTGTATGCAATTGTGGAGGGGCGTCTTACCTGGGCACGGCTCGCGCGACGCATGGGAGAAGAACAGTTCCT
>Ga0066652_100000899_pt1 | contig 14760 bp, 9 predicted proteins | sample GraSoiAngelo_101_FD_71413 | JGI IMG/M metagenome (GOLD analysis project Ga0066652, IMG submission 71413) | Grasslands soil microbial communities from the Angelo Coastal Reserve, California, USA - 14_0903_02_30cm | ecosystem: Environmental > Terrestrial > Soil > Grasslands | place: USA...
GCTGAAAAGAAAACAATTGATCTTGGCGACCTATCACCACAAAAGGACTACAAAACCCTGGCTGGTGTAACGGTTACCAACGAAGCGCCGATCGTAGTGAAAGGCGACACCGTACAATTCAATGCGAGTGGTTTTAAAACAGCGCCTAATGCCACAGTGGAAGACCTGGTAAAAAAACTACCCGGAGTGGAGGTAGATAAAGATGGCAATGTTAAGACCCAGGGCGAACAGGTGCAGAAGGTCTATGTCGATGGAAAGGAGTTTTTTGGCAATGATCCCAAACTGGCGACGAAGAATCTTACTGCCGACATGGTGGAAAGTATACAGGTATATGATGATATGAGTGACCAGGCCAAATTCACCAAGATCGATGATGGCAGCCGTACAAAGGCGATGAATATAAAATTGAAGAAAGATCGCAACAAAGGTCTTTTCGGAAGGGCCATAGCGGGTTATGGAGAAAATAACAGGTATGAAGCAAATCTGAGCGCTAATAAATTCGATGGTCCCCAACGACTGTCGGTGCTGTTTAATGCTAATAATATAAACAAGCAGGGCTTTGCGTTTTCGGATATCATCAGCTCAATGGGTGGTTTCAGCGGATTTGGCGGCGGGGGCGGTATGGGAGGCAAGATGGCGTTAGATGGAATGCAGATGATATCAACGAGAGGAGGCGGAGGCGGGAGCAATTTTGGCTCAACACCTACAGGTATTATTAAATCTATCTCCGTGGGCACTAACTACAGCGACGAATGGACAAGCCGGATAAAAGCAACCGGCAGCTATTTTTTCTCCAACACGGAAAATCAGCAACAGCAAAACAGCTTTAGGAAAACCAGCTACCCTGACTCCATTGCCTCCCGGACAGGAAATACTTTTTCCAATAACAAAAATCAGAATCATCGTATCAATTTCCGGATCGAAGCGCAAATCGATTCCTTAAGTTCTATTTTATATACTCCTAACATCACCCTTCAGCATTCCAGCAACAATTATGACGACAATTCTTTTACCGATGTTGATTGGGAGGCGCATGATTTCCGGGCACTGGTGGATACATCCGACCGTACGAATGAACGAGATGGAATAAACTGGAACAACAACCTTCTTTATCGTCGCAAATTCAAAAAGATTGGGAGAACATTTACGTTAGGATGGGCCAATACGTTTGGGCAAAGTGAAAGCAGCGGGTTTACGATAAGCAATATCAATTATTTTGATACAGCTGCCGTGCTCCGGAAGCAGATCCGGCAAAACCAGAAAAACGACCAGGCCACACAAACTCACAATAATGTCGTTAGCGTCTCTTACACTGAGCCGCTTGGCCTGAATAAAGTGATGGAGTTCAATTATGCCTATACGTCAAACCGTAATACTTCCAATAAAGTCACTTATAACTATGATCCTTTTTCCCTGAAATACGATGATCCCAATTTCCCGCTGACCAATGATTTTGAAAACAGGTTCAGGGCTCACCGTTTTGGAACTAATTTCCGCGTACAAAACAAGAAATACAATTACCAACTCGGCGTCGGAGTGCAGCGCTCAGCATTAGAAAATATCAGCACCCGCAAGACAATGCAGGGAAAAGATTCACTGATCACGACGAACACGAGCTACACGAATTTCTTCCCCACTGCCAATTTCAATTACACACCGTCTAAGGGCAAAAACCTGCGATTTGGCTATAACGGCCGGACCAACCAGCCTTCTGTTTCCCAACTCCAAAATGTTCCGGATGTAACGGATACGCTGAATATTAAAATCGGTAATCCCAACCTTAAACAGGAGTTTGTTCATAATGTCAACCTGAGTTATAATACATTCAACATACTTACTTTCCGCTATGTGGCGGCGAACCTTAATTTCAATACAACGCAAAACAAGATCGTCAGCGACATTACGACAAAGGGTCCGCAGCAAACGACCACCTATCTCAATGCTAATGGATCGTTCAGGGGTTCGGCATTCTTTACCCTGGGCCTGCCATTTAAAAACATGAAATGGAAAGGCTCCAGCCTGAATTTTACGAACAATACATCTTATTTCAGGGATGTAAATCTTATCCGGGGTGTAAAAAATAATACAAACACCCTGGCGGTGACCCAGGGCGCCGGAGTTAACCTGAATAAAGAGAAATTTGATATCGGTCTAAGGGCTAATGTTACTTATAGCAGCATCACCTCCCAGCAGAACCCCCAACTCAACGACGATTACTTTACTCACAGCTATTCGCTGGATTGTTCGTTTACTTTCCCGAAGAACTTTATTCTCTCCTCGGACTTTGATTATTTATTCAATACCGGCAGATCCGATGGTTTTAATACTTCTATTCCGCTGTGGAATGCCAGCTTCCGCAAGCAGGTGTTCAAAAAGAAGAACGGGGAGATCCGTTTCATTGTGAATGATATCCTCAACCAAAACCAGAGCATCAGCCGTACGGCCAATCAAAACTATATAGAAGATACCCGCAGCATGGTCTTGCGCCGCTACTTCATGGTAAGTCTCCTCTTTAACATCAACCGCATGGGTGGGCGCGGCCAGCAACAGCAGCCAATGATGCCTGGCATGCCCCGTATGATGGAAAGAAGAATGAATGATATGCGGATGAATTAGCGATCTGACCACTACGAAAAACGTCTCGCCATTGGCGAGACGTTGGTATAGTGCAAAGGTTAGTAAACAACTTGATTCTTCAGAATCTTTTCCTTCTTACTGTTCCTGCCGCAGGTGAAGAGCCTGAAATAAATACAGACAAAACCGATTTGAATAATCTTAAAATGTTAAGAGAAGGTTTGTAGTAGTTGTGGTAGATCTTTGCTTCCTCGTTTGCGTGAGAAATGTCCTTGTTTTTCATATTCTGGATCGTTTAATAAAGGGTTTAACGGGATTTTCCTATTAAAAGTATGTAATAGATATAAGATTTTCTAATATTGCGGCGTATTTCTCCACCCATTAAATTCAAAATTCATGAAGCCGCCCGTAAAAACACTTGCTCTTCTTACTATTTTTTTGATTTCTTATGGTCCTGGTCATTCGCAACTCAAATTGTATCCCGGTAGCAGCTTTGCTCTCGACCTTAAAAAAGTGATTGAAGATTATCCCAATCATTTCGAGAACATAACCGGCGATCTTATTATTCAAAATCCCCAGTCGACCGACTATCAGTGCAACTTCAAGGTGAATGGCGCCGAAGAGTGCACCATCACAAAATACTCAGGTAAAAAAGAGCCTGTCAATAGTTGGCAGGCGCTGATGCTTACCACCGACAATTTTGAAGCTGCCAGGAAAAAATACAGGACGCTTTACAATGAGCTGAATAATCTCCAGAAAGGTTCGATGCATCTGAAAGGCGAATACGATACCCCTGCCGAAGAGAAGAATTTCACCAGCGTGCTCTTCTCCTTCGATCCGCCGAGTGAATCGATCAAAAAATTAAAAGTAGAATTGGTCATGGAAGCCGAAGGGATGGATTGGAAAGTAAGAGTGCTTGTCTACGACCGGAACAGGGATGATGGTGAAGGCGAAACACAGGACTAAGTTGGATTCTAGATGCAGATGCTCGATGCTAGTACATCGCATCCAGTTGCTTCGCTCCGCTCGCAATGACAAGCATCCAGCATCTAACATCCACTTTCTTACGAACTCACCGCTCACTCAGCACAAATTAACTTTCATTAACATTAAAGCAAGCCTGATTAACCCGTTTTGTTTTTTGCCAGGAATATTTTCGTAGCCGAATCAACAGTTATGAGAAAAATATTCCTTTCGGCCAGCTTTATTTTGTTTACCATTTTATCCTTTGGCCAGAAGAATGGCACGATCAGGGGCATCGCCTTTGATACTATTTCCAAACAACCAGTGACAGGTGCAACCGTTACCGTTGTTGAAAAAAAGGACTCCTCACTTGTTTCGTTTACGATGACCGACAATTCGGGAAACTTTGAGCTCAGCGGTATTCACAACGGGGAATACCGGTTAATGATCACTCACGTCAATTATCACACGACCAACAAGATTTTTACGATCAATGATGACAATAAGAGCCGGGATTTTGGCAACATCACGATGAACGATAAAAATAAAGTGCTGGAAGAAGTAGTGGTGACCAACGATGCTCCGCCCGTGACCATGGTGGGCGATACGGTTCAGTACAATGCCGGTTCCTTTAAGGTTCAGCCAAATGCGAGTGTAGAACAGTTACTGAAAAAACTTCCCGGGGTAAAAGTAGAAAAGGACGGAACCGTGAAAGCCCAGGGAGAAAAGGTAAGCAAGGTGCTGGTGGATGGAAAAGAGTTCTTTGGCAATGATCCCAAGATAGCCACCAAGAACCTGCCTGCTGATGCAGTAGATAAAGTACAGGTTTATGATAAGCAAAGTGACCAGGCGCAGCTTACCGGGTTTGAAGATGGCAACTATGAAAAAACGATCAATCTCAAGCTGAAAAAGGATAAGAAAAAAGGTGTGTTTGGAAAAGTCACTGCCGGTGGCGGCGATAATGAACGTTATTCAGGGAAATTTAATGTCAATTCATTTAAAGGAGCCAGGCAAATGTCGGCTATCGGCATGGCCAATAATATCAATGCCGAAGGTTTCTCCTTTATGGACATCTTAAATTTTACCGGGGAACTGGCCCGGATGCAGAAAGGCGGAGGAGGAAATATCAGTATCAATATGTCCGGGGCTGATGCATCTGCCATGGGGCTTAATGGGGGCAACAACGGCGGCATCAATACGGCCTGGGGTGGCGGTTTCAACTATAATAATATTATCGGGACGAAAGCCGATCTGCAAAGCAATTATTTTTATAACCACTATAACCCGGTTATGGAAAAGCATCTTAACCGACAGTACCTGTTTGGCAGCAATAACCGGTACGCGCAGAACTCATTTTCTGATAATGTGAACAATAGTCACCGGTTTAACATGAACCTGCTTTACCAGATCGATTCAACTACTTCGTTGCGGATCATTCCCTCGCTTAGCCTTCAGCAAACAAAAAACCAGTCAAAGACAGATTACCGGACCGTTCGACCTGATAATTTCCTGGTCAATGACGGGATAAGTAATAATCTTGTAAACAATGACGGGTTTAATTTTCGCAATGATCTTATTTTCCGTAAAAAATTCAAACGCAAAGGCAGGACATTCTCGCTTAGTCTTCAGACCAGCGTGAATGAGAGCGAGGGAGATGGCCGATTGACCTCTATCACCAATTTCTATGATGGACCAGGCCAAAAAGATACCCTCAACCAGGAAAGCAACAGCAACGGCAATCTCCGTAGCTATAATGCAAGAGCTGTATACACCGAACCTTTATTCAAGAGATCGCTGATGGAGTTTAGCGTTGGCAAAAGCAACAGCCGAAGCCGGTCGGATATAACCACCTACGATTTCAACCGGCAGACAAAAAAGTTTGATGATCTCAACGATCTTCAGACCAATGACTACCGGAATGATTATGGCTTTACCAATGCAGGCGTACGTGTGCGTACACAAATGAAAAAGTACAATTATGCCATCGGTGTTACCTGGCAACAGGCCGGACTGGACGGGAAAGTGGTCAGTGGTGTTAAGGATTCGGTGATTGGAAAAACGTTTCGCAACCTGTTGCCCAATGCAAGATTCCAGTATTATATTTCCCGTTTCAAAACCTTTTCGATTACTTATGGAGCCAATACGAACCAGCCTTCAATGTCGCAGCTCCAGCCGGTTCCCGATCTTACCGATCGTCTGAATATCCGTTTCGGTAATCCATATCTGAAGCAGGAATACACACATAATGTACAGGCCAACCTGAGCCTTCTGAGCCCTTATAAAAGCAAAAACCTTTTTCTATTCCTGACAATGCAGGCCACCCGCAACAAGATCGTGAATTATGATTCACTGAACCAGCAAACAGGGATTCGTTATTCAACACCCGTCAATGTGAACGGCGTCTATAATGTCAATAGCAATATCAGCTACAGCATGCCGGTCCGTTTTCTCAAGGGCTCGCTGGAACTGGGAGGACGCCTGGGTTATTTAAAGGGAAAACAATTCGTTAATTCACTGGAAAACGGAACAAGGACCTGGATGGCTGGACCGGAAATAAGCCTGGACATGAATCCACATGATAAGGTTAATATGTCATTGGGATATGAGATGGATTACAATACGACAAAGTACTCATTACAGTCAGGCATGAACAATAGCTATCTCTCCTATGAGTATAATGCCTCATTCGACTGGCAGCTTCCGAAACAGTTTTTCCTTTCAACCTCGTTTGCTTATACTGTCAATAGCCAGCGGGCAGCAGGGTTCAATACCAGGGTGCCGATCTGGGATGCGAGCATTGCCAAACAATTCCTTCACTATAATCGCGGCGAGCTGAAATTCAGCGCTACCGACCTGTTGAACAAAAATGTGATCGTCAGCCGCAATACTAATTCAGGGTATATTGAAGACAGCCGGGTAAGCTCATTGCGCCGGTTCTTCATGCTGAGCTTTACGTATAGTTTGAGCAAGACCGGCTTGAACAATGCTGGAGGTGGAGGAATGAGGATGATAATGAGGTAGAGCGGAGGGTGAGGCCGTTATCGCGACTATGACAAACACCAAATCCTAACTCCTAATTCTCAGAATGACCCAACTGAGACATTGCTCATGCCATGTCCTGATTTCTTGTCAACTGGATATTTTGAACGGGCTGGTAGATTAGTGGCACGTGTTCCACTTCGACATCGCTCTTATCCAGACCAAATGCTTTTTCGTCGCTTTGTCCCAATTCTTTCAGGAAAAAATAAGAATTGAGAAGGATGCCTTCTTTTAACGCAAACTCATTTTCGACCGAAAGGAATTTTTCAATTACCACGAATTTATAGTCTGGTTGGGCATTATATTTTGTTGAACCGTCAGGACGGATATGAAGGTTCAGTTCTTTTTGAGCGACCAACTCCTGTACGATCTTTTTAAAATACAATTCTGTTTTGGGTTGAATGCGAAACCCCGCATGAATAGTCACTTTGATCACCTTGTCGTCAATAAGCTCGGAGACATCATAGCTAAGCGTATAAGGTTCCGTTGTACGGTTTATATGGACAAACCAGTACACATCGGCCCGTTTCGGTTTTTTTGAAAATATAGAGTTTATTATTTTTTCTTCTACCTGGTTCCAGATATTGGCTTTGGTAAGATAAATGAGATGTGTAGAAAACTTAGGTATGTTGTCGTCTTCGCTAAGCTCCTTTATGACCGGGGCATACTTACCGAGGTCAACAAAGCGCGTAAATCGATTGTTGATCTTTCTTGCGAAATACCAAATGTACATGGTCATAAAAATGAAGAATTCAAAAAACAGGAACATCCATCGTTGTTTGATCTTGGCGATATTGGCAACGAAAAAAGAAGTTTCCGTAATGACAAAGACCAACAGCAGAACAAGAACCAGCCACCTGTTCCATTTTAATTTGTATAGAAGAAAATAGCTAAGTAAAATAGTGGTCATCATCATGGCAACAGTGATGGAAAAACCATAGGCCGCTTCCATATGGGTAGATGAGCGGAAATACAGGATCATGCCGATACATCCCAGCCACAGTATTATGTTCACGCTTGGTATATAGATCTGGCCTTTGAGATTGGATGGTTGTCTTACGCTCACCCTCGGCCAAAAGTTGAGGTTCATAGCTTCGCTGATCAGCGTGTAGGAACCACTGATCAATGCCTGTGAAGCGATAATGGTAGCAGTTGTAGCAATTATGATCCCGGCGACAAGAAACCAGTGAGGCATCATTTCAAAAAACGGGTTGCGATCCTGGAGGAATGGCTGACCCTGGTGCATGAGCCAGGCCGCCTGGCCCAGGTAATTTGCAACCAGGCAGATCTTTACAAATATCCATGTGATCCTGATGTTGCGGATGCCACAGTGACCAAGATCGGAATATAATGCTTCCGCTCCCGTTGTACACAAAAACACCGCCCCCAACAGCCAAAACCCATTCGGGTACTGGGTTAGAAGCCTGTAACCGTAGTAAGGATTTAATGCTCTTATGACATCCGGGAAAAGCATCACCTGGCTGATACCGGTAACCAGCAACAGGGAAAACCAGACTACCATAACCGGTCCGAATGAAACTCCAACTTTTTGTGTGCCGAACCGCTGAAAGAAAAAAAGCAGTGACAGGATAATGATGACAATCGGAACCGTAGGTAGGCCTGGCACCACCATTTCAAAACCCTCCACGGCGGATGCAACGGATATGGGCGGAGTAATGATTCCGTCAGCTAATAGCGTCGTGGCGCCAAGAATGGTTGGGATCACCAGTTTTTTTCCATAACGGCGAACGAGCGCATATAATGAAAATATTCCGCCTTCGCCATCGTTATCGGCTTTCAATGTAAGCCAGATATATTTGACTGTCGTTTGGAATACGAGAGTCCAAAAGATACAGGAAACTCCTCCAAATACTAGTGTTTCATCAATATGCCTGTTACCAACAATCGCTTTCAATACATATAAAGGACTGGTGCCAATATCGCCATAGATAATTCCAAGCGCCACCAGCAATGAGGCAATAGTTATCCTGCCCGAATGAGTCGTATCCGGTTTCATCGTAATGATTTTATCGTTGATGGATTATTCCCTGGCAACAAATCGATATCCTACACCCGACTCTGTAAGAATATGAGCGGGCCGGTTTGGATCGATTTCTATTTTTTTCCTTAGTTGTGCAATGAATACTCTTAAATATTGCGACTGGTTTATAAAACCCGGTCCCCATACCTCCCGCAAAAGATACTGGTGCGTCAACACCTTCCCTTCATGCTGGGCAAGCAATGCAAGCAGTGAATATTCCGTCGACGTAAGTTTTACCAGCTCATCATTCTTTTTAACTGTTCTTCCGGCAAGATCTATCTGCAACTCATTGCAATCGATAACAGCATGTCCATTGGAGGATGTTGGATTTCGTAACACTGACCGGATGCGCGCCAACAACTCACCGGTCCTGAATGGTTTAATAAGATAATCATTGGCGCCATTATCCAGCGCCCTGACTATGTCTTCTTCATTACTTTGAACTGAAAGAATGATGATTGGCCTGGTATACCATTCGCGCAACTTTTCCAGTACCCTGTGCCCGTTCTCATCCGGCAACCCGAGATCAAGAATAACCAGGTCGGGTGGATGACTGGCGGCAATCCTTAATCCCTCTTTGGCGGATGGTGCTGACACGACAGCATAATCATTACTTTCCATCGTGATCTCCAACAACCTTCTTATCTGGCTCTCGTCATCTATGATCAACACTTCCGGGTTATTCATTTTTCAGGTTTTTTATATAAGAAACTTCTGTGGGAATTTCAATAGTGAACCTGGCTCCATGCGGCACATTCTCCAGAATCACAATTCCCCGGTGCGCCTCCACAAATCCTTTTACAATTGAAAGACCCAAACCTGTCCCACCGGTCTTTGAATTTTTTAACCGGTAAAATTTATCAAACACTTTCTCCAATTCGTCCTCCGGAAATCCTGGCCCCCTGTCTTCGATGATCAGCGTGAGGTAATCATTTTCCCGGGCTATGCGACTTTGCATTGTATCGTCCGGGTCCAGTTGGTAGATCCTGTTACTATTGTTTTTGGCAATGATGTATAGTTCGGAAAATTCTGGTGTATATATCGTTGCATTGTAAACGAGATTATAAAGGACCTGTTCGATCAAGCCGTAATCCAGCTTATAAAGAGGAAGGTTCTCTTCGATCATTATCTTCAGGTCATAGTTTTTCAGGTTTGCTTCCAACCTGTTCACCACGGCATAAATCATTTCATTAATATCACACCAGTCTTTTTTGGGCTGTATAAAACCGGATTCAAGCCGGGACATGCTTAACAGGTTTTCCACCTGGCGGTTCAACCTTAAGGAAGCCATGGATATTTCGACCACCAGGTTCCTTTTATTCACATCGGAAAGCCGGCGCGGTTCATTTAACAGATTATCGGCCGCACCAACGATCGTCGCGAGAGGTGTTTTCAACTCATGCGAAAGGGAGTTGAGCAAAGTATTGTAAAGTTTGATCGTATTGGCTTTTTCTTCTTTTTGCCTTGCAAGCTTTTCAAACCTTCTAATGCGATGGGTTAAAATTGAATTGATCAACGCTATTACGAAATACATCAATAACAGTAATGCGTCTTCTGCCGAAGTCACCCTGAACGTAAAACGCGGGGGAATAAAAAAGAAATCCCAGGTCAGTGCACTCAATAAAGCAGCAAGCAATACAGGAATAATGTCGAATATGACAGCGATCAGTGAAACGGCCAGCAAAAGAACAAAAGCAGGCATCTTATACGATATGACGCCCTGGAACAAAAAACAAATGCCGGCTATACACAAAATAAATCCAGCGCTTAGTAAGCATTGAGTAACCCGGCTGATCTTGTATAAGTTAAATGACACTGTGTTTGCTTATCAACACAAAGGTAGATTATGGGGTATAAGGAAAATATAAAATGAAAGCCGAGGGGTATAAAGATTTTATTAAGATGAAGGCGAAAGGCTAATCATTTGAATCGTTATTCCGGCTTTTTAAAAAGATTCGAATGGAGCCGAGTATCATATCCAACCCGTGTCTTTGGTTTTGAAAAAGAGTGAACGGGCGAAATAACTGGTAGCTGCCAGACAAGCAGAAAAAGTAAAAGCCTGGGTGATCTCTGGTTTGATCTTTTCGATTGAATTTTATTTGATTCTTGTCCCGCCAGTTGGCGGGATTGGATCTTGTATTTTATTAGTTGATCATAGTATAGACACAAAAAAATCCTTCGCAAGGGAAGGATTTGCTTTATTATTTTGAATGTTTTAATTCCTCACCCTGAACTGCATATTCCCCCCATTGTTCTTCTGCATTTCCTCCATCATCTTATTCATTTCGGTGCGGAATTCTTCGCGGGTATAGTGTTTTTTGCCTGTCGGCTCTTTTATGCTGGCGAGATCCGCCTTCGGAGATATTTCAGTCGCCCTGAACGTTTGCCGGCCATTGGCTACATCCATCTCGAGTATTAACCCCGGCAACTGCCCCTGGTATTCGGCAGGCCCGGCAGATACGGGTATGTCGGAAGCGAACCAGGCTACAACAACCGCAGTGTCCTCAACCTGTTTTCTTTCCATTTTTCCATTTTCCATTGACATCTGCATACGGGAGCTCGTTTGAGTAGCCGTTGCTTTCATGCAATTATGGTTTAATATCATTTTGGTTTCGCCAGTCATTTTCCATTTTAGCGGCCGGCTACTATCGTCAATGATGAATTTTTTATCGAACACTTCACGTTGCTCAGTCCTTTTACCTGTTGATAGATCATTGTACAGTATATCATCCGTTCCACCGCCAAACATGCGGATCTGCACACCGCCACCACCAAATCCATCATCTTCCTGTTCTCTTTCCGCCTGCTTCCACAATGATTTATTGTTGCCAAACGTCAATTCGAAATTATCGGTCCTTGATTTAGGCAACATATTCTGCATTTCTTCGTGGCCGTCGTTCATACGTATCTGGATCTGGGAAACACGTTCGTAAGTGACTTTGCCTTCTTTCATCTGTGCCTGAGATAGTGCTGTGACTAATACCATTCCGCCGGCGATCAGTATTTTCTTCATAATAGTTTTTGTTTTAAGCCAAAGCTAATAGCCCCGGTTGGTAGGATAAGTTAAGCCACCTTTCATTAAGGTTAATAAACGTTAATACAGGCAAAATGACCGGGGATATCGGGCTACATTTGTAAACGCCAAGAGATTAAAGGAGAGAAAGAGGTATCCTTGTAGGATTCGTTGCGGCGTTGCGTGAAATAAATGAATCAACAGGCATGAAAAAGCTCCGGTGGTCAGCAATATTAATGGCAATTACCATCCTCGGCATTACCGGGTTCCAGGGGTATTGGCTTAAGGATAACTATAACCGCGAAAAACAAAACCTGGAAATAAAGACCAATGTTGATTTCCGCCAAACCATTTTGCAGTTGCAGGCATCGAAACTGAAACTGGAAAAAATGAGCTGGCAGTTTGATTCTTCTTCGCATCCAATGAACGGTAAAGTGATGGTGCAGCCAAGGAAACGGCCACATTTACGAGATAGCAGCGGCAGTAGAAAATTGGAGCCGATCAGTTTGATGAACTTAATCCAGGAAAAGATCCGTGAAGCCGGTGACGACACAGGAAAAGCCCGCGCCTTTATTATTCCAGGAAAGAACGGCTCCATGCAAAAGATCAACGCCGATTCATTAGCCTCTAACCTCGGGCATTTCAATGGCACAATCGAACGGATCGAGATCAGCTCGGATTCATTTCACCACCCTGGAATCGTGAAGGAAATGAAAACTGGTAAAAAGAATCCAGGGATAGTCACCATTACCTATGATGGAAATGATAAAAAAGGAAAGCCCGATTCAACCATCATGAATCACGCCGACGAGGTCTTTTTTGAAAGATCTGGACCCCGTGTACCAAATACCGAAGATATCTTTAAGCCTGCGGAGCTTGAATTGAAACAGAAAAACGCGGTGTTCCGGTTTCTTTACAACATGGATTCGATATCAGTGAGGGATTCTGTCACAATAAAAGATGTAACCGGTTCATTCGATGCAAGGCTAAAAGAAGAGGGACTTAAAGATCTGGATTTTACAGTAAGCCGCCTGGATAGCACAGCCGTCAATTCAAAAGAGCCCAACGAAGTGACCATAGGCTTTGCCAAACCTATTGCCTTTCATCTTTCCCTGGACAATGAAATGAGTTATATACTGAAAAAACTTACGCTTCCCATCCTCTTTTCACTTTTCCTGGTGGGGATCACGATTATTTCATTTGTATTGTTGTATCGAAACCTGGCAAAGCAAAGAAGGCTCGCTGAGCTGAAGAATGAATTCATCAGCAATATCACTCATGAACTAAAAACCCCGATCGCGACAGTAGGTGTGGCTATCGAGGCGCTAAAAAACTTTAATGCTATCAGTGATCCCGCACGAACGAAAGAATACCTCGACATCTCCCAAAATGAATTGCAGCGTCTCGGTTTGCTGGTAGATAAAGTGCTCAAGCTTTCGATGTTTGAGAAAAAGGAAATGGAACTGAAGAAAGAACAGTTTGACTGCAAGATGTTGGCAGAAGAGGTAATGAGCAGCATGCGCCTTCAGTTTGAAAAATATCACGCGAGGGTAAGCCTGCACACAGAAGGTGATAATTTTGTAGTTGAGGCCGACAAGCTGCATATTACCAGCGTCATCTATAACCTGTTGGACAATGCGCTTAAATACAGCCAGGAGAACCCGGTTATTGATGTATACCTGCGGTCTAATCCCGAATTCATAGAGTTTAGTGTAAGCGACAATGGCATCGGCATACCACCGGCTTATAAAGAAAAAGTATTTGATAAATTTTTCCGTGTTCCGACTGGAGATAAACACAACATCAAAGGCTACGGTCTTGGACTCAGCTATGTGTCAGAAGTAATAAAACGTCACCGCGGCGATATAAAGGTGGAAAGCGAATTGGGAAAGGGAAGTACCTTTACCGCGAAGTTCCCTTATGTATAATTGTTATTCCCCCAAAAAATATGGCAACTAAGGTATTTTATGTCGAGGATGAATTGTTCCTTGGAAAGATTGTAAAGGAAAGTCTGGAAAGCCGCGGTTTCGAGGTCGTGATGGAGAGCGATGGCGGAAAAGCGACAGCTCTCTTTAAAAAAACCGGGCCGGATATCTGCGTACTTGATGTTATGCTGCCCAATAAGGATGGCTTTACGATTGCCGATGAGATCAGGGAAATAAACCGGGACATTCCTATTATTTTCCTGACAGCTAAAACGCAAACGGAAGATGTTGTAAAGGGATTCACCCTGGGCGGCAATGATTATATCCGCAAACCATTCAGCATGGAGGAGTTGATCGTCCGTATTCAAAATGCATTGCGCGGCAAAGGTGGCAATACCGAGAAACCCACCAGCGACAACGTAACAATAGGTAAATATAATTTCCAGATCAATCGCCAGGTGCTCAGTTCAGGCAAGGAAGACCGTAAGCTCTCTTATCGCGAAAGTGAGTTGCTGAAATTGTTATACCAAAACCGGGAAAAGATCATAGACCGTAAGGATATCCTGACCCTGCTTTGGGGCAATGATTCATTCTTTAATTCCCGCAACCTCGATGTATATATTACCAAGCTCCGGAGTTACCTGAAGGAAGACCCTTCCCTGGAGATTATTACCATCAAAGGTATCGGCTACCGGTTTGTCTCCGGGTAAAAATATAACCTCGCGCAATCCCGCTATTGAGCGGGATAACGATCTTATCATAATGACACACGCGTTGCGCCTTTGCGGCGTGGCGTGAAAAAAAGGTGATGCCGCCATCTATGCAATAGTCTTTGCCAACAACACATTCCTTAATTTTACCGCAAATTATTTTTTGTCTCAACGCAGGACATATATCGCTGACCGCATTTTTACGGGGGAAAACTGGCTTTCCGGACATGCCGTGATTACCGATGACGGCATGATAACCGATATCGTTGAAGTTTCGGCATTGAACCAACAATTGCCGGTAGAGAAGTTCGGCGATGCAATCATTGCCCCCGCATTTATCGACCTTCAGATATATGGCGCTCATGGACAGTTGCTGGCTGTTTACCCGGAAGCTAGCTCTTTGTTTGAATTAAACGAATATTGTAATAAAGGTGGCGCGGCTTTTTGCCTCCCAACCGTAGCGACGAATACCTACGACGTATTTTATAAATGTAT
>Ga0066652_100000900_pt1 | contig 14731 bp, 14 predicted proteins | sample GraSoiAngelo_101_FD_71413 | JGI IMG/M metagenome (GOLD analysis project Ga0066652, IMG submission 71413) | Grasslands soil microbial communities from the Angelo Coastal Reserve, California, USA - 14_0903_02_30cm | ecosystem: Environmental > Terrestrial > Soil > Grasslands | place: USA...
CGTGTCTGTGGCCGCTGATGCCGTGAATCCAGGCGACTACGACCTCTCCAACAACAGTCGGGCGGGGACGATCAACATCGTCGATCCGGCTCCGGTGCCCGCGTCAAACCAGTTCAGTTGGGACGCGAATGTGTACGGCACGAGCAATCTGCGGGGTACGTACTCAGGCGACGGCTGGACGCGGAACTCGGTCACGGGTGAAGGTTCCGATTATCGATTCACGTACGAGTACAAGGGTCAGGACAATTTCTCGGTCGACATCGGCGGCCAATCGCCGCGATCGCTGACTGGTCCGATCGACGTGCATTTCACCGATCGCGTCGATGGTACGGTGCTGCACGATGATGGATTCAATGCACTCGACCCTGCGTCGGACCAGCGGTCGCATTTCGAGTTCGGCTCGCTCAGTCAGGATTGTTCACTGCTTTTCCGCACCACGGACGTGGCGGGCGAGGGCGGCACGTTCACGATGTACATCGGCCAGGTGATCGTGTGCTCCAGCCGGGACGTCGCGCTCGGTCAGGACCTCGGCACGTGGTTCACGTATTTCGTGCAGGGTGGACGCGTCGTCTACTTCAGCGACAACTGGTCACGGAATTTCGGTCCCGATTACGACAACACGTACGCATTCGTGGGCGACGTGGATTTCAGCTTCGGCACGTATGCCTTCGGCAGCGAGTATTCCTTCCAGATCACCTTCGCGGACGCAACGCAACAGCTCGTGGCCGCTGGCGCCATGCCGATCTGGGTGCGTGAGGTGCACGACACGACGCCATACGCGTGTACCCAGTACCTCTTCCTGAGCTGGACGGTGCACAGCTGCTACCAAAGCAACACGACGTCGACAGTGTTTCGCGCGATCGGTGTGGCGTCGTCGCCCTGATTGGAGCTTCGCCGTCGTGACGCTATCGCTTCGGCGCCTCGGCCTGGCTGAGAATCTTTCCGAGAATACCGCCGACGTGCGGTGACTGCCGCTGCGCCTGCTCTTGCGCCTTCTGTGCTTCCTCGCGCAGGTGCGTATCGATCGGCGCCGCAGTGTTGGACTGTGAGCGGCGTTTCGCGAGCATGCCGAGGAGGAGTGGCGCGAGCAGCGCGAGCAGTCGCTTGGTCTGATCGCTGTTCAAGCCGGTGGTCTTCTGCACGCCGTCCTGGACCTCGGGCTTGCTGCGGCCGAGCACGCGATCCAGCACACCCCCGAAATCCGCGGCGCCGCCGCTGCCGAGCACCTTACCGACGTTGTCCAGCACGCTGCCGTGGCTGTCGAGCGCCTGCTGTACCGTTGTCTGCCCCTGAGGTTGTTGCGCGGTCTGCGCGACGCCTGCGACCATCAGTGGTGCCGCGGCCTGGATTGCCTGGCGCGTCTGCGCGGGGTCGGCGCCGATCTGCTGGCTGATCTGCGCGATGTGGCTGTCGTCCAGCTGGCCGAGAATGTCGAGCGCGCTCATGCAGTCCTCGCGTGAAGTCACGCGTCAGTCGTGCAGAAAGCGCGCCCGCGCCTACGAGCAGTAGAAGTTCAGCGTGTCCAGGTACGTCTCGCCCGCGGCAAGCGAGACGACTTTCTCGGGCCACTGGAATCCATTGACGACGCGCGCGCTCAGGTGGCGTGTGCCTTCCTGCACGGTGAAGATCGCGGAGATCGTATCGTGTGGCGGCGATCCGAACGTGTTGAACGTGTCGATGGCGACGAGGGCGCCGTCCACATGAAGTTGCACCGGCAGGTTGACGCCGGAGCAAAGCGGTGCGGTGAAGGCCCATTGCACGCGCGGCGACGGCGCCGCGCTCGAGCACGCCGACGTCATCAACAACGCACACAGTATCGCTACGCCAGCTCTCATTTCACGGCCTCGGCAAGCGACCTTCGCGCACGGCGCGCCACGCCGCGCCCTTTCGCGCGATCTGATACGCCCGCTCGAAGCGCAGTCGCTCCGCCGCCGGACCGGCACGGATCGCGTACTGCTCCACGACCATGTTCACCTGCACGGAATCGGTCGAGCGCGCGAACGGGTCCGAGAATCGCACGACATAGCCGGAGCGAGCTGCGTCGCATCGCAGTGGGTCGTGCGTCGCGCGTACCGGAATCGAGCAGACGCCCTTCACGGCACCGGCATCCCGCATCGCCGCGAGCACGGCGTCATTCATGCGCGCGCCGCCTTCCAATCCCGCCGCGCGAGGAAGCAATAGCGTGTCGACCAGGATCGACAGCGACGGATCGGCGACGTCGAACGCGCCAGCCACGGCAGCGTCGTACACAGCCGCGACGTCCGCTGCAGGGAGGTGCGAGACGTCCAGGCGTCCGCCCCGGTACGCTTCCCCTTCCGGACGACAACTCGTGCCGAGTGATGCGATGGTCATCAACAGAAGCATCCAACGCAGTGCATTCCCGCACACCGACTCGGGCATGCCGAAGCGGGTTGCCCGCCAGGCGGCATGAAAGGCTTGCAGCACCTTGTCGCTTAGCTCGCTGTTTCCAACATCCATTGGTTTTGCAGTCTCCGCGACTTCCGCGTCATCCCGCGGCATCCGCGTTCGCTCCCAATTGCGTAGTGGCCTGGCGCCTTCGCTCCCAACAGTCTCCCACGCGCTCCAAGTAACTAAGCGGTTCGTCCACGCCACTACGAAGTTGGGGGCGAACGCGGAAATCGCGGATTGACGCGGAAGCCGCGGAGACTGCTAACGGCGTTTGAATGAATGAGAAAAGACGAGGCTGCGGAAGCGAGTATCCCACGGGCCGTGAGTTCCACTGCAGTCGGTCAACATAACCGAGACGTCCGCGGCCAGGCGGTACGTGGATTGCGCCAGCGAGGGCCTATTCTCTCGGAGCCTGACATGCCGCGCACCCGTGCTACCAAGCCGTACGTTATCTGCCACATGATGCCGTCCGTCGACGGCCGCCTTCGCACGGAACGCTGGGACGTGCCCAAAAGCGGACACGACGAATACGAGCGCACAGCGGACTCGTACGAAGCCGACGCGTGGATCTGCGGCCGAAAAACCATGGAGGAGTTCGCGGACGGCCAGTGGAAGGGACGCGGTCGCGCAACACGCGGGCGGCGCAACGCGCGGGAGGATTTCGTCGTTCCCAAAGGCAGCGATCAGCGGTACGCGATCTCCCTCGACTCCGGTGGCAAGCTGGCGTGGAAGACGAACACCGTCGAAGGTGATCCGCTCATCGAGGTGCTCGGCGAGGACGTCCCGGACTCGTACCTGAAATTCCTGCGTGAGCGCGGCATCGCCTACATCTTCGGCGGCAAGCGCAGCGGCGCGATGGACCTGCCGCGGGTGCTCCAGACGCTGCGCCAGAAGTTCGGGATCCGGCGGCTCATGCTCGAGGGCGGCGGCGAGACGAACGGCTCGTTTCTCCGCGCCGGACTCGTGGACGAGCTGAGCATGCTGCTGACGCCGGTCGCGGATGGCGGCCAGGGCGAGCCCGCGCTGTTCGACGTCGAGCAGGAAAAACCCGCCAAGGCGGTGGCGTCGTTGCGACTCAAGTCGGTCCGGCGGGCGCGCGCGGGGATGCTCTGGATCAGATACGCCGTGCGAAAGCGTTAGCGGTCGCTCTGTCGCACGCGCGGACCGCGCAGCAATTTCATCTCCGGCCACCGGCCACTCTTCGTTCCAGTTGGCCGAACACCACTCCGGAGATCACGTGAAAAAGAAAACCGTCTCTCGCCGCGAGTTCATCGGCGTCAGCGCCGCCGCGGCGGGTGCCACCCTCGCCGGCAAACCGCTCCTCGGCGAAGAGAACGTGCCGCAGAAGGCTGTGCGGCTTTCGCCCAACGATCCCGCGCCGCTGCGCTTCGGCATCATCGGCGTCGGGATGCAGGGCACCGAGCTGCTCGGCACCGCGATCAAGCTTCCCGGTGTCTCGTGCGTGGCCGCCGCCGACGTGTACGACGGCCGTCACCTGAAGGCGCGCGAGATCACCAGCAACCCCGCGCTGCGCACCACGCGGCGATACCAGGATCTCCTCAGCGACAAGAGCATCGACGCGATCATCGCCGCCGTGCCGGATCACTGGCACAAGCAGATCGTCCTCGACACTGTCGCGGCGGGGAAGGACATCTATATAGAGAAGCCCATGTCGCACAGTCCCGCCGAAGGCGTCGAGATGGTCGACGCCGTCCGCAAATCGGGGCGCATCCTCCAGGTGGGATCGCAGCGCGTGAGCTCACCCGACTCCGCGAAGGCCAGGGAGATGATCGCGTCGGGCATGCTCGGCGACCTGATGATGGTCGAGGGCAGCATGGGCCGAAACGATCCGTGCGGCGCGTGGGTGTACCCGCCGCCGCCAGGGCTGTCTCCGGCAAACCTCGACTGGGACACGTGGATCGGCTCGGCGCCGAAGCATGCGTTTGACCCGAACCTCTACGCGCGCTGGCGCCAATGGAAGGAGTACGGCACCGGCGTCGCCGGCGACCTGCTGGTGCATCTCGTGACCGGCCTGATGTTCATGATGGACTGGAAGGAGCCGCCGAGCTACGCCGCGGCCGTCGGTGGCATCCGCCACTTCAAGGATGGGCGCAACATGCCGGACATCATCGCCACCAACTTCTACTGGCACGACACGCCGGTGTACATGCGCCTCAACCTCGGCAACGAAGAGGGCGACGGCTATCGCTTCCTGGGGTCGAAGGGCACGCTCGAGGTCCGAGGCGACAACGTGACGTTCACGCCGCAGGTGGGCTTCGACACGTATCCGTGCTACTACACGAACAGCTACGACCGCGCGATGAAGCAGGCGTACGACGAGCAGTGGCACAGGGAGAACGACGCCAAAGTCGCGGCGGCGGCAACGCAGACGGTGATCCACTATCACGCTCCCGAGTATGACGGCACGTACCTGCACCTGAAGAACTTCTTCGACGCCGTCCGGTCGCGGCAGCCGGTCGTGGAAGACGTGGTGTTCGGGCACTACGCCGCGCTCGCATGCCACATGGCCAACGAGTCGTGGCTCCGTCGCACGGCCGTCACGTGGGACAACGGGAGCAATACCATCAAGTCAGCTTGACTCATCAAGTATTCTTGTTAGGTTGAGGCATGGCTACCGCAGCCCGCCTCGACACCGCTCGCGCCGCCGCGCTCTTTCATGCGTTATCGGACCCGATCCGGCTGGACGTAGTCGGGTTGCTGATGGATGGAGAGCGCTGCGTGTGCGAGCTCATGGACGACCTGGACATGGCGCAGTCGCGCCTGTCGTGGCATCTGAAAACGCTCGCCGACGCCGGCGTCATCACGCCGACACGCAACGGCCGGTGGAACTACTACACGCTCAACGCCGAAGCGCTCGCGGAAGGACGCGACATCCTCGCCGGGCTGAAGCCCAGCCGGCGCCTGTCTGTCCGAGCCGACGCCTGCTGTGACTGATCCCTTTTTTTGGACCAAAACATCAAGAAAACTCGATGGAGATCCTCTTCATGAGCGCCGAGACCGAGACCACGACGGACATCAGGACAGCGGTGAAAGAGAAGTACGGAGAGATCGCGCAACGCGTCGCCGACGGGGAGGTAGCGTCGTGCTGCGGATCGAGCGCCTGCTGCGGCACGTCGACAGACGCGTGGGATCCGATCACCGCGGATCTCTATGAGGAGGGGCAGAAGGCCGGAATACCCGCGGAGGCGCTGCTCGCGTCGCTGGGCTGCGGCAACCCGACTGCGCTGGCGCAGCTGAACGAAGGGGAGACGGTGCTCGACCTCGGATCCGGCGGCGGCATCGACGTGCTGCTGTCCGCCAGACGCGTGGGCCCGACCGGCAAGGTGTACGGTCTCGACATGACGGACGAGATGCTCGCGCTCGCGAACGACAACAAGCACAAGGCAGGAGCGACCAACGTCGAGTTCCTGCGCGGGGAGATCGAGAGCATTCCACTCCCGGACAGTTCGGTGGACGTCATCATCTCGAACTGCGTCATCAATCTGTCGTCCGACAAGGCGCAGGTGCTTCGGGAGGCGTTTCGCGTGCTCAAGCCCGGCGGCCGCTTTGCGGTGTCCGACGTCGTCGTGCGCGGCGAGACGCCGCCTGACGTGCGGCGCAACATGGAGCTCTGGATCGGCTGCGTCGCCGGCGCGCTCGAGGAGACGGAGTACCGTGACCTGCTGGCCGACGCCGGCTTTCGACGGGTCGAGATCGAGCCGACGCGCGTCTACAAGGCGGAGGACGCGGCCGCGTTCCTGTCCGGGAGCGGGCTCGATCCGCTGGCGTTCGCCGCTCAGATCGAAGGGAAGTTCATGAGCGCATTCGTGCGCGGCACCAAACCCGCCGCGGCGCGAGCGATGCGAGTGAAGGAATCCGCGTGCTGTGGTCCGGACTGTTGCAGCCAGTGAGCGCACACATGACATCGACAATTCAGATCCGCTCCGCGGGAGACGCGGATCTCGCGGCGATCGAATCGCTGTTGAGCGAGAGCCAGCTTCCCACCGCCGGCGTGAAGGATTCGCTCTGCGGTTTTCTGGTCGCCGAGTCGGCGGGGCGGGTGGTTGGCGTGGTCGGCATGGAGAAGCGCGGCAACTACGGTCTGCTTCGCTCCACAGCCGTGGCGCCAGCCTGGCGCGGGAAGCACGTGGCGAAACAGCTCGTCGAGCGTATCATTGCCGACGCGGAAGCCCAGGGCGTGCATGCGCTGTATCTGCTGACGACGACAGCCGAACGTTACTTCCCGAGCTTCGGATTCGCGGTCGCGACGCGGGACGTGGTACCGGAGGACATCAGGGCGACGGGCGAGTTCCGTGAGACCTGTTGCGCCTCGGCGACCGTGATGTGTCTTCGTCTCAGCGCGTAAAAGAACGCGGCGGGCTTTCCCGCGGTGGTTCTGGCGTGGTGTCAGCTCCGAATCCCGCGACCTTTCCGAGCATCGCGCCCGCCGCGGCGGCGAGCACCGCGATTGCCACGGCGATAGCCGAACCGTAATTGCCGTGCAGAATCGCGTTTAGCGCGAGAACTGGAAGTCCGACGGCGAGGCCACCAATCCAGAACGACCGCGGGCGAGCTGCGCCCACGATCGCGGCAACCAGGAAGACGGCAGCCGCGGTGACTCCGGCGTCGTCCCACGTGGGCCGAGTGTCGACGAACGCGATGCCGACGCCAGCGACGAAGCCCAGGATCGCCGGGATGAGCGGACGGAGGGTACGCATGAGTACCAAACTGCTCTCTCGCGTCGGGGTCGCGCTAGCTTTGTAGAGCCTCGTCCCGGAGCGCAGCAGGGCGTGAAAGTCGTCACGATTGGCGGCGGCCCCGCCGGACTGTACACCGCGCTGCTTCTCAAGAAGCACGATCCGTCGCACTCGGTCACGGTCCTGGAGCGGAATGGACCTACCGACGCGTTCGGCTGGGGCGTCGTCTTCTCCGAGCAGACGCTGGACAACCTCCGGCATGCGGACGCCGAGAGCTATGCCGAGATCACGCGGTCGTTCGCGCGCTGGGACGACATCGACGTGCACGTGCGGAGCGCGACGATCACTTCTGGCGGGCACGGGTTCAGCGGGATCGCGCGACGCGCACTGCTCGAGATACTGCAGCGGCGCGCCATCGCGCTCGGAGTCGACCTGCGATTCGGCGTCGAGGTCCGCGACGACGAGGACCTGCCCGCGGACGTGGCCGATGCCGATGTGATCGTCGCCGCCGACGGCGTCAACAGCGCGATCCGCCGGAAATATGCGGCCGAGCTGGAGACGGATCTGGATGTCCGCACTGCGCGGTTCATCTGGCTGGGCACCACGCGCCTGTTCGACGCGTTCACGTTCATGTTCGTCGAAACGGCGGATGGCGTGTACCAGGCGCACGCCTACCGCTTCGACGACTCGCACTCCGCGTTCATCGTGGAGTGCGATGAGCGCTCATGGAAGGCCGCGAAGCTCGACGCGATGAACGTGACCGACAGTGTCGCTGCGTGCGAGCAGATGTTCGCGCCCTGGCTCGGGGGACACCGGCTGCTCGAGAACACGCCGCCGCATCTGCGCGACCATCCGTGGGTGCGCTTTACGCGCGTGAGCAACGCGCGGTGGCACCGCGGCAACGTCGCGCTCGTCGGGGACGCGGCACACACGGCGCACTTCTCCATCGGGTCGGGCACCAAGCTCGCCATGGAGGACGCGATCGTTCTCGCGCGGGAGCTGCACGCGCTGCCGAGCGGCGGCGACGTCTGCTCGGCATTCACGCGCTACGAGGAGGCGCGTCGCACGGAAGCGCTGCGGCTTCAGAACGCGGCGCGGAACTCCATGGAGTGGTTCGAGAACGTGAGACGCTACATCCATCTCGAGCCGCAGCAGTTCGCGTACAGCCTGCTCACGCGCAGCCAGCGCGTGGGCCACGAGAATCTGCGTCTTCGCGACGCGGAGTACCTGGCCAACGTTGAGCGCTGGTTCGCGTCCGAGTCGCGCCTGCCGACCGGCCGCGCAGCGGCCGCCGAGCACCGACCGGCGCGCAGCGCCGCCGAGAACCGACCGGCGCGCAGCGCCGCCGAGAACGCCGAGAACGCCGTTCCACCGATGTTCACGCCGTTCACGCTGCGCGGCCTCACGCTGGCGAACCGCGTGGTTGTTTCGCCGATGGACATGTACTCGGCGACCGACGGCACGCCGAACGAGCTTCACCTCATCCACCTGGGCGCACGTGCCCTTGGCGGCGCCGGGCTCGTGATGACGGAGATGACCTGCGTCTCCGCCGACGGGCGCATCAGTCCCGGATGTACGGGCATGTACCGCGACGAGCACGCGGCGGCGTGGCGGCGGATCGTCGACGCCGTACACGCCTGGTCGCCGGCGAAGATCTGCCTCCAGCTCGGGCACTCGGGCGCCAAGGGCTCGACCCGGCGGATGTGGGAAGGGAACGAAGAGCCGCTCGAGACGGGAAACTGGCAGGCGATCGCGCCCTCCGCGATCGCGTTTCGCGACGGGATGCAGGTGCCTCGCGAGATGACGCGCCGCGACATGGAGGTCGTGCGCGACCAGTTCGTGGCCGCCGCGCGCATGGGCGCGGACGCCGGGTTCGACATGCTCGAGCTGCACATGGCGCACGGCTACCTGCTCTCGGCGTTCATCACGCCCGTCTCGAACCGGCGGCGCGACGAATTCGGCGGCTCACTCCAGAATCGCCTGCGCTTCCCGCTCGAGGTGCTGGCTGCGGTGCGCGCGGTGTGGCCAGCCACGCAGCCCGTGTCGGTGCGCGTGTCCGCTACCGATTGGACCGAGGACGGCATCGGCGGCGACGAAGCGGTGGCGATCGCCCGGGCGCTGCATGCGGCGGGTGCGGACATCATCCATGTGTCCGCCGGGCAGACGTCGGCGCGGGCGCGCCCTATATATGGAAGGATGTTCCAGACGCCCCTCAGCGACCGGATCCGCAACGAGGGCCGGGTGCCGACGATCGCGGTGGGCAACATCACCGAGGCCGATCAGGTGAACGGCATCATCACGGCAGGTCGCGCGGATCTCGTGGCGCTGGCGCGACCACACCTGGCCGACCCGAACTGGACGCTGCACGCGGCCGCGCAGCTCGGCTATCGCGAGCAGTGGTGGCCGGTGCAGTATCTCTCCGGCCGCGAACAGCTCGAGCGGTTGCTCATGCGACAGAAGGATGCAGAGATGCGGGGCACGAGCGCCATCTGAAGTACACACTCTCAAACACGTATATGAACCACAGAGGACTCAGAGGACGCAGAGACAACAAACAACAAGTTGTTTTCTCTGTGTGCTCTGAGTCCTCTGTGGTTCAAGAGCCTCACTACTTGCTGAATGCCTGAACCACTCGCGGGACAACACGCCATTGTAACCGGCGGCGGGCGCGGTATCGGCGCCGCGATCTCGAGCGCGCTCGCCGAGGCCGGTGCGCGCGTGACGATCATGGGTCGCGACCGCGCGGTGCTCGAGTCTCATGCAAAGATGCTGGGCGCCGGCGCGGCTGCGATCGTGTGCGACGTGTCGGACGAGCGCTCGGTGGAGAAGGCGTTCGAGCGTGCGGGTAGCGCGTCCATCCTGGTGAACAATGCCGGCCAGGCGAAGAGCGAGAAGTTCGCGCGCACCACGCGCGAGCTGTGGGACCGGATGCTCGCGGTGAACCTCACCGCCAACTTTCTCTGCACGCAGAGGGCGCTGCCGCCGATGGTGGAGGCGAAGCGCGGACGTATCGTCAACATCGCCTCGACTGCCGGCGTGCAGGCGTCGCCACGAATGGTGGCGTATGCGGCGGCGAAGCATGGGGTCGTGGGCCTCACGCGATCGCTGGCGCTCGAAGTAGCGAAGGCCGGCGTCACCGTGAACGCGGTGTGTCCCGGCTTCACTGAGACGGACATGACGGAACAGGGTGTGCGCGAGCTCATGGAGGGAAAGCAGGTGAGCCGGGACGAGGCGCGCGCCATGATCCTGCGCGTGATCCCGCGCGGCGAGATGATCGCGCCCGCGGAGGTGGCGAGCGCGGTGCTGTGGCTCTGCTCGCCGGCCGCATCGGGCGTCACCGGACAAACCATCGTGGTGGACGGAGGAGAAACGGCGTGATCGAGATCGATGCGAAGGACATCAAGCCCCGCACCTTCCGATGGTCGCTCGCCGACAGGGTCGCGACGATCACCCTCGACCGTCCCGAGCGAAAGAATCCATTGAGCTTTGAGATGTATGACGAGCTGCGCCAGGTATTCGGCAGGTTGCGCTTCGTACGTGGGGTGCGCGCGGTTGTCATGACTGGCGCGGGCGAGAACTTCTGCTCGGGTGGCGACGTGCACGAGATCATAGGACCGCTGGTGGAGTTCAGGAATTCCGGGCGCACCGACGAGATCCTCGCCTTCACGCGCATGACGGGCGACCTCGTGAAGACGATGCGCGCGTGTCCGCAGCCGATCGTTGCCGCCATCGACGGGGTCTGCGCCGGCGCGGGCGCCATCCTCGCGATGGCCAGCGATCTTCGCTACGGCACCGCGCGCAGCAAGGTTGCGTTCCTGTTCGTGCGCGTGGGCCTGTCCGGCGCGGACATGGGCGCGTGCGCGCTGCTGCCGAGGATCATCGGGCACGGTCGCGCGAGCGAGCTGTTGTACACCGGGCGCTTCATGATGGGAGAGGAGGCGGAGCGCTGGGGATTCTACAACAAGGTCTGCGCGCCGGAGATGGTGCTCAGCGACGCGCAGTCGATGGCGAAGTCGCTGGCGGACGGTCCCACGCTCGCGCACGCGATGACGAAGCTCGCGCTGCACCAGGAGTGGAGCATGAGCATCGACGAGGCGATCGACGCCGAGGCGCAGACGCAAGCGATCTGCATGCAGACGGGCGACTTCGAGCGCGCGTATCGCGCGTTCGTCGCGAAGAAGACGCCCACGTTCGAGGGAAACTGAGCTTGGACGAGCATCTGCGCTGGCCGTTCTTCGAGCACCGGCACCACGAGCTCGCGCGGGATCTGCGCCTGTGGGCAGAACGACAGTTCTCGGCGGCGTCCACCGCGGGCGCCGGTAATGTTCTCGGCGGCGCGCTCCGCGCGCCGGCAGCGCAGACGGATGTCGATGCGATGTGCCGCGAGCTCGCGAAACAGCTGGGTGCGCGCGGATGGCTCAAATACTGTATTCCGCGCTCGCACGGCGGCGCGGAGGACAAGCTCGACGTCCGGTCCCTGTGCCTCTGTCGCGAGACGCTCGCGGAGTTCGAGCCGCTCGCGGACTTCGTGTTCGCCATGCAGGGACTCGGCGCAGGACCGATCTCGATGTTCGGCACGGATGCGCAGAAGGGGCGCTACCTGCCGGGCGTTGGTCGCGGTGAGAAGATCGCCGCGTTCGCGTTGTCGGAACCCTCGGCCGGCTCGGACGTGACCGCGATGCAGACGACTGCCCGGCGGCAATCTGGCGGCTGGGTGCTCGATGGTGAGAAGACGTTCATCTCCAACGCGGGGATCGCGGACTTCTATATAGTATTCGCCCGCCTGCCGGACGAACGCGATCGCGCGTTTGGCGCATTCGTGGTGGAGGCGACGGCGCGCGGGCTCGATATCAGCGAGCGCATCGAGACCCTGTCGCCGCATCCGCTGGGGACGGTGACCCTCGCGTCATGCGTGGTAGGGGACGACTCGGTCGTCGGTCCACATGGCAAGGGCCTGCGCGTCGCACTCGGCACGCTCGACGTCTTCCGCTCGACGGTGGCCGCGGCGGCGCTAGGATTTGCGCGCCGGGCGATGCGCGAAGCCATCACACACGCAAAGGCGCGCAACGTCTTCGGGAAGGCACTCGCCGAGCACCAGATCACGCAGGCCAAGATCGCGGAGATGGCGATGGCGATCGATGCGAGCGCGCTGCTCGTGTATCGGGCTGCGTGGACGCGCGACACGGTGAGCGATCGCGTGACCCGCGAAGCCGCGATGGCCAAGCTCTTCGCGACCGAGGCGGCCCAACGCGTGATCGACGACGCGGTGCAGCTGCTGGGCGGCCGCGGCGTCGTCGCCGGCTCGCCCGTGGAACGCCTGTATCGTGAGATTCGATCATTGCGCATCTACGAGGGGACGAGTGAAGTCCAAAGGCTCGTGATTGCTGGGGAAGTACTCGGCGCATGACCACAAGAATGAACCACAGAGGACTCGGAGAACTCCGAGAACACCAAACTGATTGTTTGATTGTCTCTGAGTCCTCTGAGTCCTCCGAGTCCTCTGTGGTTCAATTGGTCTGAATGCCCAGAGAACCGTGACTCGCCACATCGACACCTTCACCCGCGACTCGCTGCCGCCGCGCGAGCTGTGGCCGGAGATGCGCTACGACCGTATCCCGGAGCTGGCCTATCCGGACCGCCTGAACTGTGCGGTGGAGCTGCTGGATGGGATGGTCGCGCGCGGCGCGCGGGATCGGCCCGTCTTCAGGTTTCCAGGCGGGTCGTGGACGTACAGCGAGCTACTCGCGCGGGCCAATCGCATCGCGCATGTGCTCGTGGACGACCTCGGGCTCGTTGCCGGCAATCGCGTGCTGCTGCGCGGCTTCAATAATCCTATGATGGCCGCGTGCTGGTTCGCAGTTCTGAAGGCGGGAGGTGTTGTCGTTTGTACAATGCCGTTACTCCGCACCCGCGAGCTGACGTTCACTGCGGACAAGGCGCACATCACGCTCGCGCTCACGGATGCGCGGATCGCGGCGGACTGCGACCAGGCGATGGCGACGACGGGCAGGGGCACGCCCCGCGCGAACGGCCGATGCGTCAGCTTCGGAAACGATGACGCGGAGCTGGAGCATCTCATGCGCTCCAAACCGGACACATTCGAGAATTGCGACACGGCCGCTGACGACGTCGCGCTGATCGCGTTCACGTCCGGCACCACCGGCGAGGGGAAGGGGACGATGCACTTCCACCGCGACGTGCTGGCGATCTGCGACTGCTTTCCCACCTACGTCCTCCAGGCCAGCGCCGACGACCTGTTCTGCGGCTCACCACCCTTCGCCTTCACGTATGGTCTTGGCGGCATCCTGCTCTTTCCGATGCGCATCGGCGCGACGGCGCTGCTGCTCGAGCAGGCCGCGCCCCCACAGCTGTTCGAGGCCGTGAGCACGTACAGGCCGACGGTCGCGTTCACGGCGCCCACGGCGTATCGCGCGATGTGCAACCTGGTCAAGGATCGAGGCGCCGACATCGCATCGCTGAGAAAGTGCGTGTCCGCCGGCGAGACACTTCCCAGGGGAACATTCGACGCGTGGGAGCGCGCCACCGGAATCCGCATCATCGACGGGATCGGCGCGACAGAGATGCTCCACATCTTCATCAGTGCGTCCGGCGACGCCATCCGTCCCGGCGCCACGGGGCGCGTCGTTCCCGGATACGAAGCGCGCGTCATCGACGAGGACGGCGAGCCGGTGAAGGACGGCGAGATCGGGAAGCTCGCGGTGCGCGGGCCTACCGGATGCCGCTATCTCGACAACCTCGAGCGACAGAAGGCGTATGTCCAGGACGGATGGAACCTCACGGGAGATTCCTACGTGCGCGACAGCGATGGCTACTTCTGGTATCAGGCGCGCACGGACGACATGATCATCTCTGCCGGATACAACATCTCGGGACCCGAGGTCGAAAACGTCATGCTGCTGCATCCCAGGGTGAAGGAGTGCGCCGTCGTGGGTCTGCCAGATGACGAGCGTGGGCAGGTCGTGAGTGCGTTCGTTGTGCTCGCCGACGGTGCGAGCGCGGGTCCGGAGCTCGCGAAGGACATGCAGGACTTCGTGAAACGCGAGATCGCGCCATACAAGTATCCGCGCCGAGTGGAGTTCGTGGATGCGCTGCCGCGAACGGCGACGGGCAAGCTGCAGCGCTTCCGTCTCAGGAAGGGGGAGGGAGAATCCTGATGCCGCCGATCGAGCCGCACGGATGGAAACGGGGGCGCGGATTCTCGCACGGAATGAGCGCGGCGGGCCACGTCGTCGTGACCGCCGGACAGGTGGGATGGGATCCCGCGACCGAGCAATTCGAGAGCGATGACTTCGCTCGGCAGACGGAGCGAGCGCTACAGAATGTCGTGGACGTGCTGGCCGCGGCGCGCGCGCGGCCAGAGCACCTCGTGCGGCTCACGTGGTACGTCACGAACCGGACCGAATATGTGGACGCGCGGAAGGAGATCGGCGAGTCGTACCGGCGCATCGTGGGTCCGCACTATCCAGCGATGACCGTCGTGGTGGTGAGCGGACTGCTCGAGCCGCGCGCCAAGGTGGAGATCGAGGCGACCGCGGTGGTGCCGCGGTAGAGCGCCTCGCGTCCGGCCTCTTCTTACCTCTCCCCGCAAGCGGGGCGAGGTTAAG
>Ga0066652_100000901_pt1 | contig 14725 bp, 8 predicted proteins | sample GraSoiAngelo_101_FD_71413 | JGI IMG/M metagenome (GOLD analysis project Ga0066652, IMG submission 71413) | Grasslands soil microbial communities from the Angelo Coastal Reserve, California, USA - 14_0903_02_30cm | ecosystem: Environmental > Terrestrial > Soil > Grasslands | place: USA...
CCAGCAGCCAGCATCACGTTTGGCGCGCCACGAGGAGGCAATGCAAAGCCGTCCAGGTCCGCATTATTCAAGAAGTTGACCCCGTCGATAATGATGCATTGCTCGGTTGCGGGCAGACCTTTCAGCATCTTCTCGCGTTCGACGACACAGGCATGTTTTTGGATCACCTCGTCGCCCGTGCTGGTGGGCACGTAATAACCATCGGGCCAAACGGCGGGCCGGGGATAATCAGGAAAGAGTGGTCTAAGGAATTCATAGCGATAGTATTCGCCGAGCGGATCTTCACTGGCGCTCACCGCATAACACATCGAGTAGGGTCCCTGGCCTTGTGTTGCTGGCGCCGCACGATTCGGATTTGCTGGATTGGAAACAGGTGGAGGTACTAGCTTGATTGGCATACCCGGTTGCGAGGGCCATCCAGGTGTACTCGGTATTGCGGCGCTACCAGACTTTGGAACGGCCGGCTGATCCGGTCGAACCGGACCACGCGAAAAGATCGGCATTACGATCAACCAGCGACGTGCCAACTGGTCGTAGCGAACGACCGCATCTCCGTTGTTACGCGCTTCGCATTGTCCGCCAAATCCGCCAAACACCGCGTTGGTGACAACTGGTCCATAGAGGACTTTTCCCGTTGAGTCGAACCGTTTACCTTGCTTCGTAAACACCGCCATACGGGAGTTCACGATTTGCACGATGTGATCGGGACCGACGGCTATGGTGTTGTCGGAAGGGTTGCGCAGGTTTGCCTTGCCCTGCGGACCCTCGAACCCAAAACCAAGACCGTCAAAACTTGCTAACACCTGTGCTGAAGGACGTGAGCCAGCTGATTTTTGCTCTACTGCCACGCCGACAGCGGGTATAGGTCGCGACGCACGATTCGAATTATCCTCGCGCGCGGAACCTTGAATCCTCGCGCCTTCTACCAGCGAGTTACTTTGTGCGAGGGAGCCTTCACGATTTTGATCGTACGCAAGAGAGCAAGCCGCGACGATGACGAGTATTGTAACGACCCTGGATATATGGTCCATGATGAGCTTTTGAGTCTCCTCCAGAACGTAAGCCAAATCAGACACCAGGAAATTTCTATTGCCTACCAAAAAGCTTAACATCGTACGTGGACCAGGTCGGAACGCTAGTAATGCTTAATATTAACCTGAGCCGTCAACAAAGCCACCGTGAACGAGTACTACGCTACCATTTCAGACTTGCTGTCATGACTTCTTCCCTTTCGAAGCAGGTCTTCACTCCGGTAGGAGTGCAATGTCTATAGCATTGGCGAAGATAAGCCTCCGGCGCGGTTCGGCGGGCCGGAACGAAGTTGAGTGATTAAAGATGAGCTGCGTTCCGGCCCGCCGAACCGCGCCTCGGGACATCGATGGCCTGAAAATAGCGCAAGTTGGGAAGGGCGGTTTACCCCCGCTGGCTTAGGCTAAAAAGAACACTCATGTAGCTCTTAGTTGGGCCAGCGGGGGTAAACCGCCCTTCCCAACTTGCACAACATTCAGTTTCTTCTCTTTGCTGATCAGGACTTTTGCAAGAGACTCTCAAGGCTTCGCCGCGATGAGATACAACCGTTTCGCGGTGGCCAGGTAAAGCGAATCGCCGACCAGCGCCGGACGGGAATAGAGTGGCGCATCCATCTCGATCTCCGCCAGCACTTCCTTTCGCCGTCCGCTACGAAGAACTGTCATGGTGCCTTCAATGTTCCCAGCATAAAGCCGGTCGCCGGCCATCATGAAGCACCCCCAGATAGCCTCGTTTGTTTCGTGCTTCCAGACCTGTACGCCGGTTGCAGCGTCCAGGCAATGAATCGTTCCGTCCAGGTCACCAACGTACAACAGACCGTCCTTTACGACAGGAGTTCCCACCACGCGGCCAACCTCGCGAGAAGTCCAGATGACCCTGCTCTCCGTAACATCTCCCTGGCCGTTGGGGTTAATCGAATGAATCAACGATGGTCCATTCCCGTGTGTAGGATCCTGGCCCATTGCAATGAAGACACGACCGTCAGCAAACACGGGTGAAGCAATGATGGAGCTGCGCGAAAAGGCGCCAGGACGTGGCAGCCAGCGGGCGTCTTTCGGGTTCCCGTCAAAGCGCCAGACTTCGTGACCCGACGCTGCATCATACGCGCGCAGCCAACCATCTCCTCCGCCGAAGAGCACTTGCACACGACCATTAATGTTGGCCGCGACCGGGCTGGACCACTGGCCGTGAAGTACCTGGCCGCCCGCGCCGATCGCACGCCAGACCACTTCGCCCGAGTCCTTATCTACCGCGATCAAACTGGGAGCGCGGGGCGAGGGGACGCGTGTATGACCTTCATTCTGTCCATTGGAAGTAGAGACCATCAATAGATCACCCACCGCCAGCACTTCGCTGTTGGAAGACTCATGCGGAAAGACACCGAGGCGGGAGCATATATCAAGTTCCCAGACGATGTCGGCTGAAGCTTTGTCCTGGAAAATCTCTTCGCGATATGGACCACTGTTCTCGCCATCACGGAAACCCTGCGTGTCGAGGCTACGGAGCTGGCACTCGGCAGTGACGTAGTAAAGTCGGTTCCCTTCCACATACGGCGCACTTGTCGTCGAAGGCAAAAGGAACTCGCGCAGTCCACGGTTGACTCGCGGCGCCACGTCCTGCCAGAGAAACGTGCCGTCCTTCACGCGAAAGGCCATGAGCACGCCACACTCTTCCTGATAAGCGGGATTCATTTGCCTGGCATTGTCAGTGCCAACATAGACCGCGTCGCCTGCAACCACGGGACGGCCAAACGAGTCGTCTCCCAACTCGACGCTCCAGACGATGTTTCGCCCGGTCTTCGTGTTCCAATCAACCGGAGGATTACCCTTTTCAGCCGTCATCGTTTGGGTTTGTGGCGTGACGGAAAGTGCCGGCGAAATAGTTGAGACAACAGGCTCTCCTGACTCGATCCCGGCAATTCGACTCAACGCCCACTCAGCTTCGCTACGCATCCTGGGATCGTTTGCGGCTACTCTCAACGCTTCCCTTGCCGACTGTGCCTTTGGTCCAATACTTCCCAACGCCCCGGCCGCGCAGATACGCACATAGAGGAATTCATCATTTAGCGCTTCGATCAACTGCGGCACGGCGGACTCTGCGGCCGGGCCGATGCTTGCGAGGGCTTCACTCGCCGCCCACCGAACACCTGGAACCGGATCGCGCACGGCTCTTGCGAGATCAGGCGTCGCTGAAACCGCCTTCGGACCGATGGACGCCAATGCTTCAGCCGCATAGACGCGGACATAAGGATCTCTGTGCGAGAGAGTCTTGACTAGAGCGGCTACCGATGGGCCGGCCTTCTCGCGTAACGCGCCCAGCGCACGTGCGGCGTCGCCCGCCACCCGCGAATCCCTGTCGTTCAAGCCCAGTCTCAACGCCGGTTGAATCATTTCCGTTTCGGGCGACAGATCAATTAAGGCATCGGCAGCGCTACGCCGGAAGTCGGTACGCTTATCCCGAAGCAGATCGACCAATAAGGGAATAGCCGGTGGACCAATCCGACGAATGATTTCAAACGTCTCCCGCTGCAAGTCTTCATTGCGACGGTTGAGGAATCGTCTCAGCAAAGGCAACGAACGCTCTGCACCCTGGATCAGTTCGGCTGCGGCGCTTGAACGGATCTTTGGGTCGTTCGAGATGATGCGCTTCTCCCAGTTTTGGGTAGTGTCCGAACCCTTGGCTTGACGTGACTTGGTTTGTGAACGCGTAGTTTGAGTGACTACGGTTATCGGCAGAATACATAGCAGCGTGATGAGGAACAGGCGTCGCATGATCATACCCAGGCTAACGAAGTAGGTAACGGCTTTACAGATAGCCTATCGTTCTGACTGGATACATTCACTCCGGAGTTGTTTGAGAAGAACCCTTAACGGCCTCCACATCCAGTGTGATAGTCACAATTGGATGTTGTAACTTCCAGTCGTCTTTCTTTAGTAGGTCAGCAACTGAGCTACTGGACAGACCAATTTAGCGAAAGTGGTCGGAGGCCGATACTGGCAGAATTCATAGGTTTTGAATAGATGAACGATTGATGTTTTTCACGGTTCTGCTTTGGTGTGTAATCGCCGTAGGCTGTGATTAGACTTACGTCCAGGTTAGTCAATAGTTACAGACAAGCTGAAGGCATCAGTGATATAAAGCCTCGCGATCTTTCTCTAACAATTCGGCTCGGAGGATTCCAATGCTCACCTCTTCCGTCATCGCAACCTCTTTGCGTCTCTCAAGTATCCTGGTCCTGACAATCGTTCTCTTCTCTATTTTTGCATCGTCGCTTTACGCAGCGAAGCCCGGTTACAAATCCTATATCGTGGGAAATGCTGGTGACGCTCAACCTTCACCTGGTCTAAGCCCGGGTTTAGTGCTGATGGGCGGAGGCACCGATGTTGATGCGGCATTCCAGTGGATGTGTCAACGTGCAGGAGGCGGCGACTTCGTGGTGATCAGGACCACCGGCACTGACGCTTACAATCCTTACATCCAGCAGCTCTGTCCTCAGATGGATTCTGTTGAAACGATCATTATCACGACCGTCGCGGGCGCTAACTCAAGTTACGTTAGTAGTCACATCCAAAACGCCGAGGCTCTGTGGATCGCCGGCGGAGACCAATCAACCTACACTGCGTTGTGGCGAGGAACGGCCGTGCAAACTGGCGTGAATTTTCTGCTCAACTCTAAGTTGGCGCCCGTCGGTGGAACCAGTGCGGGTCTTGCAGTGCTAAGCCAATTTATCTACACCGGAGCAGTCGGATCAGTGACTTCGAGCCAGGCACTGGCTAATCCCTTTCATAGCTACGTAACACTAGAGAGAGATCTCTTTCAATCTTCACTTGGCGCCGGCAAACTCTATGATTCACATTTTGTGACGCGCGATCGAATGGGAAGGTCACTAGCCTTTCTCGCGCGTATCGTAAACAACGGTTGGGCCACTCAACCTCGCGGAATCGGAATTGATGAAAGCACGGCGCTACTCGTTATGCCGAATGGCGCAAGTACGATGGTCGGAACTGGCGCTGCTTACTTTCTCCAGGCACCTGGACCTGCCCAGGTATTAGCTAACAACACGCCCTTAACTTATCTGAATATCGGCGTCTACAAAGTTCCCCAGGGCGGGACGTTCAACTTTGCCACCTGGAGCGGTGCTGGCGGTGTTGCCTATACGCTCAACGTGAACAACGGCGCACTGACATCAACTCAAGCAGGCGGAAATATCTATTGAAACTGTAGATGTAATTCAAGGCTGTATCCGAAGAATGTGAAGATGAAGGGAGCAGGTGAGGACCCATCTGCTCCCGGTGATCTTTTAAGGACCTTTGGGGATATCCATTTTCCAGTCGTTACCATCTTTAACAAAGTCCATGGTGGTCCACTTACCTTCTTCATCAAGATACTCGAGCGTTGCGCGGTTGCCGTTAATCTTGAGATTTCGGGTTTCGGGCGTTGCAGCTTGCGGTTTCTCTGTTAGTTCTTTTAGTAGATCGTCGAGTGTTTTCTTGTTGTCGAGCTCGGCCATGTCACTGAGAAATGCCAGCGCATCTTTTGACATAATTCGTTTCAGAGTCGCGATGTCCTTGTTCTTGCGCGCGAAGTAGCCGGTCGTATAGGTATCAGTGGGAGTTGCTAATGAAAAAGCGCTCTCAGTTGCAGGAGCAGTTTCAGCCTTCGCTTCAGGCTGAGCAGGTGTCGCAGTGTTAGCTGCAGCCGGACTACTTGCTGGAGCTGTATTAGCGTTTGAATTACCTGGCGCAGTTTTTTGGCACGCGAGGGACAGTAGCGTCATTGCAAGGCCAATCAAGAACAGCGTCGAACGATGTGTTTTCAACTTCAGTCTCCTCAAATCAATAATTCAGTTTCTCAATTCAGTTCACTAAACGATCGCGAAAGCCCGCGGATTCTACCCGTGGGCTATTCCTCCGTCAATCTCTTTGGGTTTTGCTTTGCAGCCGTTTTTTGTGAGTGTTCCCGAGGATAGCTAAGGATCGACATTGGTAACGGCTTCGCCGCCTGATGTGAGGCGACGGCTCAGCCTCGCCGTAACAGGCACATTGATTTCGGGCTATGCCATGGTTCGGGCTCGGCCCCAACTCTTTGGGCAGTACTAGAGCGGTAACAGGAGCCAAGCTCGAACCAGGGGCGCAGCCCAAATCGAACGCAGCACCTTACGGCGAGGCAGAGCCAAGCCTCATATCAGGCGGCGAAGCCGACGCAAAAGCTTCTTCCTAAAAAGTTAGAAGTTCACTAACTGCGGTGCCGGGAATTCCTTCATGCTTCCGTTTCTATTTCAACTTCGTCTTTCGTGGACGCGGCGGCGGAAGCATCAAGATCCGATCGTGTTATGTGCAAAGCACGTTGCGGCATCGGCACCTTCATCCCGGCTTTAGTCAGTGCGGCGGCAATACTCAGCGCCACCTCACTCTTAAGATCCAGGACAACCTGAGGACGCGCTGCCCAGAAGCGTACTTCAAAATTGAGGGCGCTATCTCCGAAGCCCAGGAAGAAGGCCTTTGGGTTTGGAACTTTGAGAACATCTGGATGGGCCGATACGGTGTTACGTAATAGATCGCGCACCTCAGTTGGATCGTTACCATAAGCGACTGGAATGTTGAGGAAAATCTGGCGGCGTGTACTACTCAGTGTCCAGTTAGTTACTCGCTCTGAGATGAGCGTCGCATTCGGAATGATCAGATCTGATCCATCGATAGCATGTAACGTGCTTGAGCGAACGCCAATCTTACTGACTTGACCAGTAGCACCGCCAATCTCAAGGAAATCTCCAATCCTCACAGGTCGTTCAAAAAGTAGAATCAAACCTGAAACGAAGTTGTTGACTACGTTCTGTAAACCAAAACCGAGACCAACACCGATTGCGCCTGTCAGAATCGTGAACTTCGATAACTCAACACCCGCAGCAGCGATAGCCAGAAAGAAGACCATCACCAAAACAACATAGTGCGTGATCGTAGCAATCGCATTGGGAAGTCCATATTCCAGTTTTAATCGGGGCAGGATGACTTCACCCAGCAGAGCCCTGGTTACAGATGCAATCAGGTAGCCAACGATCAATACAAATATGAACGAGCCGATATTGCTAACTTTGAAGCTGGCCGAGCCAACCTCTATTTGGTAGTTGAGTGCGGTTCTTATCGCCGCCAACAATGGCTCCAGAACCGCAAAAAGTTTTAGTGCGGTGTGAAGCCAAACAAAAAACAATGTGACTCCGAGCGCAAACGTTAACCGCCGAGTAAGGCGATCGTGATCAGTTCCGGCCGAGGAAAGTGGTTGTGTAGTTTTAGTAGGTATGAGCGAGATGAGCAGACTGCCAACAGCAAAAACGGTGTAGAGAGAAACAGCGCGATAGGAACTTGTTAATGTGCCTAGTGTAAGTAAATTAGAAAGCCCGACATATCCTGAGAGGTTAGCGAAAAAGGCAAGCACCAGCAGCACGATCGCTGCAGCCGTCGCCACCAGGGTCAAAGTCAAGCCACGTTGGCGATTAAGATTGTCACGATAAGCTTGCCGTAACCACCAACCAAATGAGCCCACGACAACAAGGTTAAAGACCGCAATCAGGTCGCGTTTGATCCAGATTGGAAAATGGATAAGCTTGATCAAGTGCCATATCAAAACACTTACGATGAGAGCAACCAGCATCCGTTGAGTTGTTTTTGTCAGGTGTGGCTTGAGCAGTCTCAGGACTGGAACTAGCCCGATCAGATACACCAGAGCTAACACAACGTTGGGTGCATCGAAGAACAACAGCATCATCGCAAGCACAAAGACCAGTAGTGCCAATGCTATTGGGCGTTGCAACATCAGGGTCCGCTTCTTGAGATTCGACTCAGAAGTTTCAGTTTGCGGAGCGCGACGAAGCCGGAGGAAGAAACCCAGTACGCCAAGGGTGAGAAAGGCAATACCCAGCAGAACAGTAGCCTTAGCGCTGATGAAAGTTTTCAGTCGGGCGACGTCTTCTACAAAAGAGCTTCGCAACAGCGGCGAAATGCCTTGCTCAGGTTGGAACTGAACCTTCCAGAGCGGTGGTCTGTCTGGTACCAACAGACTGCGCTGAGATTCTGCCTTTGCCTTCTTAACACGCTCCGTTTCGGTCGAAATGATCACACCCTGCTTTGCCACTGACTGCTGGAGCGCCACTATTCGACTGCGCCTTTCCTCTGCTGACGTCGATGCGGCGCTAATATCGGCGAGAGCTTTGCCGGTGAGTTCGGAAAGTTCCGCGGGAGACTCTTGAGTCTTTATCTGCTCACTCGTGGCTGACCAGAGTGACTCCTCAATGCGTAGCGACTGGACCTCGTTCTCGAGAGCGGTAGCATGCGTGATTAAGATCTCAGAAAGACTCTTTACTTGCTTATTCAAGGCCTCCCAATCAAGTTCTGACTCCTGTAGTTCTGTGAAGATTGCACCCGATTGGATTGCCTGCTCCGTTTTCCTCTCAATCTCACGAGTTGTTTCTTCTAAGCTGGTTATTTGCTGCTGAAGTTCGGCCAGGGTCTGGTCAGCGACGACGCGATCGGGCAAAGTTCGAAGTCGCTGGTTGAGTTGCATCGCTTCGACAGCAACCTGCGGCGTAGCGATTGTCGGCACGCCGGGTGACGCAACAGGCGAGGCAACAGGTGACGCAGCGGGTGAAGCTTTCGGACTTGGTTGCGCCTGAGGTTTGCGCTTGCTTTGCGCGCTTGTTTGGTTTGCCGATTGAACACAGACACTACAGCCGAGGAGAACTGTCAGGAAGAGACGGGCCCAGCAATATTGAGTTGAAGGTTGTCTGACCATCGACAATTACCTCGAATGCAATGAGCTTCGAACTTGGTGCTTAGTACTTTGTAACTGGCATGAAGCTAACAAAGCACAAAGTTCAAAGTACTAAGCACAAAGTTCAAAACTCCTTCCCTCCTACTTGCCTAATACGTTCGAGACTATGTTCACGAAAAGGATCTTCAAGATCGTCGTTCCCGGGAAGATCATCGCGTAGGCAATATTTGGTCGGTCCGTGGGCGTAAGCTTGTTGGAGAAGGCGAGGACTGCCGGGTTGCCGCAAGCTCCTGAGACTATCCCTGCCACCTGGTCGAAAGGCATTCGGAGCACGTACGTACCGATCAAAATAATAGGTATAACGAGCACCATCAGTGTGATTGCGCCCAGGCCGAGGAAGAGTGGTCCCGTCTGAGTAACCGTCGCGGCGAACTTCGGCCCTGACAACATACCGACCTGGGCGAGAAACAGCGTTAGACCAAAATTCCGCAGGACAATATTGGCGGAAATCGGCATGGTCCAATTGATGCTGCCCGTGCGACGCAGCCTGCCAAAAATAAGGGCCACTACAAGTACACCGGCAAGTCCAATCGTGATCTTCCCAACGCCTGGGATTGGTATTTGAATAGCGCCCAGCAAAAAACCAAGGGCCATGCCGACTCCAATAGAAATGTAGCTGAACTCTGCCGTGCCCTTGATTGAATCGCCGAAGTACTTGCGCAGCGCTTCGAAGCTTGTTCGACTCGTCAGGAGCCCAACTCGATCACCGGATTCGAGCACGAGGTTTGGCTGCAAAATCAGATCGCTATCGCCGCGACGCACTTGCAGCACTGAGTACGAGATCCCATCCGCTTGGGCAAGATCACTGAGCGTCATGCCAACTACTCCGGGCTTCGAAGCGAAGACGCGTAGATAGTCCAGGTCGCTTCGGTCGGAGGTAATTCGACCGGTGGCCGTTTCGCCAAGGAGCTTCCGTGTCTGTTCCAGCACTTCTTTGTCCTGGCCCACGGCAAGCACTATGTCACCCTGGCTGAGCAAGAGTTCTGGAGCCGCATGGACGTTGTGGTGATCTTTTCGCACTGCACTGATTCGCACGTCACCAGGTAGAGTTCTCTCTACTTCCTCGAGACTTTTGCCCACGATGTCAGGATTATGGATTTCAATCTCGAGAAGTTCATTACCGGTTCCGGCTGGAGCAATCCTGGGCTTAAAGACCAGAGAGGCGAGATAAAGAAACAGGATTGGACCGGCAACGCCAAAGGGGTAAGCGACTGAGTAACCCACTGCCGGATCGTCGTTACCCAGAGCCTGGATCGCTGCCTGAAGCGCGGGAGTGCTCGTTCCTGCACCGGCGAAAAGTCCGAGAGCGTAGCCCACCTTTACCGTTCCGCCAATGAACGCGAGACTCACTGCTCCCGCTAAGATAACGGCGAAGGCTGCGAGCAGATTTGCCTTCTGTCCCTGGGTGGTTGTAAGACCGAGAAAAAACTCTTTTCCGTACTGGATGCCAACGGCATAGAGGAAGAGTGCGAGTCCCAACGTGCCAACCATTGCTGAAGGGACCGACTTAGGCGCGAACCAACCGACAGCAAGAGCGACGAAAAGCACGGCTCCAACACCTAACGATAATCCCTTGAACTTGATCTCGCCGACCAGGTATCCGAGCGCAATTGTGAGGAACAGTGCGACCATCGGTTGTTGCTCGAGAAGCGTTCTGATTGATTGCACGGTAAGCTCCTTTGCTTTGAGGTCACCCGGTAGGTCCGATGAACTTTAAAGTTTGTCGATCAGTAGTAACCAGACCAACGACAAACTAAAGAGCCATTTGCAAAACTCTCATTCTCCCCGTGCTTCAGCTCGGGGTTAAAGGCGTGCTCAATCATGTAGAACCGTTTCAACGGTTTGCCAACGACTGGGCCTGAATGAGGATTTGAGCGTTTAAGACGTTATCTAACCGCTGACCGCGTGATAATGATCAAATTCCCTTCCTTTGGACCTTTGTAAACCGTTGAAACGGTTACTCGATCACAAAGGCCTGCGAAACCCCGAGCTAAAGCAGGGGAGAATGAGAGTTCTGAAAGAGCACCTAAAGTTCGTCGGACATTTCCGAAGCTCGGGCTTGTTGGCCCTGTTGCCATGTGATTCAGCAGACTGATTCCCGATGCAGATCTCTGATCCATACTATTTGGCTATGAGAAAGCGCGGTACTGTCAGAAATGACAGGACAGTGATTAGCGTGCTTTCACTTTTCCTTTTAGTCTTCGTTTCCTCAATCTCCTCGCTAATCGCAAAAGAGAATCGTTTCAAAACCTGGAATACCGAGAATGGCCTACCGCAAAACTCGGTCATTGCCATTGCCCAGACACGCGATGGATATGTTTTGGCTGGCTACGTTCGAGGGGCTCGCGCGGTTTAATGGCCTTCACTTCAAAGTATTCCGGAAACAAGACGGAAGTTACCCATGCTTTTCACAGATTTGTTCGACGCCACGCTACCGGCCACGCTCGCCCCAATCGTGTGCGATCAACGTGGAGTCACTGCCGTAGACCAGCCGCAGAACAACGCAGATGTACGCGGATCGGAACGGAAAGGTCCATGACTTCCTATCCGCGTCATCCGCGTTCATCTGCGGCTAAAATGTAGCCTCCAAGTTCCTCAACAACGTGGAAGCAGTGCCGTTGGATTACGTGCTACACTTCGTCGAATCCTAGAACCCCCCAATGCAAAAGTGCTCAAGATGCTTTGCTGAACTAGCGAATTCCACCGCGCAATGCGCTGTCTGCGGCCAACGCATAGAAGTCGACGTTGAGCCGTTCACGCTGCTGCTGGGCGGCGATGGTCCTGATAACACTCCAACTAAGATCCCCACTTCCGAACCCTCTGCTAAATCACCTCTAAGCACCAGCGGTCCAGGACACTTCGTTTCGGGTACTTTACTCGCGAACAGGTATCGGATAATCGGGCTCCTCGGAAAGGGCGGTATGGGCTATGTGTACCGCGCCGAGGACGTAAAACTTAGCCAGGAAGTAGCTCTCAAGTTTTTACCCGATGAACTAAATACGCATAAGGAAGCGCTACGCCGATTTCACAGTGAAGTGCGCAATGCGAGGCGAGTCTCACACACAAACGTATGTCGAGTTTTCGATATCGGGGAAGCAGACGGCCGCCATTTCATATCGATGGAGTTCATCGAAGGCGATGATCTCTCATCGCTGCTCACCAGGGCAGGCCGCCTCTCGAACGAGCGAGCGATCGAGATATCTCGACAGCTTTGTGTCGGTCTAGCGGCGATCCACAAGGCGGGCATTCTGCACCGCGATCTCAAGCCACCAAACATCATCATCGACAAACAAGGCATCGCACGGATCACCGATTTCGGGATCGCGGGGATTGAGACAGAGATCGATGGTCTCGAGGTGAGTGCGGGCACCCCCGCCTACATGGCGCCTGAACAGATCACGGGGAAGGAGGTCACGATACGGAGCGACATTTATTCGCTCGGGCTGGTGCTATACGAGATCTTCACCGGTAAACAGGCATTCGTCGCAAATTCGATTCCCGAATTTGTAAGAAAGCACAAGAGTGAAACGCCAACTACTCCCTCCGAGCATGTGAAGGGCATAGATCCGAGCGTCGAGAAAGTCATTTCACAATGCCTTGAAAAGGACGCTGCTGATCGACCCGAATCCGCGCTTCACGTAGCCATGGCTCTGCCTGGCGGCGATCCGCTTCGGTTTGCTCTAGAGCACGGCCAAACCCCAACTCCGGAGATGGTCGCGGCGATACCGAGAAAGGGTTTACTTAAGCCCTGGCTGGTTATTGCATTGTTCGCTGCGTCGGTCATCGCATTCTCGAGCCTGGTCTACTTGAGATCGATCTACTCCATCGACGCTTACACCCCTTTCGAGAAATCGCCTGCGATGCTGACTGAAACAGCCAGGAAGATCGTTCGCGAGAACGGGTACCTCGACCCACCGATCGATACCGATAGCAAGTTCATTACGCGGCCGGGGTACCTGATCTATGTTTCTAAACAGGACGATCAGATTCAAGGAATCCGGGATCTGAGAAATGGCCAGCCTGCGCATTACCAATTCCGATACAGGCAATCACCGCAGTATCTGACCACCCTTGGAATGCTGCCGATAGACGGGGAGAATCCACCTTTCACAGTACCCGGCATGGTATCCGTAAGACTCGATGTAACTGGGCGCCTGATCTCCTTCTTTGCTGTTCCGTCCCCTGAGATAGATCGGAGCGCGTCCGATAGCGTGGATTGGAAAAAGCTCTTTGACCAGGCAGGCCTCGACCAAAGTAAGTTCAAGCAAATCGAATCGAAGTGGAGGGTCCCGTTAGCGTCCAGATCGATTCTCGCATGGGCAGGACCAATGGCCGGTTCGTCAGGAATACCCGTCAGGGTCGAGGCGGCGGAGTTTAACGGTCGGCCCGAATACTTTTCTGTTATCGCAACACAGTGGGAGGAACGTCACACGGCAGGACAGATCCAGGGTAATGCCTTGGCGCAATCCACTATCCCAATATTCGGCCTGATCTCGCTCGTCCTATTGGTGTCGTTGGTCGCATTCGCTCTGTTCCTCGTCCGTCATAATCTAAATAATCGGCGGGGCGACGTAAGGGGTGCCGCAAAAATCGCAATTGTCTGTCTCGTTCTTTACCTCATCAGAGATCTTTTGGTCTCGGATGCCCCACCGACTTTCGTGCGGGTATATTCGATCGTCTACAGTTTAGCGTGGGGACTTTTGCTCTCGGTGAGTGTGTTTTGTTTCTATCTGGCGGTCGAACCGTACGTCAGGCGACGCTGGCCCGAGGCTCTGATCTCATGGAACCGTTTGTTGATCGGTAAATGGCGTGACCCGATGATCGGCCGCGACATTTTGATCGGATCTTTGACGTCTTGTGTCATTGCCTTGGTTACTTACGGGGTGGCATATCTTGAGTTCGGTCGTGATCCAAAACACATTCAGGCTCTCGTTACAATTGGAGCGGATTGGGAACCCAATAACCCGACGGGACTCCTGAATGGTCAGCTCGGAGCGCTATCGCATATCATGGATTTAGTGGTCCAAAGTGTTATGGACTCTTCGTTCCTTCTGGTTTTCCTGGTTGTACTTACCTTCATTCTCCGCAAAAGATCTCTTGCGATCATCACCCTAACGATCTTGTTCGGCATGATCGACCAAGTGGCCGCTTTTCCTGATTGGTCACACTTGACCATCCTTGGAGCGGCACTCTCCTTACTGTCTGCAGGTGTTGCGCCTTTGGTGCTCACAAGATTTGGGCTGGTTGCGGCGATTATTGTCGGCATCCTGACGGGGCTATTGTCTTATCCAGGTGCGATAACACTGAACACGTCGAGCTTCCACTTCCCAAGTACCTTCATCGTATTGGCAGTCGCATTGATCCTCATGACTTACGCCCTCTACATATCTCTTGCGGGACAAAAGATACTTGCGGGAAAATTCCTGGAGTATTGATTTTTTGCAACTTCATCGAGACGTAACCGCCAACGTCACGGTTGGGATTTCAACGAATTACCAACCGTGTGGCCATCGCCGATGAGCTTGTATTTATAGGTGACGAGTCCTGACAGACCAACCGGGCCGCGCGCATGCAGCTTGGAAGTACTGATACCTATTTCAGCCCCAAGTCCATAGCGAAAACCGTCGGCGAAGCGCGTCGACGCATTATGGTAGACGCCAGCCGCATCTACGACGTTCATAAAACGTTCGGCAGTGGCCTCGTTCTCGGTAATGATCGCTTCTGTGTGTTGTGAACCATACTGATCAATATGGGCGACAGCCTCATCAAAACTGTCGACAAGCTTTAGCGCTATGATCAGATCTGAGTACTGTTGCGACCAGTCGCTATCAGTCGCCTCAGCAACGGATCCGGGATCTAACAAACTGAGCGT
>Ga0066652_100000904_pt1 | contig 14704 bp, 11 predicted proteins | sample GraSoiAngelo_101_FD_71413 | JGI IMG/M metagenome (GOLD analysis project Ga0066652, IMG submission 71413) | Grasslands soil microbial communities from the Angelo Coastal Reserve, California, USA - 14_0903_02_30cm | ecosystem: Environmental > Terrestrial > Soil > Grasslands | place: USA...
GGCTCGATCGATCCGGTCGGCGGGACGCAACCTGCACCCGCGCAGACGGAGCGGCACCAGCGCCCGAATCCACCTTCTCTGCGAAGCAGCTGGACCGACCTCGAAGGCGTACGCGTGCACGCCGTCGGAGGCGGCAGCGGGCAGCCCGTGGTGCTGGTGCACGGCTTCGGCATCTCGGGCACCTACATGCTCCCGCTCGCACGTGTCCTCGCATCCTCGTGCTCGGCCTTCGTGCCGGATCTGCCGGGGCAGGGAAGGAGCGGGCAACCGCGCGGGCCGTGGGGCATCGGGGAGATGGCGGACACGCTCGGCAGCTGGCTCGAGACGATCGGCCTGGAGAGGCCGCTCGTCGTCGCCAACTCGATGGGCTGCCAGATCGTCACCGAGCTCGCGGTGCGCCGACCAGCGCTGATCGGGCCGATGGTCCTCATCGGGCCCACCGTGGATCCCGCGCGCCGCGCCGCGCGCCGTCAGCTCTTCGACGTGCTGCGGGACTCGGCCCGCGAACCGTTCTCGCTCATCGCCCTGACGGCGCGCAACAACGCCGCGAAGCCGGACGTTCGCCCTCTGTTGACGGTCGCGCGGGCGGCGCTCGCCGACCGGATCGAGGAGCGGCTGCCGTTGATCGACCAGCCGACGGTGATCGTGCACGGCGACAACGACGGCTTCATCGGTCGAGACTGGGCAGAGCGGGCCGCTGCGCTTCTACCGCGCGGTCGGCTCGTCGTCGTCCCGTCCGAGGCCCATGCGGTCCATTACACGCGGCCGGATCTCATCGCCGAGATCGTCGGCGAGCTCCTCGTCGAGGAACGAGAGCATGGAGGCGGCGAGCGCGTCAGGGGTCTCGAGCATCGGAACGTGCCCACACCGAAGCTGTACGACACGGGCCCCCGGCAGGAATCCCTGCCAGTCCTCCGCTAGGCGGGCCGGCACGAGCAGATCGTGCTCTCCCCATGCCAGCAACGTAGGAGCGCGCACGGCAGAGATCTCGGCTCTGAGATCGCAGCGCGACGCGAACCTGATGCCGCCGGCGAGGGCGAAGGGCCCGGCTCGGATCGCGTCGGCTGCCACCATCCCCAATGAGCTGCGGATCTCGTACACCGTGCGGAGGAGCGCGAGCGCGCGGATCGGCAAACTGCGTCCGCAGTGAATCCCGGCGGGCGCGACGAGGACGAGCCGCCGGACTCGTTGCGGCTGTCGTGCGGCGAGGTGCGCCGCGAAGAATCCACCGAGCGAGTGGCCGGCGAAATCCGCTCGATCGACGCCGGCCAGATCGAGCCAGCGCGAGAACCACGTACTCATCTCGTCGAATCCACCGGCGTGTCGCGGCCGGGGCAGGTCGATCACGTGAACCCAGCGGTGTGCGCTAAGCAGATCGACCAGCGGCGCCCACCAACGCCACGAGCCGGCAAGCCCATGGACCAACACGAGCGGCTCGCCGGCGCCCGCGACGCGATACCGAACCGGATGCCCGGCGACATCGATCTCCCGCAGCTGCATTACGGCAACTCTGCCAGTCGAGCTGCGATGCGGGCCGCTACGCCGGACCGGACTTCGCGCGGACCGCCGCGTATGCGTACGGGTGGTAGTAGACGTCGAGCGGATTCCGGTCCTCGACGACGAGGTCGAACTTGTCACTGGTCCCGAGATCCTCGACCGAGACCGTGAAGACGTCGGCCTCCCTGCTCCATACGAGGCAGACGTGCAGGCTGCCGCTGTCCCTGGAGGCGAGCTCGATCGTGGTCTGAGTGTCGCAGCCGTAGCTCGAGGGGGCCATGGCCCGAGTGTCGTCGCATCGCCGGGAAAGAGCCTCGCCCAGACAGGGTGATCGTCCGGCCGGAGCGCGGAGTCCTGTCACCTCCGCTGCGGGACGATCACCCCGTCCGCATGAGGCCCCCGCGGGAGGCCGCGGCAATCTTGGGCAGGTGCTCGAGAGGCATGTCGCACGAGGGGTTGGCCTGTTCGCCTGTTTCGGGGCCGGCATTCTGTTCGCCGTGACGCTCGCTGGGTGCGGCGGCGGCGGAGGCGGCGTCGCTGGCGCGATCTCGACCACTGGAGGACGGGACTCGGGTACTCGCTCCGACGTCACGCAAACGCGCGAGGCCGTGGTCCTCCCGACTCGATCGACGGCGACCGATACGCCAACTCAATCCGTCGCCACCGTCACCGAGACCCAGCCGGTGACCGAGACCCGCCCCGGCGCAATCACCGTCACGCATTCGACGACCGTGGGCGTGACCGTGAGCGGTTCCGTTCAGGCGCCGCCTCAGACGACGGTCGTTGAATCGGCAGCCGCGACAGACACTACGCCCGCCTGGGTCTGGGTGCTGATCGCGATCGGAGCCGGGCTGGTGATCGGGTTGATCGTCTGGCTGTTTCGCAGGGGTTCGACGGGCAAGGAACGCGAAGAGCAGCAGCGCCTGGTCAGTGCGACGGTGAGCGGGTGGGCGGCTCAGGGCTGGGCGATCGAGAGTCAGACGGAGAGCTCGGCCGTGCTCCGCCAGAATGGGGAGCGCCTCCTGGTCAGCGTCGAGGCCGACGGACGCATCAGCTCCACGCGACTCGGCGCACCGAGCGAGCCTCTCGGCTAAGGAATCAGTCTCCTCCGACCAGCGGCCAGCGGTGCACCTTGTGCGCCGGGAGCGCGCCGATCTCGTCGGTCGTGAGATTCACGGTGACGGTGTCGGACTCGACCTTGGCGACCGCACCAATCGGCACCGTCACTTCCCGTCGGCCCCAGAGGTGGCCGCGCTCGAGCACGAAGTGCGTGATCTGGTCCTCGTCGTCGACGAGGAATCCGTCCACGTCGCCCACGTACTTGCGGTCGGACGTGATCACGCTGCTCGAGCGCCGAACCTCGACTTCGCCCTTCGGGATCCGGTCGTACACCATCCCGACGTCCTGTCCGAGCAGGGGGGTGTACCCGTCCAGCCCCGCGCTTTCGTAATACGGCAGTGCGAGCGGTGTGGTCACACCGACGTCCCAGTCGGAATCGCCCTCCGGCATCTCGCCTAGCCGGAGGTAGGCGAACTCCTCGGCGTGCGGCAGGCCTCGCGCCTCGTCCAGCTGGCACGTCAGGAGAAGCTCCGTTCCCTTCTCCGCCGGTTCGGCGAGCTCGATCGGGACGAGGTGGGAGTCACCGCCACCGTGGTGCGATTTCACGACCAGATGTGTGACTCGCTTCTTGACCGGATCGACGACGATGTCGGTGAGCTCTCCAAGCTCCCCGTCGGTGCACCGAACTCGTTTCCCCAGCTCCAGTCGCACCGAAGCCGCGCCCTACCTCACGCCGCGATGGGCGACGGCGCGACGACAGGGACCGCGCTGCTTTCTTCGCGTATCACGAACAGGAACCGCATCGTCGGCATGATCGAATGCGCGACGAGCCGAAACATCATCCGAAGCGGATGACTCCCGCCCGCCGCCGCTAGGTCGTGGTGCGTGCAGCCTCGGCAACGCCCGTCGGCCGGTGCCGGCGGAATGTGAACGCCGAAACCAACCCCAGGATCAGCGTCGGAACCATCGTCAGAAACCGGTAGACCAGCACCGCCGCGACGACACTGGCGTTGCTGCCGCCGAAGCCGACCAGTGCGCCGGTCAGGCCGAGCTCGACGACGCCAATCCCTCCGGGAGTGATCGGGATCGAGGCGAGAATGCGGACGAGCGCCCAGGCCGCGAACGCCTCGACGACGGAAACCTGTGACGACGGAACGTCGAGTGCACGCAGCGAGACGAGCAGCACGGCGAAGACCGTGAGGCTTCCCGCGAGCGAGGCGAGGGTCAGGAGGTGCCATCGCCGTACGAGAAAGTCACCGGCATCGTTCCGGAACCGTTCGAAGCTGCCGCCTCCCCACGTCACCGGCCCGCGCCGCACCTTGGCAAGGGCCCACGTCGCAAGGCGCGCGATCAGGTCGCCGAGCTCCCGTGCCAGGCGGTTGCTCACCAGCACGACCACGAACGCGGCAACCACGACGCCGAGCACTGCGACGCCGATGAACGCCACCGTCGCAAGCGCGGCTGTCTGCTCCCCCGAGACGGTCAGCAGGAACACCGCGATGATCGGGAACAACAGGTTCAGGAACTGGTTCCACAGGCCGGTCAGCGTGACGGCGCGCGAGAAGTCACGTGCGGGAACGCCCCAGCGCCGCAACATCCCGTACGCTCCCGCCGCGCCGGCCGCAGGTCCCCCGGGGACGACGATCGACAACGCCGTCGAGGCCTGGGTCAGCTCCATCGCGCGCAGGAACGACAGTCCGGGCAGGCAAAGCTGCCAGGGTGGCGCGAACGTCGCCAGGTTCAGCACGGTTGCCGCCAGGAGGGCGGCCACCCACGGCCACGACAGATCCTTGACGACTCCCCAGACAGCGTCGTAGCTCGCGATCGTCGGCAGGAAGTAGACGAAGGTCGCGACGACGATGCCGAGGCTCACTGCCGCAAGCAACCCCCGACGGAGCAGGCTGTGCTTCTTGCGAGGGGCTAGCTGCGCTTGAGCTTCTTGCATGCGGGCGAGTCGGCGAAAGCTCGCTTCCACTCGTCGGTCGCGTCCAGGCCTTCGAGCTTCGTGACCGTCGAGGAGATGTCGGCGGACATGGTCACCAGCGCGGCGCTGGCGACAGGAATTGCGCGGGCGAAGTCGTTGGCACCGGAGACGTCTGCCGCAGCCTTGCGAATGGCATCCGCGGAGGTCTTGAGGTCGGTGGAGAGCTGCTGAACGGCGGCCTTCGCCTCTGGTGCGGCGTCGTGCGGCGGTTCGCCGAGCGCGTGCAACGACGAGGCGAGCTGCGAATTCGCGTCCGACAGGCTTGTGGCCGCCTGCTCGAGCTTCGCCTTCGAGAGGTCGTCGACGTTCTTCACGGTCGCGCCCACCGACTCGATGCTCGTCCTCCACTGCCCCACAGCGCCACACAGCCCATCCGCCCAGCCGGCAGGCGACGAGGTATCGGAGATGTCGCTCTTCTGGTCACTCGATCCGCATCCGGAGAGAGCAAACAGCGCGGCGGTGGCAGCGATCGTGACCCAGACACGCCGACGACCGGAGAGAAGACTCTTCACCCCCACGTTCCTAGCTCCCGCGCGAATCGGTGCAGCGCGAGCACGTCCAGGACCACAGGCGCCGGCCGCATGAAGGGCACTTTCGGCCTTCCGGACGCGCCTGCAGCAACCCCTGCCTGAACCCGAACAGGGCCAGCAGGACGGCGACCCCTGTCGTGATCGTCACGATGGACGCCATGTGTGGCGTAGCGCCGATCATCAACCCCAAGTTCACTTCGTGCGGAAGAGCGCAGCATCGTCCGCTTGGGATGAACGGACGTGCGGCAGGTCAGGCGGCTGTGGCGGACTTTGGTGGCGGAAACTCGCGCGCGGTTTGCCGCCGAAGCACTTCTGTCCCCACGAAGGCGAGCCCGAAGAGGACCAGCAGCGGGTAGACCCGCTGCGCGTCGGTCGGACCTGTCAGGAGGACGATGAGCAGCACGAGCGACACCAGGCCGTAGAGGACAATGGGATGCTCGCGCATCGTAGGCGCCGAAACCCGTCGCACCCAAACGGCGGCGCGCGACGGTCCCGCCACCCAGGCGCCGAAGACGACGAGGCTCCCGTAGACGAGAATGTTGATACCGACATTGCGCAGCAACTGCGTCCCGATTGCCCAAGCGGCGCTGATCGCATCCTTCGCATCCGGGTTGGTCGTCAGCGCGTCGACGAGATAGTTGCCCGCAAAGCGCCGGACGACGAGCACGATCAGGCCGACGACGAGCATGCTCGCCCCCACCGCCATGAGCATCCTCCGACGCCTACCCCGAGCGAGATACACAGCCACGGCGTAGAGCGCGAGCACGAGGAAGACGAGGAAGAAGCTGAGAGCGCGGATGACCTTGACGCTTTTGCGCGCCACGTCGAGCTGGTTGCCCTTCATGACGACGATCTGGCCGGCGTCGGGAGGCAACTTCTGCGCGATCTTCCCGCCGAGCCCCGTCTGGGCCGCGATCTGGTCGAGCAACGGCTGCAAGTCGAGCACGACGTTCCCGTTCGTCGTCACGAGGAGCCCGTGCTTGCCGTTGAGCAGGTCGATGAAGAGCTGGTGCGCCCGGCGATTGGCGTTCTTCCACAGCTGCTGGACTTTGGGGCGGCCGAGGATCGTGTTAGTGGTTCGAACGAGGGCCGGCTCCAGCGCTGCGGCCAGCGGAGGACCGAGCGGCTTCGTCGCCGGGGGCAGGCGCTCCTGGAGGGTCTTACCCACGTCGACGTTCGAGTACAGCTGGTCGACCAGGTAGATCGAGATGGCATTTCTGATGTCGCTGTTCTCGAGGAGCTGCGAGCTGGCATTCGTCCAGTGGTCGGTGCTCAGCGCCTGGCGCTTCACCCAGACGTTGAGCGCAGCGACGAGGCCGATCGTCGCGGCCAGCACGACGAGGCACCACGGCACCCAGCGACGCCAGCCCGTGACCTTTGCTCCGGCGGATGCTTCGATCGACGTCCGTCCATCCGGCGGAACGGGTCGCACCACGTCGGTCGTTGCACCGGACAGAGTTGGCCTCCTAACCCATCGAGCGTGAGCAGCACCCCGACTAGGGCTGTCCCAATCTGACCGCCCGACTAAGGCCGCACGTCATCCCCGGGGGATGATCCGTCCACATCGGCGAGGCCCTCCCTGGCGGCCCAGAGCGCCGCCTGTGTCCGCGATCTCAGCCCGAGCTTGGCGAGGATGCTGGAGACGTGCGACCGGGCGGTGCGCTCGCTGATGGCGAGCTTCGCTGCGATCCCCTTGTTCGTCTCGCCTATTCCGATGAACCGCAGGACCTCCAACTCACGCGAGGTGAGCTCACTGGTCGCGTCCTCACGCGGGGCGCGCAACGACGCGGTCAACTTGCGCGCGACGACCGGATCCAGCTGCACCTCACCGCGGTCGGCCGCGCGCACTGCGACGGCGACCTCCTCGGCATCTGCGTCCTTGAGGAGGTATCCGGATGCTCCTGCTTCGAGGGCGGCGTGCACGCGCTGCTCCTCTCCGAACGAGGTCAGCGCCACGACTTCGACGTCGTCGTAGCGGGCGCGGATCTGACGCGTCGACTCGATCCCGTCTACCGGCTCCATCTGGAGATCCATGAGGACCACCCGCGGTCGACGCCCTTCCGAATCGAGGCGCGCCAGCACGTCGAGCGCCTGCGCGCCGCCGGCAGCCTCGCCGATCACCTCGAGGTCCGGCTCGCCGTTGAGGAAGACGTAGAGGCCCTGGCGAACGACGGCGTGGTCGTCGACGACGACGACCCGAATCGGGTCGGTGTGCTCAGCCGCCAACCGGCTCTCGATCTGCTTCGGCCGAGACGTGCACGCGAACGACGGTGCCGTCGCCGGGAGAACTCTCGAACTTCAGGGACGCGCCGATCTCTCGCGCGCGGCTCTGCATCGACTCGAGACCGTAGTGGCCCGGGTGCGGAAGCGTCGGGTCGAAGCCACAACCACCGTCGCTGATCTCCATCGTGACCATGTTGCCGTTGACGTGAACGCGAACGTCGGCGGCGCCGGCTCGAGAGTGCTTGGCCACGTTCGCGAGAGCCTCGCGCGCGATTCCGTACAGCTGGGTCTGCGTCGCCTTCGACAGCGGCAGCGGGTCCGTGGGTCCCTTGACGTCGACGACGAGGTCACGCCCCTCGACGACCGTCGAAACGTGGTGGCTGAGGGCGGGGACGAGCCCGTCGCCGACACCCTCCGGCCCCCATTCGAAGATGAATCGGCGCATTTCCCTCTGGGCGCGCTTGGTGAGCTCCGCGATCGCGCCCAACCTTTCCCTCAGGGTCGAGGACTGTCGCCCGGTCACCTCCTCGACGGCCTTCTGTGCAGCACGTGTGTGCAGCGCGCTCGAGAACAGCGCCTGAGAGACCGAGTCGTGCAGATCCCGGGCGATTCGGAGCCTCTCGGCGCGAGCGAGCTCGGTCTCGCGGCGCCGCGACTGGGCGAGCTCGGCCGCCGAACGCTCACGCTCGCTGACGACCGCGCTGAGAAAGAGCGCCGTCAGCGCGCTGACGAGAACGTAGAGCTGCGTGCTCAGGGTCCGATTGTTGATCGGCTGCCGGAAGAATGCGCCGAGGCGGTCGGCGGTGAAGCCGACGGTCAGCCCGGCATTGATTGCCACCGCGAGCGTGACGCCGGGTGGACCGAAGCGAAACGCCGCCCAAATCAGCGCCGGGAAGATCAGGTAGGTGAGCGGAGCCCGGGCCGTGACCGCCAGCACCGAGAGTGGGACGATCGACGCGAGCAGAAGCAGACCCTCGGCACTGCGCATCCGACGCCAGGCCGCCCCCGGCGCGCCCAGCCAGGTGAGGACGAGCGGCAGAACGACCACCGCACCCGTTGTGTCCCCCAGCCACCACGTACGCCAGAAGGTCGGCGCAGCGGAGAACTGGATCACATCGCCGGCCAGGAACGAAAGCGTCCCCACGGTCGCGCTGATCGCCGTGGCCGTCCCGACGGCGATCATGAGGCCGGAGACCTGCGAGGCACGGTCGAGCCGTGCGCCTGGGCCGATCAGGCGACGGAGAAGCCATGCGCCGACGATGACCTCGGCCATGTTCCCGAGCTGCTGGCCGACCAGGCTTCCAATGGGCAGGTTCGAGCTGGTGAGGTAGAGATCGAGGTTGACGACACACTCGCTTAGGAAGATCCCGGGCCACCAGCGGAGACCGAAGAGATAGAGCGCAGACATGCCCACGCCGGCCGGCGGCCAGACGGCGGCCACGGAGGCCGTGTAGCGCAGAGCCTGGCCGAGCTTGGCGGCTCCGAAGTAGGCCGCGGCGAGCAGCAGCACGCCTGCGATCCATTCGAGCGTGACCCCGCGCAGGATCGGGACGCCCGGCGGGCGGATCGAGCCGGAGGCTGAAGAGGCTCGTGCGGCGCTCAGTTCTTGCGCACCTCGAAAGGACAGACGAACGGGGACCCTCGCCGCCAGCCTAACGCGCGAAGCTCTCGCGGCCAAACGACGTCGTCCCGTGTCGGCCGAATGACCGATTCGCGATCGGCCTTTCCGCCCTTTCCGTCTCTTTTCCAGGGAGGAATACTTCTCTGTGATGCCTTGGGACAGGTCGCGACTCCTCCTGCGATGACGATTCGCGTCATCCTCGGCGAGGACAGCTACCTCGCGAGCGAGGGGATCGCACACGTCCTCGAGCGCGCAGACGATATCGAGCTCGTCGCGACGCACACGGACCTCGAGACCCTTTCCGTCGCGATCGCCGAGGAGCATCCCGACGTCGTGCTCACGGACATCCGCATGCCTCCGGAGAACAGCGACGAGGGCATCCGACTCGCGAACGCGCTCCGAGTGTCAGATCCCGACATCGGCGTCGTCGTCCTCAGCCAACACGCGGAACCGGGATACGCGACGGCGCTGCTCGAAGGCGGGTCAGAGGGTCGTGCCTACCTCCTGAAGGAGCGTGTCAAGAACGCGGGAGAGCTCGCGCGAGCGCTGCACGAGGTCGCGGAGGGAGGATCGGTGATCGATCCCACCATCGTGGAGAGCCTGCTGAGGTCGCGGAGGCGGCAAGAGGACGCGCACCTGGATCAGCTGACGCCGCGAGAGCTGGAGATTCTGGGCCTGATCGCGGAGGGCCGGAGCAACGCGTCGATCGCCGAGGCGCTCGTGCTGTCGAAACGGGCGGTCGAGCGCCACATCAACGGAATCTTCATGAAGCTCGAGCTCGGCAACGCCGAGGACGTCAGCCGGCGCGTGCGCGCCGCCCTCCTCTATCTCGCCGAACAGGCGGGATAACACAACGGCCGGGACACGTGCGTCCACCGGCGCAGTGCCCACCGGCATGAGGAATGATGTCCGCAGCGCGGCAATTCCCATCGACGGTCCCCAGACCCTGGACGCTCGCAGTGCCTGGACGGTCCGTGATCAAGCTCCAAGAAGCCAAGCCATCCACCGCCGGCTGCGTCATCGCGGTCGACGATCAGCCCGTGTTCCGCAGCGCGGTGCACAGCCTGATCGCAGCGGCCCCGAGCCTCGTTCTCGTCGGCGAGGCGGACTCCGGCGAAGCCGCGGTCGAACTCGTCCGCGAGCTGAGACCGGACCTCGTCCTCATGGACGTGTACATGCCGGGGATCGGCGGCATCGCCGCCGCCAGGGCGATCAAGGCGATCGATCAATCGATCGTCGTCGTGCTCACCTCGACGACACATCCCGACGAACTGCCGCAGGAGGCGCACTCCCTGGGCGACCGGATCGTCTGGAAAGGCGAACTCCGGCCGAGGCTGCTCGAGGAGATCTGGCGGCGCCACCGCGACGGTAAGGGAGAAGACAGCCTCCCCTCGTCCTGAGCCGCGTCGGCGGCCGTGCGTTGACGGAAGTTGCCCGAGTCGTAACCCGGGTGTAAGCACCTCGCGAAGTGTGATGCGCGCACCGTTGTGCCCGTCTCGCGGTCGGAGGAATACTCGACGGGAGCTTGACGCGGGACGACTCACCGCGAATTCGAAAGGTTCCTAGGGCAACACTCGGAGTCGTGAAAGAGCTCTCCGAATGCCAGTCCACTCCGCGAAGCCTCGCCGGTCCAGCCCGCCGACTCGACGCGGGGGGGCACGCCGCATAGCCTCACCGCGCGAGCCGAGGCTCGTGGTGTTCGAGGCCAAGATCAAGCCGCCGTCTCTCCGGCCGGGCGCCGCCAAAAAGGCGGCGCTCGTCAACCGCCTGCGGCGGGCGACGTCGACACGGGCGGTGGTCGTGATCGCACCCGCGGGCTACGGGAAGACCACGCTGCTCGCGCATTGGGCCGCCGCCGAAGCACGCCCTGTCGCCTGGATCTCGCTCGACACGCGCGACAACGATCCGATCGTCTTCCTGACGCACGTCGTCGCGGCCGTCGACCGGATCGAGCCGCTGGATCCTCGCGTGATCGCGTCGCTGCAGGCGTCGACGACGTCGAAATGCGCGGCGACCGCGGCGCGCTGCCTGAGAGCGTTGGCATGGTGCGAGCGCCCGTATCTGCTGGTGCTCGACGGCGCGGACGCAGTCCGGTCGCACGAGGCCCGTCGCGTGCTGTCGGCGCTGGTCGACCAGATTCCGGAAGGCTCGACCGTCGCCGTCGGCGCGAGGGTAGTGCCGAGGCTCCGGCTCACGCCTCTGCGCGCCGGCGGTGATCTCGAGGAGATCGGCGTCGCCGACCTTGCCTTGAGCGGCAGGGAGGCGCAGCTGCTCGTCGAGGCCGCGAATCCCGGCATCAGCGAGGCGGAGACGGCCGAGCTGGTCGAGACCTGCGAGGGCTGGCCGGCGGCGCTGTATCTGGCGTCGCTCTCGCTCCGAGACGCGGCGGCGGGCTCTCTCGCGTCGGCGGAGTTCACCGGTGACGACCGTTATCTCGCCGACTACCTGCGCGCGGAGTACCTGTCCCGACTTCGTCCGGCCGAATTGCGCTTCCTGCGCCGCACCTCGATCCTCGGCGCGTTGTCCGAGCCCCTCTGCAATGCGGTCCTCGGGGCCGAAGACTCCGGGTTCGAGCTCGAGAAGATCGCGCGCGCGAATCTCTTCCTCGTACCGCTCGAACGCCGGCGCGGCTGGTTCCGCTTCCACCGCCTGTTCCGTGACCTGCTCGTTCGGGAGCTGGCGCAAGAGGAACCCGAGCTCATTCCGACTCTCCACCGCCGCGCGGCGGATTGGTACGAGACGAGGGGCGAGTTCGAGGCGGCGCTCGAGCACGCGGACGCGGCCTCGGACGCGGATCGGGTCGCAGTGATCATCTCGGCGCTCGCGTTTCCTCTCTCCTGCCGCGGTCGAACCGCGACGCTCGAACGATGGCTTGAACGCTTCGATGCAGCCAACCTCGAGCGCTACCCGGGCCTCGCCGTGCACGGCAGCCGGATCCATGCTCTACGTGGGCGAGCTGCCGAAGCCGAGCGTTGGCTCGAGGCGGCACAGCGCGGCGCTCGGAGCCGGGATGCAGCCGCGGTGCGACCGAAGCTCGCGGTCCTCCGCGCGGCGCTCTGCCGGCGAGGCGCGCGGCAGATGCTTCTGGACGCAAACGCCGGCCTGTCCAAGCTGCGAAGCGGCGACGGCTGGTATCCAACCGCGCTCCTCGTGCGCGGATTCGCCGCCGTACTCCTCAACGCCGACGCGCAAGCGGATTCGATGCTTCACGACGCGGGACTCCAGGCGGCAGTCCTCGGCTGCAACGAGACCAGGATGATTGCGACCAGCGAGCGGTCGCTGATTGCAAGACGCGGCGGAGACGACCGTCGGGCCGACGAGCTCTCGGCCGAGGCAACTGCGATCGCGACGCTCAGTGGGCTCGAGGAGTATCCGACCTTCGCGATTGCACTGGCTGCGTCGGCGCACACGTCGCTCCGGCGCGGCCGGTGGGCCGAGGCACGCGAGTTGCTCGCTGCTGCCGACCGGAGCAGGTCGTCGCTGACCGAGGCGCTTCCCTGGCTGGCCGTCGAGGTGCGACTCGAGATGGCGCGTTGCTACTTGACGCTTCGAGACGTCGAAGCCGCACACGCGCTCACAGCGGAGGTCGAAGGGATCCTGGAGCTTCGGCCTGAGCTCGGCGCGCTCGCCGACCGGGCCCGCGACCTCCAGCAGAAGGTCCGCGCGCTGAGCATCATCGACGAGAACTCGCGGCTCGGCCTCACCCCTGCCGAGCTTCGGCTCATTCCCCTGTTGGCGACTCACCTCTCCTTTCGCGAGATCGCCGAACAGCTGAACGTGTCGCGCAACACCGCGAAGACGCAGGCGATCTCGATCTACCGCAAACTGGGCGTCTCCGGACGGAGCGACGCGATCGCGGCGGCCACTCGTCTGGATCCGGACCGGGTCGCCTGCTGACATGGCCGCCTCCGCCCCACAAGCTCTCCCGGCCCGGCTCTCCCCGGCGCGCCAGCGAAGGCAGCGAGTACAGCTCCCGTTCGACGTCGACAAGGCAAAGCTTCAGGCGCCGATCCTGCGCTCGGGCATCGTGTCCAGGACGGGACTCGTCAACCGCCTCAGGGGAAGCGCGTTGCCCGTGGTGACGATCAGCGCCCCGGCGGGCTACGGCAAGACAACGCTGCTCGCGCAGTGGGGCGAGCGTGACGGCCGGCCCTTCGCCTGGATCTCCCTCGACGAGCGGGACCACGATCCGCTCGTCCTGCTGCGCCATGTCGCAGCGGCAATACATGCGATCGACCCACTCGACACATCCCTCGTGGAGGCGTTGTCGGGCCGCGCCCCCTCGATCTGGGCCTCGGCGCTCCCGCGTCTCGGAGCCACGCTCACCGGCGTCCGAGAGAGCCTCGTCATCGTGCTGGACGATGCGCACCTCCTGAGGTCAAGCGAATCGTCGGAAGCGGTCGCCACCCTCGCGGACCACCTCGCCGACGGATCGACGCTGGTGCTCGCGGGCCGCGACACGCTCGGAATCCCCATCACAGCGCTGCGAACGGCCGGCAAGTTGTTCGAGCTCGGCATCGATGAGCTCGCGCTCGCGCCGAGAGACGCCCAGCTGCTGCTTCAAGCCACCGGCGCGAATCTGACACTCGCCGAAGCGAGCGAGCTGACCAGCAGCTGTGAGGGGTGGCCGGCGGCGCTCTCCCTCGCTGCTCGCGCCCTGCGGGAGGACGACGCGCGCGGTCGGAAGGGCGAGCCGGTAGACCCCGGCGACCGCGACCGGCACTTGGCCGACTACCTGCGCGCGGAATACCTCACGGCTCTGCGCCCGGGGGCGCTGCGCTTCCTCCGGCGAACGGCCGTGCTGGAGCGGATGAACGGAGCGCTCTGCGACGTCGTGCTCTCCGATCATGGCTCCGCTCGCGAGCTCGACAAGATCGAGCATGCGAATCAATTCCTGGTCCCACTCGACCGGCGAGGCGTCTGGTACCGGTACCACAGGTCCTTCCGCGACCTGCTGCGAAAGGAGCTCGCAGAGCACGAGCCCGAGCTCGTACCGGTCCTGCACCGCCGGGCCGCCGCCTGGTATGAGGAGCAAGGGGACCCCGAGTCCGCGCTCTGGCACGCGCGCGCCGCGGGGGACGTCGGTCACGTCGCGCGGATCATCACGAGCGTAGGATTGCCCTTCTTCTACAGCGGCCGCGTCGCAAGCGTCGAACGATGGATTTCGGCATTCGACGATCCGCAACTGCTCGGGCGTTACCCGACCGTCGCACTGCTAGGAAGCTTGATTCACGCACTCCGTGGACGCCCGGACGACGCGGAACGCTGGCTGACGATCGCCGAGAGCGCCAAGTTCAGGGGGAAGCTCGCAGACGGATCCACGTCGCTGCAGCCGGGGATCGCCGCTGTGCGCGCCATGATCGCCAAGGACGGCGTCTACCAGATGATCGCCGACGCGGAGTCCGCACTCTCCGGCCTCCCTCGCGACAGTCAGTTCCGGCCGTCCGCGCTGATCGCGCTCGGGATCGGTTACGCACTGCTCGGCCGGAATCAGCGGGCCGACGCGATCTTCGCCTGCGCGTCCGACGAAGCGGAGCGGGCGGGTGCGACCACCACGCAGATCGTCGCGATCAGCGAGCGCTCGGCGATCGCAGCCGCTCGCGCCGACCGCGCAGCGGCAGAGACCCTCGCGATGGAGGCGCATGCCCTCGCCGAGGAGAGCCGCTTGGACGGCTACGCGATCAGCTCGATCGCCATCGCCGCGTCCGCGCGCGTCTCGCTTCGGCATGCCCGCTGGGACGAGGCCCGAGCCCTGCTCGCGCAGACGCGCCGCCTGAGGGCCGGCCTCAG
>Ga0066652_100000905_pt1 | contig 14699 bp, 9 predicted proteins | sample GraSoiAngelo_101_FD_71413 | JGI IMG/M metagenome (GOLD analysis project Ga0066652, IMG submission 71413) | Grasslands soil microbial communities from the Angelo Coastal Reserve, California, USA - 14_0903_02_30cm | ecosystem: Environmental > Terrestrial > Soil > Grasslands | place: USA...
AGGTGCCGTCGCCGGCTGTCGTGAACGTCAGCGGCATGACGTTCACCCCGCCCGCGGCCGTCACACCCGGCACGGCCCGCAGGCGTGACAGTGTCTCGTCGTACAGCCCGATGCGCGGTGACGCTTCGCCGCTCGGCACGACATCCATGACCACGCGTCCTGCAACCCCGAATCCCGGGTCGACGGCGAGCAGGCGTGCGAAACTGCGGGCGAACAGTCCGGTAGCGACGAGCAGCACGACCGCCATGGCGACCTGCGCCACAACGAGGCTGCGACGCATGTGCTCACTGGACAGCGACCCGCCGAGCGTGCGCTGCGACTGGGCCAACGCGTCGCGCAGATCGCCGCGCGTGCCGCGCCAGGCCGTGATCAACCCCATGATCACCGCGGTGAGCGCAGCAATGCCGAGCGCGTAGACGAACACGACCCAGTCGACTCGCACGTCCTGCATCCGCGGGAGCGTCCCCGGCTGCATACGCTGCAGCATCTTCACTCCGGCGGCCGTGAGCCCGAGCGCGAGCGCCGCGGCGCCGGACGAGAGCAGCAGCGACTCCGCGAGATGCTGCTGGACGAGTCGCCCGCGCCCTGCACCAAGCGCGGCTCGAACCGCTATCTCGCTCTGGCGCGCGGTCATCCGCGCGAGGAGCAGGTTCACCACGTTGGCGCAGGCGATGAGCAGCAGCACGAGCGACCCGGCCAGGAGCATCATGAGAGTGGACCGCGCGTCCCCCACGATCTCATCACGCAGCGGTACCACGGCCACGTCGTTCATCCAGGTGTCGTCGCCGTAGGTGGCCTTCAGCCGGCGCGCGACGCTCGAGACGTCGCGCCGCGCCTGCTCCACGCTCACGCCCTCCGCGAGCCGGCCGACCGCTTGAAAGTTGTGCGCGGTGCGACTCGGGTAGCGTGCCTCGAGCTCGCGCGGCACCCACAGCTCGGACTCCGATGGGAAGGCGAAGCCGGGCGACATGACACCAACGACCGCGAACGACTTTCCGTCGAATGTCAGCGTGCGGCCCACGGCTGTGCCGTCGGCATTGAGCACGGTACGCCAGAACGCATCGCTCACGATGACGGCGGGCGTCCCGTTCACGCGCAGCTCGTCCGCCGTGAACGCGCGACCACGCACCGGCGCGGCGCCCATCACCGCGAAGAAGTCGCGGGACACCATCGCGGCTCTGGCGCGCACTGGCTCGCTCGTGCCGCTCACGGACACGAGTGCCGCGCCCGTGAACTCCGCGATCGCGCTGAAGCTGCGACTCTGCGCCCGCACGTCCTCGAAGTTCGGCTCCGAGAACTGCAGCTGGTTCCCCCTGGGACTCACCTGCCACAGCTGCACGATGCGCTCGCTCCGGGGATACGGCAGCGGCCGCAGCAGCACGCCGCTGACGACGCTGAAGATGGACGCCGATGCGGCGATGCCGAGACCCAGCGTGGTGGCGGCCACGCTGAAGAACAGCGGCGAGCGACGAACCTGGCGCGCCGAAAAGCGCAGATCGTGCATCCAGCTGTCCCACCACTCCCGAACGCGCGTCGAGCGCATGTGCCGTACCTCGATGGATGTGACATACCGACGCAGGTCGTCGGTATCGCCGAAGCGGCGTGCGGCCTCGGCGCGCGCCTCCTCCTCGCTCATGCCCGCCGACACGAGCTCGGCGACGCGATGCTCGAGGTGAAACGCCACTTCGGCGTCCAGCTCGTTCGCGAGACGCCGCGCGCTCGCCGGCAGTCGCAGCGCGCGCTTGACTCCCGGCGGGATCGACGGGCCGTGACCGGAATCGTCGCCGCTCACGCCGTGGCCTCGAGTACCCGGAAGACCGCAGCCGCGTACCGCCGCCACGTCGCCGCTTCGGCACGCAGTGCCTGCCGTCCGCGGGAGGTCAGCGAGTAGTACTTGGCCCGGCGGTTGTTCTCCGAGAGGCCCCACTCGGACGCCACGCTGTCCGCCTGTTCCAGCCGGTGGAGCGCCTTGTACAGCGCGGCGTCGACGATCGAGAGATCACCGCGCGTGGTGTGCTCGATCCACTTGGCGATCGCGTAGCCGTGCATCGGCGTCCATGACAGGGCTTTCAGCACGAGCACGTCGAGAGTGCCGTGCAGCAGATCGTTGACGTCGCGACGCATGGGACTCCACAAACCAGGTTAGTGGAGACAATAGTCCACGCCGCCGAGGCGCGTCAATGCGGATGGGACGGGTCGCGGCGCGGCGCGATGAAGCGGCTGTTACGGCGGCCGAAGCGGCGGGCACCCGCTCCGCCATCGGCACCGCGGCTAGAGCCGCGGTGCTCCACTCCTCTTCGTGCTGTCGCGTTTCGCCGTGGTATCCGGCCTCGGCACCGTATCGCGACGCACGGGCGTCGGAATGTTGAACGGCAGCGGAGCCAGCGGCGTGCGCAGGGTGTCGCGGATGCTGTCGCGGCGGATCCCGCGGTTGGGTGTCGTCGGTATCGGCAGACCAGGCCGCACGCTGTCGACCGGCGGGCGCGTCACGCCGAGGAATTCGGCGGCGGGATCCGAGATCGATGCAGCCGGAGCCGTTCCGGTGGGCACGGGCGCCGGTTCGGGCGGCCGCACCGGCGTGCGCCGCCGCGGCGGTGGAGTCCAGTCGGTCGCCCGCGCGGACAATACTCCCGTGTCCGTCTCGACGCGGGGCAGCGGAACGACCGACTCGTAGACGTTCCCGCCCGCCGAATCGACAACGCGCGTGGAGCTGACCAGCGGCGTGCCCGTCGTCCGCGGCCGCGACCCGCCACTCTTGCTCAACGCCAGAACGGTGATGCCAATCAGGAGCACGAGTGCGATTGCGGCTGCGGGAATGTTCCAGCTGCTGCGCCAGCGCATGGCACGCCAGTCGGGCCGACGCGACCACGCCGCGCCCATCCAGGCGGTGACCGGCGCGATGAACCTGTCGTGTACGGATGGCGCTGACGTGACGGGCTGCACGCCCAGCGGGACCGGCTCCCCCACCTCGCGCACGTGCCCCAGATCGAGGCTCGGCACGCGATAGTCGGTTGACGCGAGGATTCGGGTCGTCGGCTCCCCTTCCTGCTCGTCTTCCACGTCCGTCACGTCCTCGATCGCGTCTTCGGCGGCGGGCGCGATTGCGTCCGAGCGCGGATCGCTCGCGGGCACACCGGCGTTCCTCTGATCGGCGCTGACCTCGTCGCGCGACACACCGGTTGGTGGCTCGACCTCGCGCTCGAGATGTCGCGGAAAGCGAACCTCCACGTCGGTCGTCGCCACCGGCAGCTCGGCCGTGTGCGCATACAGATCGGCCTGCGTGGCGAGCGCCGCCGCGTCCGTCGCCAGACGGTCGCGCTCTTCCCGTGCTACGTGATCGTGCGCCGCGCGTTCCTCGAGCAGCACCGCGCAATCGCGCGCGTGCGCCGCGCGCTCCTGCGCGAGCGCATGGCGTTCCTTCTCGAGCGTGTCACGCTGCTGCGCCAACTCGCGCTCCAGTGCCTCCCGCTCCTTCTGGAACTTGCGCGCCTGATCCGCGACGCGACGCTCGTGCTCCTCGCGCTCCCGTTGCAGGTGTTTGGTCTGCTGTGCGACGAGCCTGGCATGCTCGTCGCGCTCGCGCTGCAGCTCGCGCTGCTGGTCCGTGCTCTGCTTCGCGAATCGCTTCTGTTCGTCGGCGACCTGCTTCTCGAACTGACGCTGCTGGTCCGCAACCTGTTTCTCGAACTGCCGCTGCTGGTCGGCCACGCGCTTCTCGAACTCACGTTGCTGATCGGCGCGCTGCTTGTCGTGCTGTTCGCGCTCGCGCTGGAGCTGCCTGGTCTGCTCCGCGACCAGATGCTCGTGCTCCTTCCGCGCCGCTTCTATCTCCTTCTCGTGCTGCCGCCGCTCCGCGGCCACCTGCTCCTCGTGCGACGCGCGCTCCGTCGCGATCTGCGCGTCGTGCTCGCCCCGTTCCTTCTCGAGTTGCGCCTTGTGCTCCGCCTCCTGGCGCGCGATCAGGTTCCGCGTCTCCTCGAGCTTGTCCTGCGCCGCTTTCAGCGCGTCGGCCATCGCGACCCGCGCGATGAAGCCGCTCACGTCGCGTGCGTCGGACCCCGGCTGCGGGTGGAGCAGTTGCTCGGTCTCCTCGAGCAGGACCGTGGGCAATCCGGGACGCAGCTCGGCGAGTGGCTGGGCTTCGCGCTCGGGGGCTGCCGGACTGCGGGTCAGCATCGCGCGCGCGAGGGCGGCGATCGTCGCGCCATCGCGCTCCGCGCCGGGAATCCCGTTCGCCGGGAGCGGCGTGACCGCGAAAGCAACCTGGACATGGTCGGTGCCCGGCTCGACGTAGAGAGACTCCGGACGAACCGCGCGATGCACGACTTTCTGCGCACGTGCCCATTCGAGCACACCGTTGACGTCGCGCAGGATGGCCGCGACGCGCGCATAGTCGAACTCCTCATCTCGCCGGTTGAGCAATTCCGCCAGCGTCGGCGCGTTCGTACGCTTGAGCACGAGTGCGAAGCTGTCCGGCCCGACCCATCGGCCTTCCACCACCGGGAGCACGGCTCGATGCCGCATCGACGCGAGCAGATTGGCGTCGGCCGCGAGATGACTCAGCGCGTTTCCTTCGTCGCCCGCCATGCCGCCTGTGACGACGATGAGGACGTCCAGGCCGTCCTCCCGCCGGCGGGCGAGGTACATGCGGGCGTCGTCACGTCCGGCGAGCTCACCGACGACGTCATATGTAGTGGTGAGCTGGTCGAGATCGGGGAGGGCCTGCGTCGTCATCCCGGCAAACTCCGTCAGCGGCTGTGGTGTCTAATAGCACAGTTCGTAGTGCGTGATCTGTGCCGTCGCCACCGGAACGCTGAAACGGCTGGATTACTGAATCTTTGCCTCAGCGTCCCCGTACGATCGAGTGCAGGCGTCGTACTCAGCCTTACCTCAGGACGGAATCAATGATTGCCCACGCCAAGATCGGCGACTATGTCGCGAACGAATGCCCGCGCTGCCGGAAAACGGTGCGCTCGCGCTATGAGCTGCGCTCCGTGCGCCTCGCGCGGACGCGGCTCGTCGTCGCGGATCTCATGGTGGACGTGTGCCCCGTGTGTGACCACATGATCTCGATCGCGCCCGAGGCGATGGCCCAGCTCCGCGAAGCCGGGGTCAGCAAGTAGCAGCTCTTCTTAGCGCTGATACCACTCGACGTGCTTCGTCGAGTGGCTCCAGAAGATGTGAACCGCCTTGCTGTCGCCGTCCGCCAGGCTCAACCCCTTGCATGTGGGCGAGCGGTGGAACCCGGTAAGGCCCTCGAGTCCGCGATCCGCGGGCTCCCAGTCGAGACTCTCGAGTGACAAGGCGGCGCGAACGCCGCTGATGGCGCCCTTCGCACCCTGCCCCACGTCGAAGATCAGGATCTGTGGCTCTGGATCGGCGGCTCGAGCGAGGCCCACATGCAGCTCAGCCCGCCGGTGCCCGACGATGACGGTATCCGCCGCGCCGTCGCAGTCCACATCCGCCACCAGTGCCGAGTCGGCCACCCAGCGCACGGCGGGGTCCGCCGCGGCGAGACGAGCGAACGCATGCGTGGGGACCGGTCGGCGCGTGGGCGTCCTCGACGACGCCGGGGACCCCGCCGGCGACCCCGCGGGCGTGACGCTGGCCACGTTCACGCTGGGAAGACTGCTCCCGCGCGGGCGCGGTTTGTCGGCGTCAGCCGCGACCTGCACGGCGGCGGACGACGCGGGGGCACCGGCGTTGAGCTCCGCGATCGTCCATTTGTACCGGCCGCGATCCTTCGCGTGCGCGGAGCCTTGCAATACCACCTCGATGCTGCTGAGCGAATCGGCGCCAGGGAAATGCGTGCGCGCATACCGCGCGACCTGACGCGCGAAGCGCTGGTTGGCGAGCGAATCGTCCGGTCGCTCCTGGCCCATCGTGATCACCAGCTCGTGATTGTCGCTCAACGACAGATTGGTGGACCCGCCGAACTGCCGCGACATCTCGCGCGAGACCAGCAGCGAAGACGCCAGGTAGTTGCGCACGCCCGGGAAGTACTTCCCGATTACCGCCGCGCCGCCCACGAAGAACGCGCCTCCCGCGACCAGCATGCCCATGAATGCCAGTCGTATCGCCGCGAACGACCCGACGTTGTCGGCGGACTCACCGTTGCTGACGAGATAGTGAACCTTGAGATACCACGGGAACGCGAGCGGCCACGCGATGAGCATCCAGGCCGCCAGCGCCACCGGAGAGAGCAGCGGCGATGAGCCGTGCTTGCTCACCTGGAGCCGGATGGAATCGATGACTGCCCAGAGCGTGCTCAGGCCGGCGAGCACGTAGTACGGCTCGATTTCGGCAAAGGGCCAGAACGGCCGCGCCATGAACAGAACCAGCAGCAGCGCTGCGGTGAGCGGGACGCCAAATCGACGACGCATCGGACTCTCCGAGGTGGGATCCTTCAGGTACCATGACGATTTCCCGAAGGCGCGCGCCACAAGGCGGCGATCGCCGCGTCAGTCGGATCGCATCGCGATCACCGGATCCACCGCCACGGCGCGTCGGACCGGCACCAGGCACGCCAGCACGGTGATCAGAATCACCAATGCGGAGCCTCCCGAGAACGCGAGAAGATCCGATTGTGCCACGCCGTAGAGCATCGACCCGATGAGCTTCACGCCGGCGCGGGCCCCCGCCAGGCCGATGACCGCCCCGATCCCCGCGAGCACGAGACCCTGCGACATCACGGAGCGCGCCACGCTGCGGCGCGACGCGCCGAGCGCCATGCGGATGCCGATTTCGCGAGTGCGCTGCGTCACGCTGTACGCGAGCACGCCATACAGGCCGATGGCCGCCAGCCCGACGGCGACGGCCGTGAACACCAGCAACAGCAGCATCGTGAACCGCGGACGCGCGATGGTCTTGCGCATGGCGTCCTCGATGTTCGTGATCCGGCTCGGCGGAAGATGCGGGTCGATGGACGCGGCGACCGTCGACAGGCGCTGTACCACACTGGCGTCGCCCGAGCTCTTCACGACCAGTGTGGGCCGGAAGAAACCCGCACCCGCGGCGTACAGCATCGGCTCGCTCGACTCCGCGAGCAGCCCCTCGGTGTTCGCGTCGCGGGCGACTCCCACGATCGTGCGCCAGTCGCCCTTGCCGGCATACACGACGCGCAGACGTTTTCCGAGGGGTGATTGCCCGCCGAAATGCTTCTTCACGAGGCCTTCGTTGACGATGACCTGATTGGCCGCGGACGACGTATCCGTGAACGTGGTGCCCTCCACGAGGCGGAGCTGCAGCAGCCCGAAAAAGTTCGGGTCGATCCCGTTGAAGCGGATGAAAGACGTCGTGCCGAGCGGCGGATCCGCTTCGCCCTCCACCTGTAGCGCGCCGATCATCATGGCCGTGGACGACGGCGCTGCGGCGGCGATACTCAGACCCTGCACACCAGGCAGCACGCCGATCCGTTCGCGCATGGTCCGATAGAACTCGGCCTTGCTCGCCTGGGACGAGTACCGGTCGTCCGGAAGCTGGACGTCGATCGCGTACAGCCCCTTCGACACGAAACCGGGATCCTTCGTCTGCAGCGCGATGACGCTGCGCGTCAGCAGCGCTGCACCCACGAGCAGCATCGTGCAGAGCGCCATCTCGGTCACCACGAGCAGCGAGCGGATGCGCCCGTGCGCACGCCCCGCGGACGTGGCGGTGCTGCCGGCCTTGAGAGTGTCGTGCGTGGAATGGCGCGATGCCTGAACCGCGCCGATGGTGCCGAAGATCAGCGCCGCGAGCACGCTCAGCCCCACGGTGACAAGCAGCGTGAAGCCATCCATCCGCGCCGCCGCGAGATCTTCCAGGTTGTCCGGGCGCGACGCGATGAGCAGGCGCAACCCGGCCCAGCCCACAGCGAGGCCGCCGAGGCAGCCGGCCAGCGAGAGCAGGAAGCTTTCGGTCAGCAGCTGTCGGAACAGCCGGCGTGCACCCGCGCCGAGCGCGGCGCGAATCGCCATCTCCCGTTGCCGGGTGGACGCCCGCGCGAGCAGCAGATGCGCCACGTTCGCGCAGGCGATGAGCAGGACCAGGCCGACGGCGACGGTGAGCAGGATGAGGGAGTCCTTGAAGCTCAGCATGTCTTTCGGGCGCGCCAGCTTCGCGTGATAGGTCACGGTGCGCTTGGCGGCCTGCTCCGTCGCCACGTAGATGCGGTCGAGCTCCTTCTGCGCCGCGTCGAGACTCACACCCGCACGCAGCCGGCCCACCGTGAATCCGCCGTGATCCTCCTGCGGCGCGAGATCGAACGGCATCCAGACGTCCGCGTTGCCGTTCATCGTGCGCGGCAGCTCCAGCGACGCGGGCACGACGCCGATGATCGTGTACACCTTGCCATTCACGTGCAGCGGTCTGCCGATCGCCGCGGGGTCGGAGCCGTACTCGCGCCGCCAGACGCCTTCGCCGATCGCGAGCACGGGGGCGCGCGATTTCACCTCGTCCGGCGTGAAGATGCGTCCGACGATGGTCCGCTGCCCCGCGAACGTGAGGAAGCTCGGCATGATCTCCGCCGCATGCGCGATGACCGGCTTGCCGCCGTCGCGCTCCAATGTGACATCGGTCGTGTAGTAGGGTTCGATGGCCTCGAAGCTGCGCGCATGCTCACGCCATGCCGCGATGTGGCGCTCCATCGGCGTGATCATCACGGTCACGGATGCTTTGCTGCCCCCCTGACTCGGCTCCTGAAAGATCGTGACAACCCGGTCCGCGTCGGGATAGGACACCGGGTGCAGCAGCAGGTGGTTCACGACGCTGAACATCGCCGAGTTCGCGCCGATGCCCAGGGCGAGCGTGAGCACGGCGACGGTGGTCCAGCCTTTCTGGCGTCGCAGCGTGCGTCCGGCGAAGCGAAGGTCCTGCAGCAGGGCGTCGAACAGGAGCGCGCGAGTCATGCGTCTGTCTCTCCGTGAGGCGATGGTGGCGCACGCGATGCGTGCCGGGGCGAGGTCACCGAGCCGGCGGGCGGCGGCCGCGCGCGCGTCGGCTTCGGACATGCCGCGCGCCATGTACTCGTGGACGCGCATGTCGACGTGGAAATTCAGCTCGTCATCGAGGTCATCGACACCGCGCGGGCCGAAGAAGCGCAGGTAGCGGCGCCACGTTCTGGCGCGCTCCGCGCTCGGCGGTGGGATGTCCTGCGGATCGTACGCCATGCTCAGGCGGACGCGGATGCCGGCGCGATCTCGAGCACGCGCGTCACGGCGCGCGCGAACCGCGACCAGTAGTCATGCGACGCGCGCAGCTGCTTCTTTCCCGCCGCCGTGAGACGGTAGAACTTGGCCCGGCGATTGTTCTCGGTGATCCCCCAGTCGGCCACGATGAGCCCGTTCTCTTCGAGCTTGTACAGCGCGGGATAGAGCGATCCCTCTTCGACCTGGAGCACATCCTCGGTGCACTGCTCGATCCACCGCGCGATCCCGTAGCCGTGCGCCGGCCCCCAGGACAGCGTCTTCAGGATCATGAGGTCGAGGGTTCCCTTCAGAAAGTCGACGGATTGGTCGGCCATGGCAGGTCGCTCACTTAGGTTGCCTAGGTATATACCTAGGATACCTAGGGCACGCAACACGAGGTACAGCTCGACAGCAAAGCGAGCTAGAGCTTCTGTCTCGGGCGCGCGCATCCGGCATTTCGCCGCTGCCGTTGGACCTTGGCCCCACGATTGCCCTTCTGAACCCGAATTCAGGAGGACTCATGATCGCACTGAGACACACAGGCAGGATGGCGGCCGCGGCAGCAGGGATCGCCCTGCTCGCAGGCTGCTCGCAGGTCGGGTCGCTGGGCAACATCCTCGGTTCCGTGCTGGGCAGCGGGGGCAACCAGCTCAGCGGCACCGTGCAGAACGTGGACACGCGGAATCAGCAGCTCACGCTGCAGGAAAGCGGCGGGCAGAACGTCGCGCTCCAGTATGACGCGAACACGCGCGTGGTGTATCAGAACCGGGCGTACTCGGTCACGTCACTCGATCCCGGCGATCAGGTGAGCGCGTACATCCAGCAGCTGCAGAACGGCGGCTACTACGCGGATTCGGTCGTGGTCGTGCAGCCGGCCTCTGGCAGCAACACGAACACGACTTCCGGTAGCGTGCAGTCGCTTCAGGGCAACGTCCGCACGATCGACCGCACCAATGGCATGTTCAGCATGGACGTTGGCAACGGCACGGTGCTCACCGTCACGCTGCCCTACAACACCGCGTCCACGGACGTGAACAAGTTCAACGCCATGCGCACGGGCGACTACGTCCGCCTGTACGGTGTATACGTCACGACGACTCGCGTAGAACTGAGGAATTTCTACTAAGAGCGCTTCCTCGTAGCCGCGCTCCGCCGTCTGAGCGCGGTTACGAAAGCGTTACTTGATGGGCAAGCCGCTCGGAACGGACACCGGCACAATGGCGCCGAGATCCTTCGCCGCCGGATCCGTCAGCGACTTCAGGAACGCGATGATCTGCGCGCGCTCCGTCGCGTCCATCTCGATACCGAGCCGGACCTGGAAGTCCAGGGTGTTGTTGACGGCGTCGATCGTCGCCGCGTCGCCGTGATGCAACGGCCGCAGCGCGGGGTCGAGCTGTGACACGTCATAATGTCGCTGCGCCGAGTCCGGGTTCGTGTAGTGCAGCAGCACCGCCTCGAGCGTCTTGTAGGCGCCGCTGTGCATGTACGGCGCCGTGAGCTCCACGTTTCGCAGCGGCGGGGCGCGGAAGGCGAACTTATAGAAGTCCATGTTCGGCAGCTCCTCGCCGCGGCCGACGTCGAGCGGCGCCGCCCGTCCCATCCCCGGTCCGATCTGCGGCGCACCGACGTTGGCGAATGTCTGGCCACCGAGGAGCGGTCCGGAGTGGCAGGACACGCACCGTGCCTTGCCGAAGAACAGCAGCGCGCCGCGCTTCTCCTGGTCCGTGAGCGCGTCGTTGTCGCGGTGCAGATAGCGATCGAAGGGACTGTTGGTGCGGGTGAGGGCGTGCGTCTGAAACGCCGCGATGGCGTTGGCCGCATGCTGGAAGCCGAGCGAGGATGCCGGCACGGCGGGATAGGCGGCGGCGAACTTCGCCGCGTATTCCTGGATGGCCAGCACGCGGACCATGACGCCGCGCCAGATCGCCGGCGCCTCGGTATCCGCAATCTGAGCCAGCTCGTTCGCGGCACCATTCACGTCGACGTCGCCAGCGGCGCCACGCATCTCGACGCGGTTGAGGACCGGCAGCATCGCCTGCGCGGCGATGAGGTTCGCGAGGCCGGCGGGGAGCACGATACCGGCGGGTGCGTGAAAGGAGCCGACAGTGCCGAAGTCCTGGTTGATGCGCCCGTCCCACAGCGAGTAGAAGAACCCCAGTCCCGTGTTCAGCAGCGTTGGCGCATTGCGCGGCACGAACGAGCGACTGGCTCCTGGCGCGCGGTGCAGTCCGCTGCCCGTGAAGCCGGTACCCACGGCGAGCGACATGCCGTCGCCCATGGTGGCCGTGACGTCGTGGCACGTCGCGCACGACACGTCGCGATTGCCGCTCAGAATCCGGTCGAAGAACAGTGACTGCCCCAGGGACACGAGCGCCGGACTTTGCACCGGCACGTCGCCGATCGGCATCGCGCCCCAGGTCCCGAGCTGCTGGCGCAATACGAGATCCAGCGACGGCTCGACGTTGCCCGTCTCCGTCGGCGGATTGTCGCACGCCACGAGGACGAGCGCGACGATGAGCGCGGTGTAGCGCATCATGGCATCCTCATGGAGAACGAGAATTGTTGCGTGGTGACGTGGACGGGCAGCATCCGCAGTTGTGGAAACGGAAACGGTCCGGCAACCACGTCATCCGGGCGCAGAACCGGCTCGGGAAACTCGGTGCCCGGACGGCTCATCCCGCTCTGCAGTCGCCATTCATACCGGAACTCGAATCGTGGACTGCGATACGCCGCTCCGAGCGTGTGCGTCCATTCGCTCCAGGAAGTGCGCGACCGATGCTGCGACGGTGTGCCCGCGAACTCGTCGAGCGAATACGCGATCCGGTGCCATTGCATGCCGCCCTGCATGCGGACGGTGTTGGCCGAGTTGACCACCGCGAAGTCGTGCGCCACCCCGCCGCGGACCGTCGCGTTCGCGAACCGATAGCGGTCTTCCGATGCGGCATTCGCGAGCGAGCGTTGGGCCCAGATCGGTTCATAGATCGCATCGAGACCTGCGATGGTACCGTTCCGCGTGCGTCCCACGCCGACGCCGACGTTGAACGCGCTCGATCTGCCCGGGTCTCCTGAAGGCACCATGGGGCCAAGCAGCGGCGTCACCGGCTGCGTGGTCCTGTTGGCGGTGAGGAGCGCCCCGACGCGCCACGTCGAATCGGAGAATTGCTGGTCAATGTCGACATGCACGCCCCACAGATGGCGGAGGTCGAAGTTGACGTCCGTGTGTGGATCCGGGAGAACCGTCCGCGACCCCGGATCCCAGATCACGCTCTGGTACCTCACATCGTGTCGCGCGGACCAGCGTTGATGGACGATCGCGACTTCCGCGGATCGCCTCGCCCAGTCCTTCGCGGCGCCGAGCCGCAGGTCCACCTCGTCCACGCGTTGCCCCACGTCGTTCGCACCCGGATACAGCAAGTCCGCTCCATCCACTCCCCCGAGTCGCGACCACCGTACGCTCGCCGCGAGCGCCGTCGTGCTGTCGCGCACTGTTCTGCCTCCGCTGGCAAACACATAGTTGTTCGTGCGTGAATGCTGCTGCGATGGGCCCGTAAAGAGCGTGAAGGAGCTCGAGCTCGACGCCAGCGCGACGGGGATGCAGCATCCGCTGTTGTCCGGGTGTGCGGGCTCCACGACCTGCGTCGCCACAGCGAGCGCGCCGAAGTAGCTGCCGCCCTGTCTCATGACGCCCAGCGGCAGCGTGGTGCCCGCGCTGCCACTGTGCGACAGCGAGTAGAAGCTCGGCGACCCGAACAGCCAGGTCCGGCGCGTCCGCATTCCCGTTGCGGGATTGAGGAAGGGGTCGAGCAGCGTATCGCGCACCGCGATCGTCACTCCACCCATCGCGCGCGTCAGCGACGGAAGGAAGGTGAACTGGTCCCCTTCGGCGAGCGGACTCGTTTTCACCTGCACGATCTGCGCATGCGCGACGGGCAGCGCGACGCAGACCAGAGCCATCGACCACTGGCAGACGTGTCGCCGTATCATCTTGCACCTCCCCTTCTGGGGGCTTCAATATGCAAACCCCGGGATGAGAGCGCCGCGTCACGCCTTTTATCCGCTCGCGCTGATCCCTCTCACGTCTACGCCATGAGGTTTTTCGAGATGCTCCGGTGTCGCTTCGTCTGGGTTGCCGCGCTGTCCATCGTGTCCGCTCCGCCAGTCCCGGCGCAGCAGGACCCAACGCTGTTCAACGGGCTGCGCTATCGCATGGTGGGTCCGAATCGCGGCGGTCGCTCTACCGCGGTGACCGGCGTCCCGGGTCAGCCATATACGTACTATATGGGCGTCGCGTCCGGCGGTGTCTGGAAGACCGCCGACGCGGGCCAGAACTGGTTCCCGATCTCCGATGGAAAGATCCCGGTGGCATCGATCGGCGCCATCGAGGTGGCCGCCTCGGACCCGAACACGGTGTACGTCGGCACAGGGTCGGACGACATCCGCAGCAACGTGTCGATCGGACGCGGCGTCTATAAATCCTCAGACGCGGGCCAGAGCTGGACGTTCGTCGGGCTGCGCGACGTCGGTCAGATCGGCACGATCCGCGTGCACCCGTCCAATCCGGACGTCGTGTATCTGAGCGCGACCGGCAACCCCTTCCGCCCCAACGCCGAACGCGGGGTGTATCGCTCCCGTGACGGGGGACGCACGTGGGCGAACGTGTTGTATGTCTCCGACAGCACCGGCGCCGCGGACGTCGAATTGCAGCCCGGCAATCCGGACGTGGTGTACGCGGTGATGTGGCGCGGCGAGCGAAAGCCATGGACGATCATCAGTGGCGCGCGCGAAGGCGGCATCTACAGAAGCATCGATGCGGGTGACCACTGGACGAAGCTCACCGGCGGGTTGCCGACGGAGCTCGTCGGCAAGGGGAACCTCGCTGTCACGCAGGCCAACCCGAGGCGCCTCTACCTTCTATATGAAGCGAAGCCCGGCGGCGGCCTGTATCGCTCGGACGACGCCGGCGCCACCTGGACGATGATCAACAGCACGCCCGGCATCATCCAGCGGCCGTTCTATTACGTGACCATCGCCGCGGATCCGACCAATGCGGACGTGGTGTATGTGGGCGCCGAGGGTTTCTGGAAGTCCACGGACGCCGGCAGGACGCTCCGCAACTTCTCCGTTCCGCATGGCGACAATCATGACATGTGGATCAGCCCGCGCGACGGCGACGTGATGATCCAGGCCAACGACGGCGGCGCGAACGTGTCGCTCAACGGCGGACGAAGCTGGAGCACGCAGTACAACCAGCCCACCGCTGAGCTGTATCAGGTCTACACGGACAACCAGTTTCCGTATCGTCTCTACGGCGCGCAGCAGGACAACACGACCGTCATCGTGCCGAGTCTGCCGCTGAATTCGGGACAGGCCGAGGAGTGGCGCGTGGGCCCCGGGTGCGAGACCGGCCCGATCATGCCGCATCCGACCAGCCCGGACACCGTCTACGGGTCGTGCAAGGGACAGTACTCGCGCATGAACCTCACGACCGGCCAGGAGAAGCAGTACTGGGTGGGAGCGCAGTCGCTGTACGGGAAC
>Ga0066652_100000906_pt1 | contig 14680 bp, 11 predicted proteins | sample GraSoiAngelo_101_FD_71413 | JGI IMG/M metagenome (GOLD analysis project Ga0066652, IMG submission 71413) | Grasslands soil microbial communities from the Angelo Coastal Reserve, California, USA - 14_0903_02_30cm | ecosystem: Environmental > Terrestrial > Soil > Grasslands | place: USA...
CGCTCTCGCCTCGGCCTCGCGCGCGGGCGAGGATCAGACGGCACGTTACCCTGACCGGCCGATCAAAATCTTGGTGGGCTTTGCCGCCGGCGGCGGCACCGACGTCGCCGCCAGAATTCTGGCGCAGAAGTTGACCGAGGCATTGGGTCAATCGGTCGTGGTCGAGAACCGTCCGGGCGCAAGCGGGATGATCGCGGCGGAAGCAGTGGCGAAATCGGCCGCCGACGGATACACGCTGATGATGGGGAGCCAGACCACTTTGGCCGTTGCCCCGGCGCTGTACCGTAAGTTTGCGCTAGATGCGGCAAGGGACTTCGTCGGGGTGGCGAACGCTGGCGTGTCGCCGCTGGTGCTCGTCGTTCATCCGTCAGTGCCCGCCCAATCGGTCGCGGATCTCATCGCGTGGGCCAAGAGGAGCCCAGGCACGATCAATTTCGGCTCCGGCGGACTCGGCACCACGCCGCACATGGCAGGTGAGCTTTTTTCCATCCAGGCCGGCATCAAGATGGTGCACGTCGCCTATCGCGGAGAGGCGCCGGCCATCAACGATCTCCTCGGCGGTCAGTTGCATCTCATTTTCGCAAACCTCTCCGCAGTCGTTGGCAACGTGAAGGCAGGCTCGCTGCGTGCGCTCGCCGTGACCAGCGCCCAACGCGCCGTGACTGCGCCCGACATTCCCACGATCGCGGAGGCCGCGCTGCCCGGCTTCGAGGCGGCAACCTGGTTCGCGCTGGTCGCGCCGAGCGCGACTCCCCGCGAGATCGTCCGCCGGCTGAACATGGAGGTGACGCGGCTTGTGGGAGAGCCGGATACGCGGCAACGCTTCGCTGATCTCGGAATGACGATCGACGCCGGGACGCCCGAGGCACTCGACGGCTACATCAAATCCGAAATCGCCAAATGGTCCAACGTGATCCAACAGGCCGACATCCGCCCTGTGGAGTAGCAAACAGGCCAATCCACACCCATTTCCTTTTGGCGCCGGAGCAGGTAAAAAGCCCGGCATCGTCGGATTGCGCCGCGACTTAGGATTCGTTAGGCGCATCAAACAGTTGAAGCTTTACCGGGCGCGCAGAACGACTCGACCGGCATGACCCGACCGCGCAAGCTCTACGTCAAATCCTTCGGCTGCCAGATGAACGTCTACGATTCCTATCGTATGGCGGACATGCTCGCGCCCGAGGGCTTTGCCGAGACGGCCCACCTCGCGGACGCGGATTTTGTCATCCTCAATACCTGCCACATTCGCGAGAAGGCGGCAGAAAAGGTGTATTCCGAACTCGGTCGCGTTGCCGCACTCAAGGCGAAGGCGGCGCGCGAGGGTCGCCGGTTGACCATTGCCGTCGCCGGCTGTGTCGCTCAGGCCGAAGGGGAGGAGATCATCCGGCGAGCGCCCGCCGTCGATCTCGTCTTCGGACCGCAGAGCTACCATCGCCTGCCGCAACTGCTGGCCCGAGCCGAGCACGAGGGCGCGGTGGTGGACACAGAATTTCCGGCCGAGGACAAGTTCGACCTACTCAAAGCGCCGAGCCAAAAAGCGATACGCGCGCGCGGCGTCAGTGCATTTGTCACCGTGCAAGAAGGCTGCGACAAGTTCTGTACGTTCTGTGTCGTGCCCTATACGCGCGGCACTGAGGTCTCGCGGCCGGTGAGCAAGATTCTCGCCGAGATCGACCGACTGGCCGACGCCGGCGTGCGCGAGATCACGCTGATCGGCCAGAACGTCAATGCTTATCACGGCGAAGGGCCCGACGGCACGGCATGGACGCTTGGACGCTTGCTGGAGCGCGTCGCCGATCTACCCGGGGTCGCCCGGCTGCGCTACACCACGAGTCATCCCGGCGACATGGACGCTAGCCTCATCGCCGCGCATCGCGACCTGCCCAGCCTGATGCCGTTTCTGCATTTGCCCGTGCAGTCCGGTTCTGACCACGTCCTCAAGCGCATGAATCGCCGCCACACCCGCGCCGGTTATCTCGAGACGATTGCGCGCGTGCGCGCCGCCCAATCGAAAATGGCGTTCTCGTCCGACTTCATCGTCGGCTTCCCCGGCGAGAGCGAGGACGATTTTCGCGCGACGCTGTCGCTGGTCGACGAAGTGGGCTACGCCAGCGCTTTCTCCTTCAAATACTCGCCTCGGCCCGGAACGCCGGCCGCGGAGGCGTCCGATCAGGTTCCCGACGATGTCAAGTCCGAACGGCTCTACAGGTTGCAAGGCGCGATCGACCGGCAGCAGGCTGCGTTCAATGCGCGATGCCTTGGCCGCATCTTTGACGTGCTGTTCGAAAAGCCGGGGCGCTATCCTGGCCAGATCGTCGGGCGCTCCCCATATGTCCAGCCGGTGCAGGTCATGGCGCCCCAGACAATGATCGGCGGGATCGCGGCGGTAAAGGTCACCGAAATCGCGAGTAACAGCCTGTTCGGCGCGTTTGCGGACGATGGCGCGGATGCCGAGCCTATGTTGATGGAGGCCTGACCCGTTGCGCTCCTCTCGATCGGATAGCGAAACCTTCGTGCCTTCATCCGCCGCCGGTGATGGTGCGGCAACGCAGATCGTGCTCGCCTTCGACGACAACCGACTCGCCTCCCTGTTGTTCGGCCAATACGGACAAAATCTGGCGCTGATCGAGCGCAGGCTCGGGGTGGTCGCCGAGCAGCGCGGCAATCACGTGACCCTGGCTGGCTCGCGCGACGGCGTTGAGCGATCGCGGCGAGTGCTCGAAGGACTTTATGAGCAGCTCAGGCGCGGTGACGAGCTGGTGTCGGGCGACGTCGAAGGCGCAATCCGCTTGGCAATCGCACAAGGTTCGCTGTTCGACTATGACGCCGTCACCGCCCGGCCGAGCTTCGAGGAAATCAATCTGCGCAAACGCGCGGTGCGCGCGCGCACCGCGGCTCAAGACGCCTATATCCGTGCGTTGCGCCGACACGCGCTTGTTTTCGGCACCGGGCCGGCGGGCACGGGTAAAACCTGGCTCGCGGTGGCGCACGCGGTGCAGTTGTTCGAGCGCAAGGAGGTGGATCGGATTATCCTGTCGCGTCCGGCGGTCGAGGCCGGTGAGCGGCTGGGCTTTCTTCCCGGCGATATGCGCGAGAAGGTCGATCCGTATCTGCGTCCGATCTACGACGCGCTCTACGACATGATGGACGCGAGGATCGTCGAGCGTACGCTGGAGACGGGTGAGATCGAGATCGCGCCGCTCGCTTTCATGCGCGGGCGCACCCTTGCGAACGCCGTCATCATCCTCGACGAGGCGCAGAATACGACAGCGATGCAGATGAAGATGTTCCTCACCCGATTGGGCGAGAATAGCCGCATGATCGTCACCGGCGACCCGAGTCAGGTCGATTTGCCGCCGGGACAGACGTCCGGCCTCGCGGAAGCGACGCGGCTCCTGCGGAACGTCGAGGGAATTGGCCACACCGTTTTCACCGCCGAGGACGTCATTCGGCACGAACTGGTAGCGCGCATCGTCGAGGCCTATGACAAGGCAGCGGTCAAGCCCGCGCGGGGGCGCGAGACCACGGAATGAGGTCTCTGAGTTTTCGTCACGGTCCTTGCCCGAAAGGGAGGAACACGATGACTCGCAAGCGGCGCGAGCGAGCGGCGCCGCGGCGGTTGGCATCGCCGGCGGTCGACATCGTGGTCGCATCCCCGCTCTGGACGACGAAAGGTAGCGTCAAGGCGCTGCTTCGCCGAGCGATCGGTCAGGCGGCACTGCTGACGTCAACAGCCGTTGGCGAGCTTGCGATCGTGCTGACGGACGATGCGGCGATCCGGGCCCTCAATCGTGATTGGCGTTGCAAGGACAGGGCGACCAATGTGCTGTCTTTTCGCACCACGCAAGCGACCCGCGCTCATGGAACACCCCGCCTGCTCGGTGATATCGTGATCGCCTACGAGACCACGGAACGTGAAGCGCGCGCCGAGAACAAACCCTTTGCGCATCATGCTGCCCATCTTGCGGTGCATGGATTCCTGCACCTCGCCGGCTACGATCACGCGGCAGAGGACGAAGCGGACGCGATGGAGAGGCTTGAAACGGCGATCCTCGCCCGCCTCGACGTTCCCAACCCTTACGTTACGCGCAGCGCCATCTAGTCTCCATGCCTGACTCAGACCCGCCCAGTTCGAGCGAACCGAGCACGACGCGCAATCTGCCCGCGCTGTTGCCACGTCCGGCTCAAAACGCGCCCGTGAGCGGCGAGAACTGGTTCGCGCGCGTGTTGCGGACGATCTTCCGCTGGAAATCGAGCACCTTCCGCGCCGATCTGCGGGACGTGCTCGAGGATGGCGCCGGCGAGAGCGGGTTCTCGCCAATCGAACGCGCCATGCTCAGGAACATCCTGGCGCTGCGCGAGCGCCGCGTCGCGGATGTGATGGTCCCGCGCGCCGACATCATCGGCGTGCAGCGTGACATCGCCCTCGGCGAACTCATGAAAGTCTTCGAGAGCGCCGGCCATTCCCGGCTCGTGGTCTACGAGGAAACCCTCGACGACGCGATCGGCATGGTTCACATTCGCGACCTCGTTGCGTTCATGACGGAACGCGCGAGTCAGACCGCAACCACCCATCGACGGCGAAAAAAGCCGCTTCCGGCCGGCCTCGATCTTAAAGCGGTCGATCTGTCGATGCCGCTGTCGACGGCAAAGATCGTGCGCGAAATTCTCTATGCGCCGCCCTCCATGCCGGTCCTTGACCTATTGGCCAAGATGCAGACGACCCGCATCCATCTTGCCCTCGTCGTCGACGAATACGGCGGCGCCGATGGGGTCGTATCGATCGAAGACATCGTCGAGCAGATCGTGGGCGAGATCGCCGACGAGCACGACGAGGACACGGCGCCCGGCGTGGTAAGGCAATCCGATGGTTCGTTCTTGGCCGATGCTCGCGCCAATCTCGATGACGTGACCGCGATCGTGGGTAGCGAATTCGATGTCGGTGACGTCGCGAAGGAGGTGGACACCCTTGCCGGATATGTTGCGACGCGCATCGGCCGAGTGCCGGTGCGCGGTGAGCTCGTGCCGGGGCCAGGGCCTTTCGAGCTCGAAATCCTCGATGCCGACCCGCGGCGGGTGAAGAAGCTCAAGATTTACCGCGGGCTCGACCGGCAGAACGGCGGCCGGCCTGTAGCACGGCGGCAACTCGGATCCGCGCCGGCGCTGCAGAGCGCACCCCCCTTCTCGCCTCCCACCGCCGGCGAGGAAGCCGATCATCGCTCCTCCGACACGGCGCCGTCCAAATCCGCCCGACCGTGACGTTCAAGCGCCTCGCCCATGCGATCGTGTTGGCCGAGGGATGGTGGCGCATTCTCATTGCGTTTCTCGCGGGCGCGTCCTCGACGCTGGCGCTGCCGCCGACGGATGTTTGGCCTCTGCCTTTCATTACCTTTCCGATCCTGGTGTGGCTCGTCGACGGCTCATCTGGCGGGCGCCTGGGCGGAGTCCTCGCGGCCGCGGCTGCAGGCTGGTCATTTGGTTTCGGCTATTTTCTCGCTGGGCTCTACTGGATCGGCCACGCATTTCTGGTCGACGCCAAGACGTTCGGGTGGTTGCTGCCGTTCGCGGTGGTTGCGCTGCCGGCAGCGATGGCGGTCTACACCGCGTTGGGGCTCGCGCTCGCGCGACTGATCTGGACGAGGGGCGCTACTCGTGTGCTCGCGCTTGCCGTCGCCCTGACCTTTGTAGAATGGCTCCGCGGCCACCTGTTCACCGGCTTTCCTTGGAATGCTTATGGTTACGCGCTGATCTCGCCGCTATGGCTTGCCCAGGGCGCCGCGCTCATCGGCATCTGGGGTCTCACCTTTTGCGCCGTTGCGCTCTACGCCTCGCCGGCCGTGCTCGCCGACGATCGTGCGCACACGCGACGACCCTGGCTGCCTTGCGCGCTAGGCGCGGCCGTGATCGTGGCGCTTGCGATCTACGGCGCCGTGCGGCTGGAGCAGACTCCGACGCGATTTGTGGAAGGCGTTCAGGTTCGCATTATGCAACCGAACCTGCAGCAAGACGAGAAGTTCAACTATTCGCAGAAGCAGGAGGTGATGAGCCGCTATCTCGCCTTATCGGAACGCGGGTCACAATCCACGGGCTTGCGCGATGTAACTCTTCTGATCTGGCCGGAATCGGCGTTTCCTTTCTTCCTCGCGCGCGAACCGGATGCGCTTGCACAGATCGCAAAGCTCCTGCCAGAGGGAACGGCGCTCATCACCGGCGCGATCCGTCCGCCCGATACTGCGCCGCCTCATGGACCCGTGACGAGCGCCTACAACTCGATCTACGTGATCGGCCACGGCGGCGCGATCCTTTCGGTCTACGACAAGGTCCATCTCGTGCCATTCGGCGAGTATCTGCCGTTTCAGGACTTGCTGGAGCGGCTCGGTCTGATGCAGCTCACCAAGGTACGGGGCGGGTTCATCGCCGGCGACCGTCGCCGCAACCAGGCAGCGCCTGGGGCCCCGAACTTCTTGCCGCTGGTCTGCTACGAGATCATTTTCCCGGGGGACGCGGTCCCGCGCAGCGGCGAGACCGGGTGGTTTTATCGCCACTTCGGCCGCTATCTCGGCTGGCCGACGGTGACGGGGACGGGGGAACGTCCGGGATGGCTGCTCAACCTGACCAATGACGGGTGGTTCGGCGCCAGCGCAGGCCCTTACCAGCATTTCCAGCAGGCGCGAGTGCGCGCGATCGAGGAAGGACTGCCCCTCGTGCGCGCAGCGAACAGCGGAATCTCCGCCGTCATCGATCCGCTCGGGCGGATCGTCAAGTCGCTGCCGCTGGGAAATATGGGTGTCCTCGACGCGCCTCTGCCGCAGCCAATCGCCCCCACGCCCTATGCCCGGCTGGGCGACGGACCGGTCGGTGTCATTGTCGGCATTGCCTTCCTGTGGGTCATGGGCTCGCGCTGGCGATCCCGCGCGAACGCCACCGGTTCCATGAAAGCCTGACTCAGCTCCAAGTTGCGCATATTGAACCAATTGCAACTTAAGAGCAGCAGGTTTCACTCGCAACAATCGGCGGATTCCGCTTTTCGATCAGGCGGCTACGGCCATCGGAGCGGCGTTCACCTTCAACAATTTCTTGCAGTGCTCGTCGATTTTGCTCGGAATACGATTGCGTTCAGGCCGTCCAGCGGGAACATTAGCAGGCGCCACGGGAGATCGTTATGGCCGCCGCCAAGAAGGCCCCAAACCCCATCGACAGACACGTTGGCAGCCGCGTGCGCATGCGCCGCATGATGCTTGCAATGAGCCAGGAGAAGCTGGGCGACGCACTCGGCCTTACCTTCCAGCAAGTACAGAAGTACGAGAAAGGCACGAACCGCATCGGGGCGAGCCGACTGCAGCAAATCTCCCACATTTTGCAGGTACCGGTGGCGTTCTTCTTCGAGGGCGCACCGAACTTGCATAGCGCCGTGGACGGAAGCAAAGAAGCGCCTTCACCCTCCTACGTCTCGGATTTTCTCGCCACCTCCGAAGGGCTCTCGCTGACCAAGGCTTTCATGCGGATCAAGCAGCCGAAGCTCCGGCGCCGAATCGTCGATCTGGTCGAAGAAATCGCCGGCGACGAGGACTGACCCGGGCCGCAAACGCACGCGACCGGCCATGGCCGCTTTTTCGTCAAGCGGCCCACAGTTCGCCCACACCTTGACCCCGTGCGGGGACGCTGCAAGAAACACTCCGGGCTTATCGCCCGCGAGGGTTGCAATCCAGCCTGCGAGGGGAGCTTTCAGTGCCACACGCCAATTATCTCTTCACCAGCGAGTCCGTCTCGGAAGGCCACCCTGACAAGGTGTGCGATCAAATTTCGGATGCGATCCTCGATGCGTTCATCGAGAACGATATCCGGCTCGGTATCGCCGATGACAGCCTGGTGAATACCCGTCTCGGCTGCGAGACGCTCTGCACTACCAACAAAATTGTCATCGCCGGCGAAGGCCGTGGCCAAGCGCCGCTCTTCACCAAGTACGGCGACCACGCGGTGGCCAACCGCGAGATGATCAGTCAGATCGCGCGCGATGTGGTGCGTGGGATCGGTTATGACCAGAACGGATTCTCCTATCACGGCGCCGATATCGAGGTGCTGCTGCACGGCCAATCGCCTGACATTGCCAGAGGCGTCGACGCCAAGAAGAAGAAGGGTGAGGAGCAGGAGGGCGCAGGCGACCAGGGCATGATGTTCGGGTTCGCTTGTACGGAAAGCGAGGTGTACGAAAAGGGTTCGTTCATGCCGGCCCCAATCTACTTCGCGCATAAGATTTTGAAGGTGCTGGCGGAAAAACGCCGCTCGAAGCAGCTGTTCGACCTGCTGCCCGACGCCAAGAGCCAGGTGACCGTGCAATACATCGACGGCAAGCCCATTGGCTGCACCAAAGTGGTCGTCTCGACGCAGCACAATGCCGAGACCCGAAACGGAAAAAAATACTCGCCGGCAATGGTGAAGGACTTGATCGGGGATGCCGTGGCTTCGGCGCTGCCGGACGGCTGGATGCCGAAACGAGCCAACGATTTCCTGGTCAATCCCACCGGCAATTTCGTCGTCGGCGGCCCCGACGGCGACTGCGGCCTCACCGGCCGCAAGATCATCGTCGATACGTATGGGGGGTATGCACCGCACGGCGGCGGCGCTTTCTCCGGAAAGGACCCGACCAAGGTCGATCGTTCGGCCGCTTATGCCGCGCGCTACCTCGCCAAGAACGTCGTCGCCGCCGGTATCGCGGAGCGCTGCACCATCCAACTCGCCTACGCCATCGGCGTCGCCGATCCGATGTCGGTGCTGGTCGATATGCATGGCACCGGCAAGATCGACGAGAGAAAGCTGGAAAAGGCGCTGCCCGAGATCTTTCGGCTCACGCCGACCAACATCCGCCGCTCGTTGAAGCTCAACCGACCCATCTACCGGCGGACCGCCGCCTACGGCCACTTCGGTCGGGCGCCGGACAAGGACGGGGGCTTCTCCTGGGAGAAGACCGACCTGGTCAGGGAAATCAGGGGCGCCGTGGGCTGATCCTGTCGACGCGCGGAGGCGGGGGCGGTCCAAAATGGCGGGCCGCCATGTCCACTTCCGATCGGGGCAAGGCCCGGCGCGGCGCCTTCTTTGGACGCCGCAAGGGTCACGCGTTGCGGCCGCATCAGGCGCAGCTGTTCGAGACCCTGTTGCCGCGCCTTGCAATCGATGTGGCCACGACTGCGCCGACCGAGCTTGCGACCTTGTTCCCCACGCCGGTCGACAATATCCGCCTCGAAATCGGATTCGGGGGCGGCGAACACTTGGTCGCCCAGGCCGAGCAGCACGCGCACACCGGCTTCATCGGGGTCGAACCGTTCGTCAACGGGATGGCCAAGGCGCTGGCCGCGATCAATGTGAAGAAGTTGTCCAACATCCGGCTGCATTTCGAGGAGGCGACATCTCTGCTCGACTGGTTGCCGGCGGCCTCGCTCGCGTGCGTCGATCTGATCTATCCCGATCCGTGGCCGAAACGACGGCATTGGAAGCGACGCTTTATCCAGGACGATAGCGTCGCCGCCATTGCGCGCATCCTGCGGCCGGGCGGCGAGTTCCGTTTTGCAACCGACATCCCGGACTACGCGGCGTGGACGCTCAAGCACCTGACGCAGTCGCCCACGTTCGCGTGGACGGCCGAGCGCGCCGAGGACTGGCGCCGTCCATGGTCGGGCTTTTCAGAAACGCGCTACGAAGCCAAAGCAAAGCGTGAAGGCCGTGTGCCTTGCTATCTCACTTTCCGCAGGACGCACGACAGCCTGCGAGGCCGGGATGACCGCTGACCGACGAGGAGACGCGCCTACCGGCCCTTGCGCGGCCGCCGCAAATCGCTATATTTCCCACGTCCAGCTTTTGGATGTCTCATAACGATCGGATGCAATCTGGTCGGTTTTTGAGAGTGGGTTCCCCCCGGGACCCGCTCTTTTTTGTTACCGAAACGGGCGAGGCCCCGGTCGCACAGAGACGGCGTTCTGACGAGAGGCTGCACGGCCAAAGCGCATGGTGCCAGCGATCGACACGCTCGAGGAATATGGCGAGCCACGCCTCATCGCGGAGCAGGGCGTCGCCGCGCGCGTAGCTGCCATCAGTGAACCTGTTTTGGTCGGCATGGGGTACCGTCTCGTACGCGTGAAGATTTCCGGGGTCGACGGCTGCACGGTTCAGATTATGGCCGAGCGTCCGGACGGCACCATGACGGTCGAGGATTGCGAGAGGCTTTCCCGCGCACTTTCGCCGGTGCTCGACGTGGCCGATCCGATCGATCGCGCGTATCGGCTCGAACTATCCTCGCCGGGATTGGATCGCCCACTGGTGCGGCGCTCGGATTTTCAGCGTTTCGCCGGGCACCGCCTGAAGGTTGAAATGGCGATCGCCATCGATGGCCGGCGGCGGTTTCGTGGCGTGCTGCTGGGCGTAGACGGCGCGGCGGCGCGTGTTCGCCACGATGATGCCGTGCCCGGCCAACCAAACGAGGTTTTGTTGCCAATCGAGGAAATGGCGGAGGCCAAACTCGTCCTCACCGACGCCTTGATCGCCGAGTCGCTCAGGCGCGGGAAGGCGGCGGAACGTGCCGCGCGGCGGCAGCACGGGCAGAATGCAGAGCACAGAGCCGCAGGGCGTCGAGAGACCGAAGCCCGGCCCAACCATGTCCAGCCCACCCCCGTCGATGCGCGGGATGGCACCAAGAACGAAGGAGAATGACCGATGGCCGTGAGCGCCAACCGGCTCGAATTGTTGCAAATCGCTGACGCGGTCGCGCGCGAGAAGGCGATCGACCGCGGTATCGTCATTGCCGCCATGGAGGATGCGATCCAGAAGGCGGCGCGCTCGCGCTATGGCAGCGAGACGGAGGTGCGCGCCGAGATCAATCCAAAGACCGGAGAGATGCGGCTATCGCGCCTGCTGCTGGTGGTAGATCAGGTCGAAAACGAGGCGACGCAGATCGCGCTTGAAGACGCAAAAAAGCGCAACCCCGCCGCTCAGGTCGATGACTACATCGCCGAGGCCCTGCCGCCGCTCGAATATGGCCGCATCGCCGCCCAGTCGGCGAAACAGGTGATCGTGCAAAAGGTCCGCGAAGCGGAGCGCGACCGCCAATATCAAGAATACAAGGATCGCATTTCCGATATCGTCAACGGCATCGTCAAGCGCGTCGAATACGGCAACGTCGTCGTCGATCTCGGCCGCGGCGAGGCAATCGTGCGTCGCGATGAACTGTTGCCGCGAGAGACCTTCCGCAACGGCGACCGGATCCGCGCCTTCATCTACGACGTGCGCCGCGAGCCGCGGGGGCCGCAGATATTTCTCTCACGCACTCACCCGCAATTCATGGCCAAACTGTTCGCACAAGAAGTGCCGGAGATTTATGACGGGATCGTCGAGGTAAAGGCGGTCGCGCGCGACCCAGGCTCGCGCGCGAAAATAGCGGTGATTTCCCGCGATTCGTCGGTTGATCCGGTCGGTGCTTGCGTCGGCATGCGCGGTTCGCGCGTGCAGGCCGTGGTCAACGAGCTCCAGGGGGAGAAGATCGACATCATCCCATGGACCGCCGACCCCGCCAATTTCGTGGTCAATGCGCTTGCACCGGCGGAAGTCGCCAAGGTCGTGCTCGACGAGGACCGCCATCGCATGGAAGTGGTCGTTCCCGACCAGCAGCTCTCGCTTGCGATCGGCCGGCGCGGACAGAATGTTCGGCTCGCCTCACAGCTCACCGGCTGGGACATCGACATCGTCACCGAGCAGGAAGAATCGGAGCACCGGCAGGCCGAATTCGAGAAACGCACCAAGCTGTTCATCGAGGCTCTCAACGTCGATGAAGTGGTCGGCCAGCTGCTTGCTTCCGAGGGGTTCAACTCGGTGGAAGAGCTTGCCGTGGTGGACGAAAAGGAACTCGCGGGGATCGAGGGCTTCGATGAAGAGACCGCGCGCGAATTGCAGACACGCGCCCGCGACTATCTCGCTCGCCAGGAGGCCGAACTCGATGACCAACGCAAGGAGCTGGGGGTCGAGGATGCGCTCAAGGAGGTCCCCGGCGTCTCCACTGCCATGTTGGTGAAGTTGGGTGAAAACGAAATCAAGACTGTCGAAGATCTGGCGGGCTGCGCCACCGACGATCTGTTCGGGTGGAGCGAGCGTAAGGATGGCGAGACGGTGCGCTATCCCGGTATCCTCGACGACTTTGATCTATCGCGCGACGATACCGAAGCGCTGATCATGCAGGCGCGCCTCAAGGCGGGCTGGATCAAGGAGGAGGATCTCGCTCCACCTCCTGCCGAGGAAGATGCTCCGGCCGAGGCGGCCGCGACATCGGCCTGAGGACTTTGAATGCTTGCTCGACCGCACGATATCGCAGTCGATGGCGGGACGCGCAAGAGCGCGCCCGGCACGCAGCGATTGTGTGCGGTGACGGGAGAAGTCAGGCCTATCGAGGAACTGACGCGTTTTGTCGTCGCCCCGGACGGGAGCGTAGTGCCAGACCTCAAGCGCCGCTTGCCCGGACGCGGCATCTGGATCACGGCGACACGCCATGCGCTGCGTGCCGCGATGGCACGCAACACGTTTGCGCGCGGCTTCAAACGTGACGTCCGTGTTGCCTCTGATCTGGTCGCGACGACGGAGGGCCTGATCGAACGTGCCGCCCTGGACGCGCTGGCGATCTGCCACAAAGCGGGCAAGGTCGCGATCGGCTTTGCCAACGTCGAAGCGGTGCTCGCGCGCGCGCGCGTCGTCGCACTTCTCAATGCTGCGCAAGCCGCGCCCGATGGCGTACGAAAGCTCGCGGCCGCGCTGCACCACCGCGCGGATGTCGCGGAAATCGCGGTTGTCGATGCATTTACCTCGGCGCAATTGGATTTGGCATTGGGGCGGTCAAATGTGGTACATGCAGCCCTGCTCGCCGGTCCTGAAAGCGAGACGTTTCTGGCGCGCCACGCGCGCCTCGAGCGTTTCCGGACGGGTTCGGAAGGCGCCGTCACGGCAAGTCGGCCGATGTACAACGCGGGATTGTGAAACGGGCGCAAGCCCTAGGAATTGGCACTGGAATGGCTGAAACGACGGAAAAAACTGGCGAAAAGAAGCTGAGCGTCACCCCGAGCAAGACCTTGAGCCTGAAAGGGCGCGGCGTCGAGCAAGGTGTCGTACGCCAGAGCTTCAGCCATGGCCGCACCAAGGCGGTCGTCGTGGAGAAGGTGAAAAGTCGGGTCCCGACGCGAGCGAAAGCCGATACGGCCACACCTGCCGCACCCGGCAAGCGTGCAGCCGTCGCGAAGCCTGCAGCACCCCCGTCCATGACGACGATCCAGACCACACCTTCCCCTGCCGCCAAACCGGGCATGGTGCTACGGAGTTTGACCGAGGAGGAGCAGAAGGCGCGCGTCCACGCGCTCAACGATGCCCGGCTGCGCGAAGCGGAAGAGCGCAAGATTGCGGAAGAAGAAGCTTTCGTCCGCAGCATGCGAGAAGCGACCGAGCGAACCGAGCGCGAGGCGTCCGAAGCGCGCAAGGCCGACGAAGAGCGGCGTCGCAAGCACGACCTCGAAGCCAAGGTCAAGGCCGAGCAGGAGGCCAAGAAGCGTTTTGGCGAGGACGCCGTTTTGACGGCGCGGCCCAGCGCACGGCCGGCGCTCGAGCCCGACGAGGATGATGTTCCCCGCACACGCCGCGGTCCCGGAGCAGCGCGACCGGCGCCGACGCCCAAACCGACGCGGAGCGGCGCACAGAAGAACCGCGGCCGGCTCACACTCGTTACCGCGCTCAGCGCCGACGAAGAGCGCGAGCGATCGGTCGCCGCGTTTCGCCGCCGCGTGCAACGGCTGAAGGGGCACACCGCTGACGAACCAAAAGAGAAGCTCGTCCGCGAAGTAATCATTCCGGAAACCATCACCATCCAGGAGCTCGCCAACCGTATGGCCGAGCGCAGCGTGGATGTAATCAAGCTGCTCATGAAGCAGGGCCACATGGCGCAGATCAACGACGTGATCGACGCCGATACCGCCCAGCTCTTGGCGGAGGAACTGGGCCATACGGTCAAGCGGGTCGCCGAGTCGGATGTCGAAGAGGGCTTGTTCGACGTCGCCGACGACCCGGACTCGCTGGTACCCCGCCCGCCGGTCGTCACCGTCATGGGCCACGTCGACCACGGCAAGACTTCGCTGCTCGACGCCATTCGTTCGACCGACGTAGCGGCGGGTGAGGCGGGCGGCATCACCCAGCACATCGGCGCCTACCAGGTGACCGCGCCTTCGGGCAACAAGATCACCTTCATCGACACGCCCGGCCATGCCGCCTTCAGCGCCATGCGCGCCCGTGGGGCCAGAGTGACCGATATTGTGGTGCTCGTGGTCGCCGCCGACGATGGCGTCATGCCGCAGACCGTCGAAGCGATCAACCACGCCAAAGCTGCCAAGGTGCCGATGATCGTCGCGATCAACAAGATCGACCGGCCCGATGCCAAGCCGGAACGGGTGCGCACCGAGTTGCTGCAGCACGAGGTCCAGGTCGAAACGTTGGGCGGTGAAGTGCTCGATGTCGAAGTCTCGGCGACCAAGAAACTCAATATCGACCGACTGCTGGAAACGATCGGCCTACAATCGGAAATCCTCGATCTGAAGGCCAATGCAAGCCGGGCCGCCGAGGGCACCGTGATCGAGGCCAAGCTCGACCGCGGCCGCGGACCGGTCGC
>Ga0066652_100000909_pt1 | contig 14650 bp, 15 predicted proteins | sample GraSoiAngelo_101_FD_71413 | JGI IMG/M metagenome (GOLD analysis project Ga0066652, IMG submission 71413) | Grasslands soil microbial communities from the Angelo Coastal Reserve, California, USA - 14_0903_02_30cm | ecosystem: Environmental > Terrestrial > Soil > Grasslands | place: USA...
TGCCAATGCCGATCGCGTGGAAGCCGCCGCCGCTCAAATCGAGGCCGATCTGGGGGAAATCGACATTTGGATCAACAACGCCATGGCCTCGGTGTTTTCCCCGGTCAAGGAGATGACGCCCGAGGAATTTCGACGTGTGACGGAGGTGACTTATCTCGGTTGCGTTTATGGCACGCTTGCCGCCTTGAAACGGATGTTGCCGCGCAATCGCGGGACGATCGTGCAAATTGGCAGCGCACTGGCTTATCGAGGCATTCCATTGCAAGCAGCATACTGCGCTGGGAAGCACGCGATCCAGGGCTTCTGTGATTCGCTGAGGTGCGAGTTAATCCATGATAACAGCGGTGTGCGTTTGACGATGGTGCAATTGCCCGCTCTGAATACGCCGCAATTCGGCTGGGTAAAAAGCCGATTGCCACGCAAGGCGCAACCAGTACCACCAATCTTTCAGCCGGAAGTCGCGGCGGAAGCGATTTATTTCGCCGCGCACCATCCGCGTCGGGAATTTTATGTCGGCGCGCCGTCGGTTGCCGCGATCGTGGGAAACAAGTTTGCTCCCGGTTTGCTCGACCGGTACCTGGCTGCTACGGGGTACGAATCACAACAATATGATGGCTCTGAAGACCCAGATCGCCCGAATAACTTGTGGCAGCCGCTGTCCGGCGATCATGGAGCGCACGGCGCGTTCGACGCGCGCGCGACAGACTGCAGCCCGCAACTATGGACGAGCGAACATCGCTCCCTTATTGCGATTGGCGTGCTGACGCTTGCGGCCTCGGCGCTGATTGCGTTTTTCAGACGCAAAATGATTGGCTGATTGCCGACTAATCATTATTCCATGGTGTGCTTGCTCACCCTCTAAGATCAAAAAGGTGATGCTACAAGCGGCCGCTCCGCCTCGCTCACTGGAGGCAAGGAACGCTCCAATGCTGGGTGCGAACGCTTCCTGGTCCCACATATGGAACATTCATAAGCGCTACAAAACGCGTGGCGAAACTAGTCAGCTTTGATGAAGCTGATGTCACCGCTGCGTTCAACGCGCGCAACTTTTATTTTCGATACATCTTCAATGGCTGCTTCGAGACGCATGTCTTCTTCCAGGTCATGTTCGGAAATGTGGTTCCAAAGCATGTTTTTGTGTTGCAATCTGCCATTCTGAACCAACACCGCCGGCGCTCCTTTCACCACGATCCCCAAAGTATGTGAATAGTACGCCGCCAGGCTGAGCAGCCGGTGAAGTAACACCAGAACGAATCCAACACCAAGCGTGGGAAAAAAAGGGGCTGACCCGTTAATGGCGCGTGCTAACACGGAAGCGATGATGACGATTAGAGCAGCATCGAATGCCGTTTTTTCGGCGAGAGAGCGCTTACTGCTAAGTCGCACCATCACCAGCGTCGCAGCGAAGACAATGACACCGCGCACTGAACACTGCAGGAATGTTAGTTGCTTAGCTTCCAGCCCCAAACCAAGTAACGTATTGACCGATAGTGAGGTATTCATACTTGAATCCTATCACCACAGGCAAGCCATTCGATTTTGCCTCGGGTGGCCGGCGCCGGCTGCTAGCCGATTTTGGAGACGGTCAATTGTTCGCAGCTCTTGAACGAGACATCGGTCGCTCGGATCTCGCTGGTTCCGATAACAAAGATCTAAAAACAACAGAAGCTACGTAGCGACAAACGTAGTGGCAGCGGAAGCCTACTCGGAACGCGTTCTTTTTTTTCGTGCCGCCTTCGCTCCTTTTTTGCCAAGTGCCGTGCGCGTCTTTTTCGGCAGATGCGCGATCGTTCTCTTCCGTTGCGCGGCTTTAGCGGCTTTCTTGATATTTCGCTTTGCAGCGACGCGTTGTTTCCTAGTGGCCATGTATTAACGAATCATCTGTTGGCTAATGCACACACTTGGTCAGATCGGGATCAGCCATTCACGATTGTACCGCCGTTTGGATGCAAGACTTGACCAGTCATGTATGAAGAGTCGTCGGAGGCCAGAAACACATAACTTGGCGCGATTTCTTCGGGTTGGCCGGGTCGGCCGAGTGCAACGTCGGATCCAAAGGTTTCGACTTCTTTTGCCGAAAACGTCGACGGAATAAGTGGTGTCCAAATGGGGCCAGGGGCGACAGCGTTGACGCGAATCGCCTTGTCAGCCAATGCCTGCGAAAGCGAGCGCGAAAAGGAGGTTATCGCCCCTTTAGTCGAAGAATAGTCGAGCAGATGTGCGCTTCCTTTATAAGCCGTGACCGAACCCGTGTTGATGATCACAGAACCTTTCTTCAAGTGTTTGATAGCAGCCTTAACCATGAAAAAGAATGAAAAGATGTTCGTGCGAAATGTTCGTTCGAGCTGTGCTTCGGTGATTTTTTCGATGGATTCCTGCGGATGTTGTTCGGCAGCATTGTTTACAAGGATATTGATCTTGCCGAACTCCCGTATGGTTCGCGCGACAGCTTCTTGGCAAAACTTCTCCTGTCCCACATCGCCTTCGATCAACAGGCATTTGCGGTCCTGTTCTTCAACCAGGCGCTTTGTCTCGTCCGCATCCTTTCTTTCTTCAAGGTAAACGACTGCAATGTCGGCGCCTTCTTTCGCGAAGGCGATAGCTACTGCGCGGCCAATCCCGCTGTCGCCTCCGGTAACGATTGCTACCTTGTCCCTCAACTTTCCACTACCACGCTGCTTCTCGTCCTCCGCCTTCGGTCGCGGTTTCATTTTATGTTCGCGACCAGGTTGCTGTTGCTGCCGTTGAGGCGGCTGAAGCTTCTTTTTTTTGGGCATGGAACTCCTAAGTCACGCGAATCACCGCAACAGTGTCAGCGGCGACGGCGTTTGCGTGTGCGCGCGGCTTTCTTCGCGGCGGCCGAGCGTGATTTTGCAGAACGCTGCCTTGCCACTTTTTTGGCATGTCTTGACAAGGCTGGCTTTGACGCTGACCGGCGGCTCTCCCGCTTGAGCGCGCGTTTGGTCGCGCGAGATCGTTTCTTCGAAGGCTTCCTGCGACTTCCAGCACGCCCCTTGGCGAGATCGCGTTTCGCCTGGGTTTTTGTGCGTGTTTTACCTCGTTTCGGCGGCGGCAACTTTACCCCAGCTCGCCGGGCCTTGGATAAACCAATGGCGATTGCCTGCTCCGGCGACCGCGCCCCATGCTCACCCTCTCTGATGTGCTCCATTTCCTCACGGACAAACTCTCCTGCCTGAGTCGAAGGAGCTTTGCCTTCCCGCTCATCTTCCCGCGCCCTTTCTTCTGCTTCTTCTGGCATAACAAGATTGTTTCGCCCCTAAGGACGGTTTCGGATGTCACCAACACCAAAACCGACGCGCGTTTGTGCGCAATGCCAGTCGGAGAGCGAGCGAATGGTGGCCTAATTAGCTCTGTTTTGCAGCGTCCCGAAGGCTTTTAATATGGTCGTGCGCCTTTTTTATTTCAGTGTATTGACGCGAAACAACTTCGCGTACCGGCGCAGCAAGATCGTCGTTCATTGCCTTCTGGTATTGTTCCACTGCAGAGTCTTCGCCACGTTCGCATTCGGCCAAAATTGCATGGTCGTCACCTCTTGTCAGAGCCGACTTCAAGTTGATCCAGCCCCGGTGCAACGCGCCGGCGACGCTACTGCTTGTCTCAGGCTCTGTTTCGCCCAGACTTTGAACCTGATCTTGTAGGTCCGTTACGAAGCGCGAACGCTGTCGCGAATACTCGTTGAAGATAGATTTCAGTTGCGGGTCTTTTACGCCATCAGCGGCCTGTCTGAAACCTTCTTCCCCATCTCGCAGGGTTTCGATCAATTCGTCGATAATTGAAACGATTTCGCTTTGTTCTTTCATATAAATATAGTCGCATGCGGCTGGCTGCGTGCGTGCCTCGCATCGTTCCGCAGCACGCAGACGTCCGGTGAAGGCGCACAGCGGCGCCTCGAACGCGATACTTAAGCTCACCACGGCGCAAGCACCGCTCAATTGGGGCCTCTTACCTCAAAGTGGTCTTCTGCCACTGACCAAATTAATGATCAGCACCACTACTGCTATGACTAGCAGCAGGTGGATCAGAGAGCCGCCAATGTGTCCCAGGAGACCGATGAGCCAAAGAACAAGCAGAATTACAATTATTGTCCAAAGCATAGTTTCACCTTCACCATTCATTCGAACTTCGCGACGAACTCACGCGTGTTTAGATACATCTGCATCACCAAGGACCCCCTCAAAATGTTTTTCCTTGCACGACTAAACCGCCCGCCTGGCACGAATGTCCCAAGGATGAGAAATATCCCGTTTCACATCGCGCGCGTTCACTACTCTTGCCGTAAAGGAATGACTGCAGTGATCGGCTGCCCTGCCGAAGAAGCGTTGCGAATTGTCTGAATCATGCGCACACCCGTCGTTTTGTGAAAGAACTAGGGTCATACCTGAACGATCACCTAGCGGGATCTGTTAGCGCGCTTCAGCTCCTCGATCACTGGGCTCAACTGCACAAAGGAAAGTCACTCGGTCTGTTCTTCTCCGAGCTGCACGCAGAAATTCGTGCCGATCAAAGCACGTTGCGCGACGTCATGCGTTCGTTTGGTATCGAAGAAAGCAACGTGCGCAAGGCAGGCGCATGGGTTGCGGAAAAAGCTGGCCGGGCGCGATTGATGATTGCAGGAGATGAGCCGGGCAGTTTGGGATTGGTGCTCACCTTGGAAGGATTAATCATGGGAGTTACAGCAAAGAAATTGATGTGGCGCGCGCTTGCGCAGGCGAAGTTGCCCGAGACGAACGGTTGTAACTTCGAACAACTACAGCAGCGGGCTGAACAACAAATTGAACGTATCGAAGTTGAACGGATTCGCGCGGCCCAACACGCGTTTGCGAGAGCGGCTGCTTCGGAGTGACGATTTCCAATGGGGGCACCTGGGATAAACAGCCGTAACGGGAAAACACCGGCCGCCGGTCTCGTTAACGGTTCTGCGGAGGCGGCGGAGGAGGCCGGCCTGCAATACGTAAACGATGATCGCCCAGGATACAGTCGGCGGAAAAAAGGCGGCGAGTTCGAGTATTTAGATACCGAAGGCAAGAGAATCCGTGACGAGCAACGGCTTCTCCGAATCAAACGCTTGGCAATTCCGCCAGCCTGGACAGAGGTTTGGATTTGTCCCTCCCCAAGGGGCCACATACAGGCGACCGGCCGCGATGCACGTCGACGCAAACAATATCGGTACCACGAGCATTGGCGCGAAATACGCGACGAAAATAAGTTCGCGCGTCTCGCCGATTTTGCCAAGGCGCTCCCGAAGATTCGCCGGCGAGTTGCTCGAGACATTAAATTGCCAGGCCTTCCACGGGAAAAAGTGCTCGCGACGGTGGTGCGATTGCTGGAGCGAACTTTTATTCGGATTGGTAATGAAGAATACGCGCGCGAGAACAAATCATTCGGCTTAACCACTATGAAAAATCGCCACGTGGCGGTGAGAGGCGCACGCTTGCGCTTTCGGTTTCGCGGAAAGAGCGGCCGCCAGCACGAGGTGGATGTGACTGACAAGCGGCTCGCGAAAATTGTCGCAAACTGCCAGGACCTGCCGGGACAGGATCTGTTCCAATATGTCGGGGACGACGGTGAGGTTCGAGACGTGACCTCTCAGGACGTCAACGATTATTTGCGCGAAATCACGGGCGACGATTTCACTGCGAAAGACTTCAGGACGTGGGCGGGAACGTTGCTGGCAACGTTGGCACTCAACGCGCAGGAAGCGTTTGAAACCAAGAAACAGGCAAAAGCGAATGTGAAGACGGCAATTTGCGCGGTCGCAGAGCTTCTAGGCAACACACCGGCTGTTTGTCGGAAATGCTACGTGCATCCGGCTATCGTCGAAGCTTACCTGAGTGGCGGCCAGATTGCCGACTTGCGAGACGTAGGAAAAATTCCCGCGAAGATGAGGTTGCGTGCAGCTGAGCGCAGTCTTCTAAAGTTCCTTCATGCTGGAACCTCAGCGAATAGCAAGAGCTAGCGTCTGGTATTCGCGCGTGCAAAGATTCAACTGAAAACGCAGGGAGCCGTCGAGTTGCCAGCCAAATTGGCTCGCTCGTCACAACGTCTCCCCGGCGCCCCTAAGTCTCAGCTGCTGCGGTCACGGTGTCGGCTCGGGCGCACTCGAACCGCCAGGTTCTGGCGAGGGGGCTTCAGATGCGGAGCCCTCAGTCTTTGACGGATTCCTTTTTGCCGCGCCAGTGCTCTTGTGCCGTGCCCGCGACGCCGGAGTCGGTGAAGCTTGGGCCATCGTCGATGCCGTCGTGCTCGTCCCGCTGGTTCCCTGTTGCTGACAGGAAGCGATAAACGCCACTGCCATTATGGCTGCGATCATGGATAATACGTATTTGTTCATAGGTATCAGTCTGAGATCGAGCGCCGTAGAATCTTTGGTTGCCAAAAAGTTCAGAACGCGTGACTAACGAATCTATTCCAGTTCGGACAAAGGTTTTCATGCTCAGAAGAGAGTGGTCGCCGGTTTCAGTTTGAGCAGCAAAATCTGTTATCGCACCGGACGGGCGACAGCTTTGATGCCGGCCTGTTGCGATTCACATATGAATGCAGAGTCAAGGCGAACGCACTGGAGCAAAGCCATCGCTATGGGAACGCACAACGCAGAAATTTTCTACGGGACCTCTTACACAGGATATCACAACAGAAGTCTGCGTGATCGGCGGCGGCATCGCCGGTGTGACCACGGCCTATCTTGCCGCGCGAGAAAACCGGCAGGTTGCGCTCATTGATGACGGACCAATCGGCAGTGGCATGACTGGCCGTACGACTGCGCACCTGGTTAACGCGATCGACGATCGCTACCTTGATATCGAAAAATTTTTGGGAGAGGAATGCGCGCGTCTGACCGCGGAGAGTCACACTGCGGCGATCGATTGCGCCGAGAGAATTGTTCGCGAGCACAACATCGATTGCGACTTCGAGCGAGTGGACGGTTACTTGTTTCTGCCGCCAGGCGGCTCGGTAACAGAATTGATGGAGGAGATGGAGGCGATTCACCGCGCCGGGCTTACCGGTGTGGAGCGAGTCGATTCAGTACCGAACACGAAAATCAATTCTGATGCCGTGCTGCGTTTTCCACGACAGGCGCAGTTTCACCCGTTGAAATTTCTGAACGGCGTCGCGGAAGTGATGGCTGATCGTGGCGCACGAATTTTCACTGGCACACGCGTTGTCTCGGTTCAAGACGGCGATCGGGTCAAAGTCCAAACTGCGGATGGCCACACGATCACAGCGCACGCAGCAATCGTGGCAACCAACTGTCCGATTAACGATCGCGTGGTTATCCATTCAAAACAGGCGCCGTATGCGAGCTACGCAATTTGTTTACGCGTCACGCGCTTAATCGAGCATGCATTGTTCTGGGATACGGCGCAGACTGCGGAACAGGAAAAGCAGGAAATTGGGCCGGTGCCTTATCATTACGTGCGATTTGCACGCGATGAGCACGGCGATGTGCTCATCGTGGGCGGCGAAGATCACAAGACGGGACAGGCGGAGGATTGCGCGGAGCGTTTCGCGAAACTCGAGCGATGGGCGCGCGAGCGATTTCCGTTTGTCGGCGAAATCACTGACCAGTGGTCCGGTCAGGTGATGGAACCAGTGGATGGCGTCGCTTACATCGGCCGCAATCCCGGAGACCAAAAGGTGTATGTGGTAACCGGCGACTCAGGCAACGGCATTACGCACGGCATACTCGCGGGAATGTTGATCAACGACCTGATCGCGGAGCGGGAAAATCCATGGGCGAGGTTGTACGATCCGTCGCGCAAGACGTTACAGCCGCGAGCGCTGGCGGATTACATTGCTGAAAACGCCAATGTCGCCGCGCAATTTCGCGATTACGTGATGGCCGGTTCCGTCAAGTCTGTGGACGAGATCAAGCCGAATCAAGGCGCCGTATTGCGTGATGGAATAAAAAAAACCGCGACGTATCGCGATAAGGAGGGAAACCTGCACGCCTTTTCGGCGGTGTGTCCGCACCTGGGGTGCGTGGTGCGTTGGGATTCCTGCGAGCAAACGTGGGATTGCCCGTGCCATGGCTCGCGTTTTGACGCGTTGGGCCGCGTGGTCAACGGGCCGGCCATTTCGGATCTCGAACGAGCTGAGATCCCGCGTTCTTAGCGCACCGGCGGAAAAAGGTGACGCGACGCCGCTGTAATCCGGTGAGTGCGCACGCTGACGATGCAAACGATTTCGGGTCCCCGATGTCGTCGCGACGCACGGCGCCAAAGGAAGTGAAGCTTCCAGCTTCATTCGGCAGGCTGGCAGCCTGCCAGCCGAGTTCGGCAGAGATGCCGGACTTCCAAACGCGGTTTTCGAGCGTCCGTTCAGCGCTGCAGGAGCTTGAGCGATTTGCCTTCGCGGTGTTCCACCTGATCGATCGTGCACTGACGCGGATCTTTGTCGGATCGCCATCGAACAATCTTCGTGCCGTGGCGAAATCTACCACCGGTAAAATGATCGTAGGCAACTTCGACGACAATTCGTGGATCAACTGGCTCCCATTCGCCGGTGCGTTCGGTGCTCCAGCGGCTCGGTCCACCGGGGGCGTTGCCAGTGAATCCCGGCTTTTTTTTTAGCGCTTCAAATTTTGTCGTCAGCTCGCGGCGTTGTTGTTTGGTGAAAGCGGATGTGAATCCGACGTGATGAAGCAGCCCGTCCTCCCCGTAAAGGCCGAGCAAGAGCGATCCGATGACGCGTGCCCCGGTGGCGTATCGAAATCCGCCGATAACACAATCGGCTGTGCGGATCTGTTTTACCTTAACAGCTGCGGTCCGCTCGCCTGAAGCATAGGCAGCATCCAGGCGCTTCGCCATTATTCCGTCAAGATCGCCTCCAGTTTTTTTGAACCATGCCCTCGCGATTTCGAGATCCGTCGTCGCCGGAGAAAGCCGGACATTTCCGGCGGATTTAAAACTGGTACGCGCGAATTCTTCGAGAAGTTGCCGACGTTCGCGCAATGGCTGCTTCAAATAAGATCCATCCTTCACCGCGAGCAGATCGAAAACGATGTACGTGGCTGGATGAGCTTTGGCGAGTTTAGCCACACGACTAGCGGCTGGGTGCAAACGGAGTTGCAATTCATCGAAGGAAAGCGCGCCGCTCACGGGCACAACAAGCTCGCCATCAGCTACAAATTGTTTCGCGGCCAATGCACCGACCGCGTTCGCAACATCGGGAAAATAGCGCGCGAACGGCTGACCGTTCTTTGATTGCAAATAAACCTGCTCATCGTCACGAAATGCAATACAGCGAAAGCCATCCCACTTCGGTTCGTATTGCCAGCCATCCTCAGTCGGAATTTGTTCAACTGAACGAGCTTCCATCGGCGGCAACGGCGGCTTTAAGAGCATTCTTTCATCAATTCGCAATCCAAAACCAACTGGGACCCCTTTTAATCACGCAGCCAGACGGCTCGGCGAGCCGGCAGACGTTTGATTGCGAGAGCCAAACTAGCGACTACGCGCGAATATTATTCGAGGTCTTCTCGTGACCAATCAGGGTAATTCACAGGAATCGGCATCTTTTTTTGGCGAGGCTTTTAGCCTGTTGAAGCAAACATTTCAGGAATGGCTGGAAGACAAGGCGCCGCAACTAGGAGCCGCACTCGCTTATTACACAGTTTTTTCGCTCGCGCCGCTCGTCCTGGTACTGCTCGCGATCATAGGCGTCGTTTTCCGAGACGATCCTGCTGGTGCCTGGAATAAGATCACGCAGCAGATGAGTTACTTTCTCGACCCCAGCGCTGTTCAGGTGGTACAGAACATTGCTCAGAAAGCTTCACAGCCTGGCAAAAGCACACTCGCCACCGTCATCGGCATCGCGCTGGCGCTATTCGGCGCAAGTGGCGTGTTCGGTCAACTCCAGGATGCCCTGAACACGATTTGGGGTGTGAAAGCAAAACCTGGGACGGGTATGTGGGGATTTCTGCGAAGCCGCTTTCTTTCGTTCGCCATGGTTGCCGGCATTTGCTTTTTGTTGCTCGTCTCACTGGCGATCGAAGCTCTGCTGAAAGGATTTAGTCATTACGTACAATCGGTTTTGCCCGGCGGAATTGTCGTCGCTCTAGCTGTTTATGTTATTTTTGATTTTGCTGTTGTCGTTTTCCTCTTCGCCATGATTTTTAAATTCCTTCCGGACGTCGAGATCCAATGGCGCGATGTTTGGATTGGTGCCGTGATTACTGCCGTCTTGTTCGGCATCGGCAAATGGCTGTTGGGGTTGTACCTGGGCAGCGCCGCTGCCGGTTCAGCGTATGGAGCAGCCAGCTCGCTCATCACGTTGTTACTCTGGGTGTATTATTCGTCGCAAATTCTCCTCTTTGGCGGCGAGTTCACTCAAGTTTATGCGGCTAGGGCCGGTCGGGAATTTGAGCCATCGGAGTACGCAGTGCGCATTGAAACAAAGGAAATTGAGAGAGGCTAGGACGACCACTTAAACCGGCATCCGTCGCGCGTTATTGCTGCTTAGCGTTGTCAGAAGCGACACCTATGCCGCGCGCAAAGCAACTCCCCTGATGCAGCGGACGGTACCGCTGTCTGCCAGCTGGCAGCAACGGCAGTTTTTCGGAGGGGCCGTGCTCGCGGTATGTCGTTCGCCTCGTCCCTCGTCTAACTGGGCGGCCCCAAGCTATTTCCTAACTGCCTCCATCCGCTCTTCTTCTTCGATCTGCGTATCCGCAAATGGTAATCTCTGGCCAACTTTGCCACCGATCGCCGCTGCCACGGCGCCAAGGATCAGAATCGCGGCAGCGCCAGTTCCGGCGGGCGCCGCCTTTGGCAGCACGTTGCCCGAGATCCCGCGCTTGCGCCTGTCGCTGCTCAGGTGTCATTGCCTGCGCCTGAGCTGCGGTTTGATCCATAGTCTGTCTAGCTTGCCCAGCTATCTGGTCAACTTGTTGCTGGACAGTCGGCGGCAATTGCGTTCGCGACATCTTATCGCTGTTACTAACAGCGAAAGCACCGACACCCGAGGCAGCACCCACAAGTTCCCCAGCGGCTGTCGCTAATAGCAGAAGAGTTAGCGTCGTGAGGGTAGCCCAAGTAGCCAGGCCTTGTCGCCAGCCGTTGAATGTGCCGCCGAGTAGCCCCGCAACGTAGCCGGCCACGAACAACGAAATCAAACTGCTAATTACCAGCCATATCGCAGCACCAAGTCCCAGCGCTGTGCCACTGGGCGATTGCCCTGTAGCTGGACTTAACGTCGCCAGGCCAATGGCCCCACCGATGAGCGTCAACACGAGCTGCGTCGCGAGCGCAACTACTGCTCCTGCACAGATCGCCCCCCAAGAGATCCGAGCGAACGGCCGACCGAAACCGTAGTACGTTTCCCGACTCGTCGCTGTCCAGTTGGTGCCGACATCTCTGTTGTTGCTACGTGGTTAGTTCTTACCATAATTATATTTCTCTCTTCCTAACAGCTGTTCCCGTAGTTGTGTTGCGCACGTGATTCGTCGATCGGACGCGTGGAATCTTACTGTTGACGCAGTTCGTCGCGGACTATTAGCAATACTGCTTTCAACCGACCAGGTATCCGGGATGACCTAGTATTTTCCTGCAGTTGGTTGTGGGATTGAACAGTAGGTTATTAGTGCAGATCTCCTGGACCGCACATAGCTACTTAGGATCGGTGCTATGTCCCATACGTAACTCATGGGAAGGGTGCGCACCAATACATGTTATGTTATCGTGACTCTTTGTTGATGACGGTCATCTACCCGCGTCGCCGGATGTCAGACTGAGGATATTGGCAGCGCACGCACCTGCAATGAACCGCTGAGTCGTCGGCTTCCCGCTCAAGGCTTCGTAATTTTTGTTTGCGAGTGGCTAGGTGCATTGCATCGGGAATTCTCGTTTGAGCTTTACTGACGCAGATGTTGTTCAGTTTTCGACGAAACATCAGAACCAAAACTCAAGCGGAGTCCGAATCGTAAGCACAGATATTTGGGAATCAGGAGTCATGGTTGCAATGAGGGCATTCAGGGGCGGAGAAATATTTTCGGGTAAGCGGGGCATCGGTGGAGCTTGGATCTCGCAACAGAAAGGGGGAAAATGCGAATCGCTCAGGTTGCGCCGCTGATCGAAAGTGTGCCTCCCAAACATTATGGGGGTACCGAACGCATTGTCTCTTATTTGACTGAAGAATTGGTTCGGCGCGGCGAAGATGTAACTCTGTTTGCGAGCGGCGACTCGGTCACAAATGCGCGACTTATCGCCCCATTCCGGCGGTCGGTTCGTAAGAACGACCGCTGCAAAGATCCCATGGCTCGCGAATTGGTGCTCATCGATCACGTAGTGGAACATGCTCATGAATTCGATGTGATTCACTTCCACACCGGATATTTTCATTTCGCAGTGTCTCGCTACCTGACTCTCCCGCACGTGACGACCTTGCACGGACGTCTCGACATTCCTGACCTGGTTCCGGTATTCGAGCGGTTTCGAGATGTACCAGTCATCTCCATTTCGAATGCTCAACGCGCACCCATAGCTTCGGCGAACTGGCATACGACGATCTATCATGGATTGCCTGCGGACCTATTTCGATTTTATCCTGATCGCGGCGATTACCTCGCCTTTCTGGGACGGATTTCCCCGGAAAAAGGAGTTGTTCGTGCCATTGACATTGCAAAGCGCGTCGACATGCCGCTGAAGATAGCCGCCAAAGTCGATCGGGCCGATAGACGCTATTTCAAACGGACTGTCGAACCGCTGCTGAGTGACTCACATCTGGAATGGATCGGCGAAATTACCGACCGACAGAAGAACGAATTTTTGGGAAATGCCTATGCATTGCTGTTCCCAATCGATTGGCCGGAGCCTTTTGGGCTGGTCATGATTGAGGCGATGGCTTGCGGCACTCCAGTGATCGCTTACGACAGTGGGTCTGTTCCCGAGGTGATGGAAGACGGAGTAACAGGATTCATCGTCCGAGACTTGGACGGCGCAGTGGAAGCAGTTAAGCAGGTTGGTCATATTAATCGGGCCAATTGCAGGGAAGTTTTTGACAGGCGCTTCACCGCCAGGCGGATGGCGACCGATTATATTGACGCTTACAATCGGCTGATTGACAGCAACGTCACGAGTAGTCGGAGTGACGTTTTCTCACCTCCGGCCTCGCTGGTAAGCACGGACGAATCCAATTCAACGGCCGCCGCAAGCGATGGAACCTTGACGGCTTAATCGGGCAGGATCGCGTTGTTTTTGAATTCACTTGCCTGATGCGAAATCTTCCAAAAATATTGTGAATCCAAGGCGCGCATTCGCGCGCTTCGCATCGTTTCTTTCTTAGGGGCGGTGCAGGAATCACCGGCTCGCAACATTCAAACGCAACTTGGTACACGAGAGGAGAAAAGAGGGATTATGAAACTGGATACACTACAAAAACTCTACACCAACGAATTACGCGATCTGTACAATGCGGAGATGCAACTGTTGAAGGCCTTACCGAAAATGGCAAAAGCTGCTGCATCAGAAGACCTAAAGGAAGCCTTCGAAAAACACTTGGAACAAACCAAGGGTCACGTCGAGCGGCTTGACCAAGTTTTCGAAGAGATAGACGAGAAACCAAAAGGTAAGACGTGTAAGGCCATGAAAGGATTGATTGAAGAAGGCTCGGAGATCCTTGGAGAAGACGGGGAAGAATCGGTGATTGACGCTGGCATAATCGTAGCCGCGCAGAAAGTCGAGCATTACGAAATCGCAGGCTACGGCAGTGTCCGTACCTTTGCTCAACTACTCGGCAAGGACCGTTCGGCAGAGCTTCTACAAAAGACGCTCGACGAGGAATCCGAAACAAATGAGCTTCTGAATAAATTGGCTGAAGACATTGTCAATCCGGAGGCACTCATGGAACCGGAAATGGCCGGCGCGTCTTCAAGCCGCTAGCTGCTCGTGGAAAGTGCAGGGGTTTTGATTCCATCTCGAACACAGCACTTCGCCACAATCGCCGTAGTCGCGCCGAAACGTAGAATTGTGGTTCATTCGATTCGGCCTGCGAGAGCGGCGCTATAACGGTAACTCAAAACTAAGCGGCATGCTCTCTCGAGTGTGCCGCTTCCCAGGCGCAGAATCGGCGGACTTGCTATTTGAGCGTGTTTGAGTTTGCTTCGCGAGGTCCAGGTGCTCCTGGATTATCTTTGCTGTGTCATCAGCGAATTTTTTCACGTCCGGATCGCGACCGTGGTTTGCTTCTTCTTTAGGTCGCGTCCATTCATACTTTGCTCCTCGTGTTCTAACTTGCTTGTTAATGAATCGCGCTCACAAGTGGCGTCAGATGACAGAATATTTCGCTGCCGACAAACAAAAACTTCAAACCGTATCACTTGGCTACGACGTTGTTAGGATGGCACGGTATGAAAGCAGTTGTTTATCATCGGCCCGGTCACGTCGAAGTGAATGATGTTGACGACCCGAAGATACAACATCCCGAGGATGTCATTCTGCGCGTAACCTCCACCGCAATTTGCGGCTCGGATCTGCACATCTATAACGGATTCTTCCCGCAATTGAAAGATATGACCATGGGACACGAGTTCATGGGCATTGTTGAAGAGAGCGGACCTCACGTGAATAACATCCGCAAAGGTGACCGCGTTGTGGTGCCTTTTCCTATCGCCTGCGGCGCGTGTTTCTTTTGT